>Ga0207814_100227_pt1 | contig 48253 bp, 45 predicted proteins | sample TtaePargueraPR_7_FD_187755 | JGI IMG/M metagenome (GOLD analysis project Ga0207814, IMG submission 187755) | Aerobic enrichment media microbial communities from Bioluminiscent Bay, La Parguera, Puerto Rico - Tt and P1 (2) (SPAdes) | ecosystem: Environmental > Aquatic > Marine > Unclassified ... | reverse complement strand
CTCCGAATGGCTGGACATCGGTGCGCAGTATTACAACAACCCTTTTGATGCACCGGTCAACTGACAGATGAACAGGCAGCCCGGAAACAGGACTTACCGATTGGCCGCGTTGCTGGCGGCGTTGTTGCTCGCCGGTCATGCAGCGGCACAACAGGACGAAGTGCCGGTGACGGAAAGTTTTTCCGCTCGGCAGTTCGATAGCCAGCCGCCGGCAGACCTGCCGTTCGACAGCGAACAGGTGGTGGTCGGTTCCGAATTCCTCAATCTCTACACCGGCCCCGGGCGCGGCTATGTGATCGATCACGTGGTCGCCTACGGCGAGCCCCTGTGGCTGCTCAAACGCCGCACCGATTGGGTCAAGGTCATGACCCGCAAGGGCAAGACCGGTTGGGCGAAGATCTCCGAGCTGGACGAGATATTTGCCACAGACGGTGTACGGGTAGTGGTGCCGACGCCGGGGATCGACGATTACAGCGAGCGCAGCCTGCGTCTCGGTTTTGCCTACGGCGATTTTGCCGGTGCCAACTCCATGGGGGTGTCACTGGGTTACCGTTTTACCCGCAACCTTTCCGCGGAGGTGCGTGCGGCACAGACCGTCGGCGCCTATTCCAATAGCCAGACCTACCAGGTGGCGGTAGTACACAAGCCGTTTCCCGAATGGCGCCTGGCGCCCTACTTCCTGCTCGGCACCGGGATCAATATCACTTCCCCCAATGCCACCATTGTCGCCACCGAAGACCGCCAGGATACCGCCATGCTCACCGGAATCGGGGTGACAACCTATTTGTCCCGGCGCTTCGCCCTGCGCGCGGAAGTTGCCAATCACTACCTGCTTACCTCGCGGGAGAACAACCAGGAGATAGTCGAGTGGAAACTCGGATTCGACGTATTTATGTAAAACTTGCCGGGCTGCTGCTGGCGGGATCATTCTCCGCTAGCGCACTGGCCCAGGACGACCAGACCATCGACGAGATCATCTCGCCGGACCTGGAGCGCCGCGAAATCCGCGAGGCCGCAATCGACAGTGAAGACTTTGAACTCACCACCTACCTGGGCGGTGTGCTGAGCGTTGAGGATTTCGGTTCAAACCGCCTGGTCGGCGGCAGCCTGGCCTACCACATCAGCGAAGACTTTTTCATGGAGGCGGCCTACGGCCAGAGTGAACTGGGGGAATCCAGCTACGAACGCCTCAGCGGCTCGGCACCGTTGCTGACCGAGGAAGAGCGCGAACTCTCCATGTACAACCTGTCCCTGGCTTGGAACTTCCTGCCCGGCGAAATATTCGTATTCGACAAGCTGGCCCTGAACAGCAACCTGTACCTGATCGGCGGCATTGGTAATACCAGCTTTGCCGATGAAGAGTATTTCACCTACAACGTGGGCGCCGGTGTGCGCGTGCTGGCACAGGACTGGCTGGCGCTGCGCCTGGATGTGCGCGACCACATTTTCGAACACGAAATTTTCGGTGAACCGCTCACCACCAACAATCTCTCCGCCCAGCTGGGCGTGTCCATTTATTTTTAAATACTGCACGAAACAAGAAAAACGGAGAATCCCCATGCGTAAATTGATGGCTGCACTCTGTACTGCCGGCGCGCTGCTCGCCGGTGCGCCAGCTTTCGCCAACGCACCCGCCAGCGACTTTACCCTGGCGTCCCTCAAGGACGGCAATCTGCGCCTCAGCGAGCAGCGCGGAGATGTGATCATGCTGAATTTCTGGGCCTCCTGGTGCGGTCCTTGCCGCGAGGAAATGCCACTGCTGAACGACCTGCACGCGCGCTATGAGCCGGTGGGTTTCCAGGTCTGGGGGGTCAACGTCGACGCCGAGCGCGCTGACGCCCAGGCGATGTTGAAAAAAATTCCGGTGGAATTTCCGGTGCTGTTCGACTCCGCCAGCGAGGTGAGCAAGCTGTTCGGCGTCGAGGCCATGCCCAGCTCCGTATTCATCGACCGCGACGGCAAAGTGCGCTACGTGCACAAGGGTTACCGCAGCGGCGACGAGGCCGAGTACAAAAAAATCATCAAGGAACTGATCCGGGAATAAACCATGTCCAGGCGCGCGCTGTTAATTCTTCCCGTATTGCTGCTGCTCGGCGGCTGCGAATCCATGATGCCGGAACCCTGGGTAAAGCCCTATGAGCGGCATTACCTGGCGGACCCGATTATGAGCTTCGAGCGCGACCCGGTGGCAGCGGGTTACATGAATCATGTGTACGAAGCGCGCGAAGCGGCGCGCGGTGCCGAAGGTGGAGCGGGAGGCGGTTGTGGCTGTAACTGATCGCGTAAACGTCTTTACCGCAATCGCACTGCTGCTGATCTCTACCGGTGTGACTGCGGCGGTACTGCCGGAGGAACGCGCGGATTCCATGTACCACTCGTACAGCGGTGGCGGGGTGACCATCGACGGGCCGTCGATTCTGGTACGCAAGAATATCGACAATAAACTGTCGCTTTCCGCCAACTACTACGTGGACATGATTTCCGGCGCCTCCATCGATGTGCAGGCCACCGCCAGTCCCTATTCCGAGCAGCGGGACGAGTACGCCCTCGGCGCCGACTACCTGGTGGACAAGACCACCATGAGTCTCAGCTACACCAACTCCAGCGAAAACGACTACCAGGCGGAAACCGTCGGTTTCGGCATCAAGCAGGATTTCTTCGGTGATCTCAGCACCCTGTCCATGCGCGTCAGCCTCGGCAGCGACGATGTGATGCGCAACGGCGACGACGATTTCCTCGAGCAGGCGGAGCACCGCCGTTACTCCATCGGCTGGAGCCAGATCCTGACGCAGAAATTGATTGCGGAGCTGAGCGTGGAGACGGTGGCGGACGAGGGTTTTCTGAATAACCCCTATCGCAGCGTGCGCTACCTGGACCCCAATTCCGGTACCGGCTTCAGCTATCAGGCCGAACTCTACCCCACCACCCGCAACAGCGATGCGGTGGCACTGCGGGCAAAATACCGCCTGCCCTATCGTGCGGCAGTGAAGAGTGAATACCGCCGCTATGCCGACAGCTGGGGCATCAGTTCCGACAACCTCGAACTGCGCTACACCCATCCGCTGGAATCCGAGAACCTGATCCTCGAGGGCAAGCTGCGGTTCTACAAGCAGACCGGTGCCGATTTCTACAGTGACCTCTTCCCCTACCTGAACGCCACCAATTTCCGTGCACGGGACAAGGAACTGAGCGATTTCAGCAGCACCGCCATCGGCATCGGCGCCACTTACCTGCTGCCGGAGCGCTGGGCCCTGTTCGACCGCAAAAACACCGTCAACCTGTACTGGGATTACGTGCTGTTCGACTACGACAATTTCCACGATGTGCGGGTGCACGATGGCGATGCCGCGATCAACCCGGGCGAAGAGCCCGCGTATAACTTCAATGCCCACGTAGTGCGACTGTTCTGGTCGGTGTGGTTCTGACGCCAGCGTGCAGATGCGGCACAAATAATGATTGTCAGGGGCCGCAAAGGCCCCTAAAGTTCGCCGGCTTTTCCCGGTGAGCCCGAAAGTCCGGACGGCTGTTCCAATCCTACCTACCTAGTGCTCACCCGCCGCTGCCAGGCGCCCCGCCCGGCAGTGTATTCGCTCTGTTTTGGCCACTCCCGGTGGGCGTATGTTCAGTTATCGACACGGTTTTCACGCCGGCAACTTTGCCGATGTGCTCAAGCACCATGTGCAGGTGGAAATTATTTCTTATCTGCAGAAGAAAGAAGCACCTTTCGACTATATCGACACCCACGCCGGTGCCGGACTCTACCGCTTGCAATCGGATATGGCGCAGAAAAACCAGGAGTATCTGAACGGTATCGGCAAGCTGTTTGGAGACGATGCGCTGCCGGCACTGGCGCCCTACCTGCAGCTGGTGGCCGCGCTCAACCCCGAAGGGGGCCTGCGCCACTATCCCGGCTCGCCGATGGTGGCGGCGCAGCTATTGCGCCCCCAGGACAAGGCCTGGCTGTTCGAACTGCACCCCAGTGAAGTGGAAAACCTGCGCAGGAATCTTTCCGGTCGCCATCAGTGCCGGGTGCGCGAGGAGGATGGCTTTGTGGGGCTCGCGGCGCTACTGCCTACACGCTCCCGGCGCGCGCTGGTGCTGATCGATCCGCCCTATGAACAGAAGCAGGACTATCAGCGGGTGGTGTCGGCGCTGGCACTGATCCACCGCAAGATGGCGACGGCGACCGTGGCCCTCTGGTATCCGGTGGTGGAGCGCGCGCGTATCGACGCCATGACCCGGCAGATTGCCGCGTCCGGTATCCGCAGGGTCGAGCTGTTCGAGCTGGGCATTTGCGCCGACAGTCCCGGCCGCGGCATGACCGCATCGGGGATGATCGTGGTCAACCCACCGTGGACCCTGCGGGCGCAAATGGACAGCCTGCTGCCGCAACTGGCCGAACGCCTGAGCGGCGATGGCGAGGCCCACTTCCGCTGCGAGACACTGGTGGGGGAATAGGCCGTCGCGGCCACCGCTTGTATCCGTGCGCTCGATTGTTGTATGTTTTCCAGTCAATACAATAATTAACCGGGCGCGCCTCCCTTCTTAAGGGATCGACAGGGTGACGCTACCGGTCCCGCCACCCGGCGGGAAATCGCGATGAACCTATGCCGATACCCTCGACTTCCCGCAATGCCCTTGCAGCTGCGCTGATGGCGGTACACCTGTGTGTATCGGGCCCGGCACAGGCGTTGCCCGCCGATGCGACTCCGGCGCAGTCGGGGTTATGGGTCACCCATCAACTGGCGATTCCCGCGCAAGCTCTGGACCAGGCCCTGTTGGCATTTTCCCGCCAGACTGGAATCGCGGTGATGGTCCGCTCGGAACTGGATCTCGACACCACCGCGCCCGCGGTGCGTGGGGAGATGAGTGCCGGCGCCGCGCTGCAGGCACTGCTGGCCAGTACCGGATTCCGTTTCCGTGAAGTGGATGGCCAGGGCCTCGTCATCCTGCCGCCCAGGGCGCCGCTGTCGCCAGCAATAACAGAACCCCGGTACGAGCCCGAGCCGCAGCTGCTGGAAGAGGTGCAGGTGGTGGCGAGCAAACGTCGCACCAACCTGCAGGACACGCCGATGGCGGTGACCGCAATCAGCGGCGGCATCCTCAAGGACCGGCATATCGACAGCCTGCAGCAACTCGTCGCCGAGGTGCCCAGCCTGCAGGTGGCGCGCAACGGCGACCACACCGCGTCGCTGCTGTACCTGCGGGGTGTCGGCTCCGACAATCACACCGAGGCCGGCGACTCCGGCGTGGCCACCCATGTGGACGGTATCTACAGCAGCCGGGTCCAGGGATCATCGGTGTTGCTGTACGACCTGGACCGGGTGGAGGTGCTGCGCGGCCCCCAGGGTACCCTGTTCGGGCGCAACTCAACCGGTGGCGTGATCAATTACCACACGGCGCGGCCGGAGCCGGTCTGGTCTTCCGATCTCTCCCTGACCCTGGGCAGTTACCGCCAGCAGAAATTCAGCGCGATGGCCAATGCCCCGATCACCGACAACTGGGCCCTGCGCTGGGCCGGGGTATCCGAGCGGGCGGACAGCTACACCCGTTACCGCGAGGGCTCGATCCCGACGGATCGCGCCGACCGCTACAATAACCTGGACCTGTTCAGCCACCGCCTCAGTTCCGCCTGGCGCATGCACGACACGCTGCACTGGTGGCTGAGCTACGAACACTTTGAAGACCGCGGCGCCGGCAGCCTGCCGGTGGTGGATTTCTCCACCCCGGTCACCATCGACACGCCCGGTAGCGTGGCGCTGGACCAGGACACCCTGCGCAGCCGCCTGGAGTGGACCCTGCCCGACGGCATAACCCTCGCCTATATCAGCGGCGTCAGCCAGATGGACCGCAGCCAGGACTGGGACGGCGACCGCACCGGTGCCGTCGGCAGCGAGACCGACCTGCAGCAGTACCACCAGAGCAACCGCACCGTGTGGTCCCGCTACCGCGCGCGCCAGCACGAACTGCAACTGAAAAGCGACGATGAGCAGTCATTGCGTTGGCTGTTGGCCTATTTCGATTTCAGTGAAAAGAGCGGAATTCGCTTCGACCTTGAGCACCAGACCGCCGACGGCAGTGGTTGGGGCGGGGCGCCGGCCCACAGCTTCCAGCAGCCGGATCGCGGCAGCCGCCTGAGTGCCTTTTACGGCCAGCTCGACTACGACCTCGGCGAGCGCTGGCAGATCTCCGCCGGCGCCCGCAGCGGCCGCGACCGGCGCTACGACCGTGGCGGCCGCAATATCGCCTGTCCGGACCTGATCAACGCGGATCGCGGCGGCGACTTCGGTATCGTCGCGGTCAATCGCGAGTCGGCGGCGCCGGGGCAGTGCTTCTTTGCCAACTACAACGACGTTGCCCACGCCTGGCACAGCACCACCACCATGGCCCGCCTGAGCTACCGCCCGACGGACGATGTGTTGCTCTACCTGCTGTTTGCCGAGGGCTTCAAACCGGGCATTGTCGAAGATGGCGGCAAGCTGGTGGGAACCTTCGCTGGCACCGACGATCCCGGATACCGCGCAGCGCTGGCGGAAGTCATCGCGCGCAATAACAGCAGCGACGATCGCCACCGGGCCTATGTGGACCCGGAGACCAGCGACAACCTGGAACTGGGGTTCAAGCTGGGCCTGCTGGATGGGGCCATGACCCTGAATGGTGCCCTGTTCAATACGCACTACCGCGATCTGCAGGTATCCGGGGTGGCGGTGGCAGACGACGGCACCGAGCTGGTGCGCAGCACCAACGCTCCCTCTGCCATCATTCGCGGCCTGGAACTGGAGCTGAACTGGGCCAGCAGCGCCAACGGCCGGCTGACCGGTTATCTCTCCGCACTGGATGCCCACTACCAGCACTTCCTCGCGGTGGACAACGTATTCCCCGGCTATGGCCAGACCTGGAACCCCGCCGCCGTTGATACCGCTATCCCGGATGTGGTGGATTTCAGCGGCAACCAGCTGAAGCAGGTGCCGGAACTCAGCCTCGGTCTCAACTACAGTCACCGGTTGCCGCTGGGCGACTGGGGGCGGGCCACCGCGCGGCTCGGGCTGCGCTATGCCGGCGAGATGTACTTCAATGAGGCCAACCGCGGCGACCGCAGTGGCCTGTTGCTGGACAACAGCAGCGGCGAGTGGGTCGAGGATCCCAATGGCGCGGCACGGGATATCGACCGCCGCCCCGCCTTTGCCCTGTGGAGTGCCGGCTTCAGGCTGGAGCCCGCCGGCGGAGCCTGGTGGCTGGATCTCTACGGCGACAACCTCACCAACCAGGCGGTGGCCAACAATGTGCAGGATATCGACATCGCCGCCCCGGAATACTACTTCGGTGCCCCGCGCACCTTCGGCCTGCGGGTCGGGCTGCAATTCAACTGATTTTGCCAGCTCTTTGAGTACAGGGGAGACGATCGCCCCGGGCCGCCCGTCCTATCGACGAGAGAAGGAAATTTCCGCGGCAGTAGGCAGTGGAAAACCGAAAAAATACACACAAATACAACAAAAATGACGATGGTGAAGAGAATCCATGGCGACAGCATGGGCGAACCAATTGACGGCCGATAACGACAAGAACCTGGATTACTACTACCGCGAGTACCACCAGGAGTTGTGTCGCTATGCGGTAAGCAAGTTCGGGCTGTCGTACAGCGAAGCCGAGGACCTGGTACAGGAGGCTTTCGCGCGCATGGCGCCGCAGTTTCGCGACGGCAGTGTCGAGCATGTCAGGGCCTTCCTGTATCGCTCGGTGCACAACGCCACCATAGACGCGTTGCGCAAGGGGCAGGTGCGCGAGAGCTACGCGCAGTCGGTACAGGGGGATCCCGAGCGGGATCAGGACAACCTGGGCCCCGAGCGCGTGGCGAGCAGCCGTCAGTTTCTCGGCCTGATCAGTCGCGCGCTGTGGAATATGCCCCACAAGCGGCGGCGGCTGTTGTTGATGAACCGTGTCGACGGCCTCTCCTACGCGGAAATAGCGCGGCGGGAAGGGCTCTCGGCAACCGTAGTAAAGAAGCATGTGGCGAAAGCCCTGGCCGGGTGCCAGGAAGCGCTGCGTGTGCATGGTGGAGATTTGTAATGACGACTGGCAACCGCCAGACAGCGACTGATATCCGGCAGGTGGAAGCCGCGGCGCGCGCGTGGTTTATGCTGTGCAGCGAGCGCCCGCTTACCGCCGCGGAGCAGTCCGACTTCGATAACTGGCTACAGGAGCCCGCAAACCGGGCAAGCTTCCAGCGCCTGGAACAGATAGACCGCAGCCTCGCCGCGCTTGCCGCCGGTGAACAGGGCGCGCGCCTGCGCCAGCGCGGCGGCATTGGCGCAACGTTGGAAAGGCTGCGGGACCTGCTCCTCACGCCGGCCAGTGGCCTCGCCTTTGCCTGCGTGATGATGCTGGCAGTGGCAGTGGTTTATCTCGCGCCGTCGCAGGACCAGGGAGGGGAAGCCTATGCAACCGAACTGGCCGAGACCCGCACCGTTACCCTGGAGGATGGCAGTGCCGTGGTACTGGGTGGCGACTCGGCCATCGAGAGCGTTTTCGATGGTGAGCGCCGCGGGGTGAAACTGTTGCGCGGGCAGGCCTTTTTCACCGTCACCAGGGACCCGTCCCGGCCCTTCTATGTCAACGCCGAAGGTGCAGAGATCCGTGTGGTAGGCACCCGCTTTGACGTGCGCAGCAGCCGCGATGCCAAGCAGGGGGTCAAGGTGACCGTGGAAGAGGGTATCGTCGACGTCGCGCCCACGGATAGCCGGGTCGCGGCGGGCAATGCCAGTAAGGTTCGCCTGCAGGCGGGCGAGCAGGTGCAGGTCATCCGGCGCCGGTTTGGCGAGGTGAAGACTGTCGACGCCAGCCAGGTCGCGAGCTGGCGCCAGGGCGTATTCAGCTACCGCGATGCACCACTGTCGGAAGTCGTTGCCGATGCCAACCGCTACCGCAAACAGCGCATTGTGATCGGTACCCCGGAGCTGGAAAACCTGCGGGTCACCACCGCATTCACCGTCGATCAGGCGGATACCCTGGTCGCGATGCTGGAGCAGTCGCTGCCGGTGCGGGTGTTCAGGGAGCCGGATGGAAGGATGGTGATCTGGCCGGGGACGGTGGAAGAGTGAGCTGAGGCCTAAAACGAAAAAGCCCGGGCAGTCACTGGAAACTCCCCGGGCTTTTTTACTCTGGAATGGTGGAAGTTACTTCCAGAATTGCCACCACTTCTTGCTGTGCTCTTCCCGCGCGGCCTGGCCCTTCTCGGAGCCCTTGCCCATTTCCTTGCGTTCCTGCTCGGCCTTCTTCATCTTCTGCTCTTCAAAGCCCTTGCGCTCCTGCTCGGCTTCCAGGCGCTCCGCCTCTGCACCGAGACGCTTTTCTTCCTTCTGCAGGCGTTTTTCCTCGGCTGCGAGGCGTTTCTCTTCCTTTTTCAGGTGCTTTTCTTGTTTCTCGTGTCGCTTTTCTTCCGCGGCGAGTCGCTTCTCCTCAGCGGTGGCACGGGCTTCGTCGACGCGGGCCTGGACTTCTGCCGGGGCCTTGTTCTCTATCACTTCCTTGCCGGCAGCTTCGGGCTTGTCCGCCAGTGCCGGAGCGGTGAAAGCGAGGCTGGCAACGGCGGCGATCAGGGACTTGTTCATGGTCTTCTGCTTCCTGGTGAGAGTTCGTGGTGGTGTATTCTGCATCATACACCTGAATTTATGCTGAATGGGGACGTGGATAACTTGGCCGAGTTAACACCGTTGCAAACAGGTGCGCTAGCTAAGGCTTAATCAAAAACCACCTTTCCAACTAAATTCCCTTTCGGGACGAACCCATATGCTCTGGAATCCAAGCTGTTACAACGGTTATCCCCGAGAATGAAGAGATGTCCTTCAGGAATGCCGGTTTCCGGATATTCGCTATACCGACAAGTAGTGATTTCAGCGTTAATGTAAGGCTCTTCTAAAGCGCGACCGTTCAGGTGGACAACTGAATCTCTAACCGCAACAAAGTCCCCAGCACGCCCCATTACTCGACCCAAAAATGTTGTGTCAACGTGCGGCGCCTTAAAAGCAACAATATCGCCAGTTTCAGGTTCGGAAAAAGCATACGCAAATGTACCTACGACAATATGGCTACCGGCTTCAATAGACGGCGCCATACTTGAAGAGGGGATGCTATACGCCATGTATCCAAACAATCTGGCGCGAGGATCGGCCGAAGCTGGCCCCAATGGATTAACAAAGTACATGCCTATCAGCATGATCCAAAGAGCCAGGAATGCATAAAAAAATTTCATTTAGTTGGTGATCACCTGGTATCCGGTTTAGAGGCGGTCATGGAATTGCGAGGTTGTGGAAAGGGATTCTCAACCTCATCGGGGCGGCAATAGCTGCTTGCCAGAAAGTTTTGCCGATTTCCGGGTCAAAAGTATACCGAATGCAAGTATGCTAACCATGGGTATGACGAGAATAAGAACTCTCCATCTTGACCAGCCTATAGCAGCGCACCGGGCCAAGGCACTCCACAGGAAAACGACAAATAGTAAAAAAACAATCACAGTGGGAAAGATTGCTTCTTCCGCGTATGGATCTGGAAAGGAAGTGTTGAGTCGGTAGCTTCCCCCGATATACAGCATTATTGCCAAGGCAAACACAACCCTGCTTCCCATATTTTCTCGATATTTTCCAGGTCCGGTTTGGGCGCAGCTAGGTCCCAGTGTAATCCGCGAGCTTGCTAATAGTAGTTTCTACAATCTATTTTTTGAAATTCTGCGTGATCAGATGACAGCACATTATTTTTACTCACCCACTTTACCATTTGTCCGCAAATGGCAATGCGTGAAAACATCGGTAAAACCAGTGGGGCAATTGCTTTTATTGCTTGTTATATGGGGCTCAATTACTCTCTTGCTTTGGTGCTAACAGAGTTAGTACCGCCAGGTAAAGCCATCCACCGATCCAGCTCAAGCCTAAAACCAGGGCAACCGCCGGGCACGCTACAGTTGAACGCCCTTGTTTCTTCGCAACCAAAAATGCCAGCAATGCAGGAATGACGGCAGTAAAGACAAGTATGTAAGGGACGATCCCAATATTAATATTCATGGATTTTTCAAAATTTACTTTTCTTCGAAAATGAAAGGGTTCATATAGGGTCGCCCCAGCCAGTTTGCTGGCAATATAAGTACCTTGTTAACAACTACTGGGAAATGTCCACCGATGCATCGGCCATACTTAACTGCATCGAGTCGCCTTGTCTTGTCACGACCACACTGTCAGTGTTTATAGTAGTGGTATCGAAACTTATTCTCACGTTTCCTTGATAGACCGTTTGCGTCTCCATTTGCTCCACTGCCTCTGACTCAAATCGTACATTCGAATCGGGACCAATCGATATTTCTACCTGACCTAAATAACGAATAGCTTCAGGCGATGAAATAACCTGATTTGCCCGAATTTCTACCTCGTCAGCTAGTGCAACATTAACGACGACTCCACAGAATACTATGCAGATCCACCCTGCTATTTTTTTCATGGCCATCTCCTTTCTTCGATGGTTGGTGTTGTTAACAATTTATTCAAAGGCCAATGGCTGTATGTCTCTTTGGCTACTATTTTTCCGATCGATATTTCGATTTCGCAGAAAACTGTTTGATATCAGTGGGTCGGATCGCGGTGGCTAGTATTTGTCCGAAATATAAAGCTGCTGAGCTAGATGAATTTTTCGATTAGTGACTATTGACCATATTTCAATGGCTTTAAAAGTCAATGGGTTGTGGGTTATTTGTTGTAGATAGAGGGCTTGGCGATATATTTCGGGGTTAGGGGGGGAGAAGTCGGAGCGGGAGCTCTGAGGTGGATGAATCGTGAAAGTTCTTTGTGAGCCTTCGCTTTGACTGCCGGCCATTACCTGAGCGAATGTACGGGAGGTGGCATCCGAAGGCGGAAGAATCAGAACAGCCTAAGGGCTGTTCTGCCCCTGCGGGCTTCGCGCTGGCGCGCTCGTTGCAAATCGCTGGCGCGATTAGTCGAACCACATCGGTGGTTCTCATCCACCTCCGTGAACCATAAAAAAAGCCGCACCCTTTCGGGAGCGGCTTTTTGTATGGTGCCCAGAGGCGGAATCGAACCACCGACACGGGGATTTTCAATCCCCTGCTCTACCGACTGAGCTATCTGGGCTTCGCTTTGTTCGGGGTTGTCCCCGGCAGCGAGGCGCGTATTAAACCTGCTCTCTCGGGGGGAGTCAACCCCTTGATTGATAAATAGTTTTCCCGTTTGTAAGCGGTCGCTTACCCGGCGTGGCTATCCTCGATCGCGGCGCCTTTTACTGCTGGTCTTCCGGTACGAAGCCTTCCGCTGCGTCGTAGTCCTCACCGCTGAAGAACTTGGTCATCTGCTCGGCGAGATAGGCGCGGGTGGAGGGTTCCATCATGTTGAGGCGTTTCTCGTTGATCAGCATGGTCTGATGCGCCAGCCACTCCTGCCAGGCCTTGGCGGAGACGTTCTCGAAGATATCCTGGCCTTTGGGGCCGGGGAAGGGCGGGTTGGGGAGACCTTCCAGTTCCTGTTGGTATTTGCGGCAGAAGACGGTACGGGACATGGGTTCTCCTCAGGTTCTCTCAACAGGGCTCCAGCAGGGGAGCCCGAAGTGCCACCAGCTGTTTCACCAGCTTGGCAATGGGCGCCGGCAGTCCCAGGTCCTGTGCGGACCGGGGCCGGTCGAGCTGGCGCAGTTTATACCAGCCGCTGGAGCCTTCCGCCACCTGGCTGGGTCTGGCCGGCAGTTGTATCCACACAGGGTGTATATCCAGGTGGAAGTGGGTAAAGGTGTGGCGCATGGGCGGCAGCGGCTGGACCTCGCCGGCGCTCAGGTCCCGGGATGCCAGCCACTCCTGGGCGCTGGCCTCACCGCCGTCGTCGCCCTCCAGCTGTGGCGGAATCCACAGCCCGCCCCAGATGCCGGTGGCCGGGCGCTGTTCCAGGTACAGTTCGCCATCGTGTTCGATCAGCAACAGGGTAGTCTGGCGTACCGGCTTTTCCTTTTTCGGCTTCTTGCCCGGGTAATCCGTCGGGTTGCCCTGGGCGTGGGCGGTGCAGTTTTTTGCGAAGGGGCAGCGCTCGCAGGCGGGTCTCGCGCGACTGCACAGGGTAGCCCCCAGGTCCATCATCGCCTGGGTGTAGTCCCCGGTGCGGGACTCCGGTGTATAGCGTTCCGCTATCTCCCACAGGCGCTTGGCCACCGTTGTCTGTCCCGGCCAGCCGTCCACCGCGTGCATGCGAGCCAGTACCCGCTTCACATTGCCATCCAGAATCGGTGCGGCCAGGTTCATGCTGATGCTGGCAATGGCGCCGGCGGTGGAGCGGCCAATGCCCGGCAGCTCCGCCAGTGCCTCCACATCCTGTGGGAACTTGCCGCCGTGCTGGCTCACCACCGCCTGGGCGCATTTATGCAGATTGCGCGCGCGAGCGTAATAGCCGAGGCCGCTCCAGTGAGCCAGTACCGCGTCCTGGCTGGCCGTGGCCAGCGCTTCCAGCGTTGGGAAGGATTCCATAAAGCGCTGGTAATAGGGGATGACCGCGGTGACCTGGGTCTGCTGCAGCATGATCTCCGACACCCACACCCGGTAGGGGTTGATGTTCTGCTGCCACGGCAGATCGTGGCGACCGTGCTGGTCGAACCAGGCGAGCAGGGCCTGCTGGAATTTGGCGGGAGTGAGGGGCTTGGGCATGGGTCAAAACAAAAATGGGCACCACTGAGGGTGCCCATCGTACTTGGAATTGTCGCTTCGTCATACCGGGCTGCGCCGGGATGACGAGCGAGGCCGGGATCAGTTGTCGCGGTCGAACAGGCCCTTGAACTTGTCTTTCAGCTCGTCGACCTTCTCCTTGACCTTGTCGCCGTACTTCTTCTCCGCCTTGTATTTCAGTTCGTCGCGGATCAGGTCGTCGAGGCGGCGGCTGTCCGGTTTGCAGGTGGTGGCGCCGGCGTCGCCGAAGCTGTCCTTGCAGCGCAGCGGCAGCGGGCGGTCGCGCCAGCGGTCGTTCTGCACCGAGCAGCCGTTGCCGGAAGTCTTCTCGCCGGTGAGCGCCAGGCCGAGAGCGAAGTCGAATTCCTGCTTGCCCAGGTCCACGGTGCCGTCGCCGGTAAGGGCGATGTTTTCCACCCCGGCGTTGATCTGCTGCACCTTGGCCACGTCGCCATCCAGGTTGATGCCGGCGCGCAGGTCCTGCAGGCGGGTGCTCTGGGGCCACTCTTTCTCCGGCAGCGGGGTTTTCTCCGCGTAGCTCACCAGCTGGCACATGCCCTTTTCCAGGTTGAACGGGGCCAGTGCCAGTTCTGCGGAATTGAGCTGCACCGCGGCGTGCAGGTTCTTCTGCAGCGCCAGGGTGTCGGCGCCGCTGGTCTGGGCTACCCAGGTGAGGTCGGTGCGCCCGGACAGAGTGACTTTTTTCTGATCCGCTGCTTCCGGCTCATCGCTGGCAAACAGCGCTTCCTGCACCTTGGATATTTCCACCCCGGTGAGGCCGCCGCTCAGTTCGCCGCGGGCGGATTTGCCGCGGGCATTGAATACGCCGGTGCTATTCAGTTTGCCGCCGTAGAGATCAGCGGCAAGCTGGTTGAGCTGGTACAGGCCGTTGGTGACCTTCACCGCCAGTTGCGGCTGGTCGATATCGAAATCCAGTGCGCGCACCTTTTCCAGCTTCAGGTCGAGGCTGGCATTGAAGCCGCGCATGGCTTCCAGTGGCAGCGGTACCGGCTGGGCGGCGGCCACGTCGGCGGCGAGTTCCTCTCCTTCCGGAGTGGCAACCGGCGGCGGCAGGTAGTCGTCCACATTCAGCTCTGCCCCGCGCAGGGTCAGGGATGCGCCGGGCACATCGCCGGCCTGGTAGCTGGCGCTGCCGCTGAATGTCAGACCGTCGAGGGTCAGTTGCAGAGGCTCGAGGCTGAGTTGCTTGTCGCTGCCACTGATGTCGGATTCGAGGCTGAACTCCCGCAGCACTTCGGCGCTCTGCGCCTTGTAGTCGCTGCCCACTGCGGCGATCCAGCCGGTGAGGGGCTCCGCCTTGGCATTGAGGTTCAGCTGTACCTGCCAGGGGGTATCCGCTTTGAACCGGTGCACATTGCCGCGCAGGTTCAGTTGCGCTTCGGCGCCGTTGGCGCTGGTGAGCTTGATATTTGCCGGTTGCAGGCGCAGGCCGTTGAGGCCCTTGTCGATGGCGAGGCTGCTGTCCAGATCCAGGGTGATGGCTTCCGGCAGGGCGCTGCCGGCCAGTTCCGCGCTGAGGTGCACATCGCCGGGCTTGCCGCCGGGCACCAGGTTGTCGGCGGTGATACGCAGTTTGCTGATGGTGTATTCGGTACCCGCCTGTTGGTCGCTGTAGCGCAGGAACCCGTCTTCGAGGCGCAGCTGCTCCAGGGCCAGGTGCAGTTCGCCGGCGGGCGCTTGTTCTTCCGCCGGTGCCACCTCCAGCTTCGGCGGTTCTTTTTCCTGACGCTGCTTGTCCGCCTCGGCCTTGGCGTCCATGGCGTCGGTGATCAGCTCCCAGTTGCCCTTGCCGTTCTGGTCCACGGTGAGTGCAACCTGGGGGCCGAGCAGGACAATTTCCTTGGCCTCGATGCGCTTGCCGAGCAGCGGCATCAACGCCACGCCCACGGCGACCTTGTCCGCTTCCAGCAGGGATTCCCGCGGCAGCGCGAGGGGCGCGAGTTTGACCCCTTCCAGTTTGAGGGCGATGTTGGGCCACAGTTGCCAGCCGATATCGCCGTCGAGGGTGAGGGCAATGCCCTGGTCGGCGGCCAGCTGTACGATTTTGGGTTTGTACTGGTTGGCGTCGAGCCCGGCCAGGAACCAGGCGACAGCCCCGGCGAGCAGGGCGAAAAGAATAACGAGCGTGATAAGTCCGCGTTTGATCCAGGCCATACAGGCTAGTCCTTATTCTGGAAATTTCGGCATGGGAATTATGAAGTTGCCGCCACAGGTTGTGAAAACCTCTGGAGGCGGCGCTACCGGGTGCGATCTCGTGAGACACGCCGTGAACCCATCCCTGGGGGCTCTTCGAAAACATCCCTGTTTTCGAAGGTCTCACAAGATCGCACCCGGCATCGACGCCTTCGCATCCGGGAATGGTGGGTGCGAATCAACTCTGCAATTGCAGACTATTGAAGCAGGTGCCGGTCAGAAATGAAACCGTATTCCCGCTTCCACGCTGCGGCCCGCTTCCGGGGCGAAGTCCCGCAGCAGGGAGGTGGCGTTGCGGATCTCTTCATCCAGCAGGTTGCGGGCGTTGGCGAAGAGTACCGCGTCGTTACCGGCCAGGGTCAGGTTGTACTGGGCGCTGAGGTCCATGCGGGTGTAGGCGTCGGTGGCTTCCTCGAAGGCGCCGGGCTTCGTTTGCGCCAAGGCATGAGAAGTGCGCCACTGCCAGTTCCAGCTGTCATAGTCGCCGCCGAGGGCGAAGCCGTAGCGCAGCGGCGGCAGGCGCGGGACTTCGCTGGACTGGCCGGCAATGGCGTCGTCAAAGCTGGCGCGCACGCTGTCACCGAACAGGGTCAGGCTCAGGCTATCCGAGAGCGGGAACTGCACCGAGGCCTCGGCACCGTAAAAAGTGGCGTCGCGGTTGCTGTAGGCGTAAATGGGGAATTCACTCTCCGCGTCTTCCTGGCCCGAATTGGCGGCGTAGATATAGTCGGCGATGCGGTTGTAGAACACATTGGCCTCCACCTTGGCCGCGTGCCAGCCGCTGGCTTCCCGGTTGTGGTGGTGGTAGCCCAGCTCCAGGTTGATGGAGTTCTCGGTGTCCAGGTCCTCGCTGCCGATGATGTAGCGGGACTCGGCCAGGTGGGCGCCGTCGGCAAACAGTTCCTCTGCCACCGGTGCGCGCTCGGCACTGGTCAGGCCCAAGCTCAGGTGCTGGTGTTCGGCGAGGAAGTACTGCAGGGCGCCGGAAAGGCCCACCAGGTTGAAGTCCTTTTCCTGGCCGTACTCCGGGTCAACGGTGACATTTTCCAGGCGCGCGCCCAGGTCCAGGTGCCAGTCGTCCCACTCGCGTTCCTTCATGGTGAAGGCGCCGATGCTGTCGGTGACCGACGGGCGGATAAAGGCCTCGTCGCCGATCGCGGCAAAGTCCTTGCTGGACAGCTGCAGGCCGTAGGCGCCGCGCCACTGGCCGCCGTTGTCGTGGGTCACTTCTACCCGGCTCTCCCAGGTCTGGTTGGTAAAGCGGGTGCCGGGCTCGCCGTGCTCCAGCTCCACATGCTCGTAGTCGGTGTGGCCCAGGCGGAAGCTGAGCTTGTCCCAGTAGTCGTCGCCGAAGTCGTGCTCGCCCTTGAGGTCATAGCGGGTCTGCGCCAGGTCGATGCGCACCGCCTCTTCGCCGTGTTCCTCGTGCTCTTCCTCGAGGGCCAGCTCTTCCTCGTGCTCCTCTTCTTCGTGATGCTCGTGGGTGCCCAGCGGGATGCCGTAGTTGTTTTCCAGGCGGTTGACCGATAAGCCCACAAAGCCGCTGTCGGTCACCCAGGACAGGCCGGCGCTGCCGCTCTTGGCGCGGGCGCTGGTGTTGCCCACATAGCCGTCGGTATTGAACTCTTCCTCGTGGGCCGCTTCGTCCGCGTGTTCTTCATGTTCTCCGTGCTCGCGGATGGCGAGCCCGGGGATCTGGGTGTCGCCGTTCTCGCGGTAGACCCCGTCCAGGTACCAGGCCAGATTGCCGGCGCCGCCCTGCAGGCGAAAGACTCCGGCGTCCTGGCTGTTGGCGGTGTCGTGGCGCATTTCCACCGCGCCCTCGAACTGCTCCGGTACCTCGCTGGGGATGCGGCCGTCGAGCACATTCACCACGCCGCCGATGGCGCCGCTGCCGTAGCGCAGGGTGGCCGGTCCGCGCAGTATCTCGATGCTCTCCGCCAGCAGCGGCTCGATGCTGGCGGCGTGGTCGGAACTGGTGTTGGAGGCGTCGGCGCTGTCCAGGTTGTCGCTCAGCACCTTCACCCGGTTGGCGCTCTGGCCGCGGATCACCGGCAGGCCGACGCCGCCGCCGAAGGAGGCGTTGGCAACCCCCAGCTGGCTGTTGAGGGTCTGGCCCAGGGTGGCGGCGGCGGACTTGCGCAGCGCATCGCCGTTCAGCACGGATACCGGTGCCGCCACCGCGTCGGCGGGCTTGGATAGGGGGGAAACGGTGACATTCACCTCTTCCAGGGATTCTTTGTTGGCCGACTGGGCGGACACAGAAGCGGAAAACGCGCAGGCAATGGCCAGCGCCAGAGTATTGACTCGGTACATGATTGTTATTCCTGTCACCGGCGCAGGCATACACAGGCCGCGCCGCAAAGCTCAAAACGGTTTTTGGATTAGCTAAGGGACAGGAGTGCGGGCGGGCCGCGGGCGGTCTGGCGCTCCGGCTGGCAGTCGCGGGCGACCGGGGCCTGTTGCTGGATATAGAGGGGGGCCAGATCGTCGCCGGCATAGGTGAACGGATTGCTGACCGCAGCGGGCATGTGGTTGAAGCAGATCTCGCACAGCTCGTGGGACTTGTCCTGGATATGAATATGCTCCGCCAGCACCGGCTGCGCGCAGATAAACGCGAACAGCAGTACAAGGCTGGCCCAGTAGCGGGTTTTGTTGCCGGGAGTCATATTCATGGGCGGTATGATATTTGAACGGGGCCGTGAATCAAGTTTCATCTGTGACTAACGGCCAATTTTCCGCGTATTTCGGCGTATAATTCGCGCCGTCTGTCTCAGAGGGTGGCAAATCTGCCGCGAACCTCGTAATCAAGATCGCAATCAAGGATGTAACAGCCCATGCGCACCGCCAGCGTCAATCGCGACACCCTGGAAACCAAGATCAAGGTCAGCGTCAATCTCGACGGCAAAGGCACCGGCAAATTCGACACCGGTGTGCCCTTCCTCGAACACATGATGGACCAGATCGCCCGCCACGGCATGATCGACCTGGACATCTCCTGCGACGGCGACATCCACATCGATGACCACCACACCGTCGAAGACATCGGCATCACCCTCGGCAAGGCCATTACCCAGGCGCTGGGGGACAAGAAAGGCATGACTCGCTACGGCCACGCCTACGTGCCCCTGGACGAAGCCCTGTCGCGGGTCGTCATCGACTTCTCCGGCCGCCCCGGGCTCACCATGAACGTGCCCTTCACCCAGAAGCGCATCGGCAACTTCGACACCGAGCTGTTCTATGAATTCTTCCAGGGCTTCGTCAACCACGCCCTGGTGACCCTGCACATCGACTGCATCCGCGGCTTCAACGCCCACCACCAGATTGAAACCGTATTCAAGGCCTTCGGTCGCGCCCTGCGCATGGCCCTCACCCCCGACCCGCGTATGGAAGGCGCCATGCCCTCCACCAAAGGCGTACTGTAAGGCCGGCAGGAGAACATCGCACCATGCAAAAAATCGTCGTCCTCGACTACGGCATGGGCAACCTGCACTCGGTTGCCAGCGCCCTGCAGAAAGTCGCCCCCGCAGATGAAGTGGTACTCGCCACCACCCCGGAGCAGGCCGAAGGCGCCGACCGCCTCATCGTCCCCGGCGTCGGCGCCATCCGCGACTGCGTGGAAGGCTTCATCCGCCCCGGCTTCGTACCGCTGCTGAACCACTGCATCGAATCCGGCATGCCGGTACTCGGCATCTGTGTTGGCATGCAAATCATGATGCACCGAAGCGAAGAAAATAACGGCGTCGACTGCCTGGACATTTTTCCGCAGCCGGTTAAGTTTTTCGGTACCGACCTGCAAGAAAACGGCGAGCGCTTGAAAGTTCCGCATATGGGGTGGAACCAGGTGCAGCAGACAGTCGACCACCCGATGTGGGCAAACATTGAAGACCGCAGCCGTTTCTATTTCGTACACAGCTACTATGTGCCGGCGGAAAACAACGAAGCGCTTGCGGGAGAAACCCGGTACGGGGTGAAACTCGCGGCGGCAGTTGCCCGCGAAAATATTTTCGCGACCCAGTTCCATCCGGAAAAAAGTGCGGATGCCGGGCTGCAGCTTTTGAAAAACTTTGTCGGCTGGAACGGCCAGTTCTGAGCGCAATAAAGAAATCGCTTACGAAGTAAAAATCTATTCGCGAAGGCTGAGTGCCGGGTACGAGTTTTCAGAAGCGTCGGCGCCATGGACGGCGCCGACGCAGCTTACAGGGACGTATTCACAGCGGTTCTGAAAACTCGTACCCGGTGCTCAGCCGCCACCGGGCCTGCTTCAGGCAACTCGACCCGGGACCCAAGCAACAGGAAGTTATCCACAATGATCGTAATCCCCGCCATTGATTTGAAAGACGGCCAGTGCGTACGCCTGCGCCAGGGTGAAATGGAAGACGCTACCGTCTTCTCCGACGACCCGGTTGCCACCGCCGAACACTGGCTCAGCCAGGGCGCCAAGCGCCTGCATATCGTCGACCTCAATGGCGCCTTCGCCGGCAACCCCGTCAATGCCGACGCCGTCAACGCCATCGCCCGCCAGTTCCCCAAATTCCCGATCCAGATCGGCGGCGGCATCCGCGACCTCAAAACCATCGAATGGTACCTGGACGCCGGAGTGACCTGGGCCATCATCGGCACCGCAGCGGTAAAAAATCCAAAACTGGTGAAAGAAGCCTGCCGGGAATTCGAAGGCCACATCATCGTCGGCCTGGATGCCAAAAACGGCTTCGTCGCCACCGAAGGCTGGGCCGACGTCTCCGACGTACAGGCCACCGAACTCGCCAAACAGTTCCAGGACAGTGGCGTCAGCGCCATCGTCTACACCGACATTGCCCGCGACGGCATGATGCAGGGGGTCAATATCGAATCCACCCTGGAAATGGCCCGCGCCGTGCAGATCCCCATTATCGCCTCCGGCGGCGTCAGCAGCATCGACGACATTCGCCAGTTACTCGAAGCCAAGGACATATTTGGCGCTATCACCGGCCGCGCCATCTACGAAGACAAGCTGGATTTACGCGCAGCGCAGAAACTGTGTGACGAGTGGAAAGGGTAAACAACAGGAAAAATTTATGGGCCTCGCCAAACGCATCATCCCCTGTCTCGACGTCGACGCCGGTCGCGTGGTCAAAGGGGTAAACTTTGTCGACATCCGCGATGCCGGCGACCCGGTGGAAATCGCCCGTCGCTACAACGAAGCCGGTGCCGACGAAGTGACCTTCCTCGACATCACCGCCACCCACGAAGAGCGCGACACCACCTTGCATACCGTGGAAAAAATGGCCTCGCAGGTGTTTATTCCACTCACCGTCGGTGGGGGGGTGCGCACCCTGCAGGATATCCGCAACCTGTTGAATGCCGGCGCCGACAAAACCGCGATCAATTCCGCCGCGGTCAACAATCCCGAATTCGTGCGCGAGGCCGCCGACCGCTTCGGCAGCCAGTGCATCGTCGTCGCCATCGATGCCAAACAGGTAGGTGACAACAAGTGGGAGATATTCACCCACGGCGGCCGCAAGCCCACCGGTATCGACGCGGTGGCGTGGGCGAAAAAAATGGACGCCTACGGCGCCGGAGAAATCCTGCTCACCAGCATGGACCGCGACGGTACCAAGAATGGCTTCGACCTGGCTCTGACCCGCGCAATTTCCGATGCGGTATCGGTACCGGTGATTGCCTCAGGGGGTGTCGGTAACCTGCAGCACCTGGCCGACGGCGTGCTGCAGGGGGGTGCCGATGCGGTGCTGGCGGCGAGTATTTTTCACTTCGGGGAGTACACCATCGGCGAGGCCAAGGACTTCATGATGAAGTCCGGCATTGAGATGCGAATCTAGAACTTGGATGCATTGCGCCAGCGGCGTGCGCGCAGATTGCCAAACGGGCGCACGTTGCCCTTGTATTCCCTGACGGGATTGAGCAGTTTTTCCAGGGCGTTTGCGGCTTGCTCACGGCAGGCGTAGGGGCCGAAAGTCTTGCCCCCGCGCACGTTGAAGTACCATTCATCTTCGAGTTTGTAGAAGCGCTCAGCGCGGGGTGGGATAGTCTGGCCCTCTTCGCCACGGCGGTACTGCTGCATGACAACCTCACTGCTACTGCTCAAAAACCGGCACCTCTATTCAGCTTAGCCAAAAATCCGGTGCCGGGCGGGCAGTCAACGGCCCGCACCCCGCCTGTTACAGATCCTCTGCGCGAATGCGCGCTACCTGGCCTTCCGCCGCCTTGTCGGTGCTGATTTCATTTTTTACCGGTGCGCGGTGCACATACAGGTTCAGGCCTTTCAGTACATTCAGTGCCTCGAAAACCTGATTGTCGCGGCTGTACCAGTCATCGCGCTTTGACTTGGCGCGCTTGCGGTCTTCCGAACCGCTTTCGCTGCCGCCATTGCCGTTACCCAGGTGGCCGGCCAGGTCCGCCTCGGTGGTGCGCTCGCGCCCGTCCATACGGGTCACCGTCGCACGCTCCACGGTAATATCCGGTTTGATGCCCTGGGCCTGGATCGAGCGACCCTTGGGGGTGAAATACAGTGCAGTGGTGAGCTTGATGGCGCGCTCGTCATTGATCGGGATCACTGTCTGTACCGAGCCCTTGCCGAAACTGTCGGTCCCCATTACTACCGCGCGGCGGTGATCCTGCAGGGCGCCGGCGACAATTTCCGCCGCGGACGCAGAGCCGCCGTTTATCAGAACCACCAGCGGCGCGCCTTTGGTGACATCGCCGGGGCTTGCGGAATAGCGCAGGTTGGCGCTTTCATTGCGCCCCTCGGTATACACCACCAGCCCTTCTTCCAGGAAGGCGTCCACCACTTCCACCGAGGATTGCAGTACGCCACCGGGGTTGTTGCGCAGGTCGATCACCAGCCCTTTCAGTTCGCCTTCCTCGTTCAGTTTTTTCATCGCCCGCATCAGGTCGCCGCCGGTATCCAACTGGAACTGACTGATGCGCATGTAGCCGTAACCCTCCTCGAGGAATTCACTGCGCACACTGTACACGCGCACCTTGTCGCGCTTCAGGGTGACATCGAAAGGTTCCTTGTGCCCCTTGCGCCCGATGGTCAGAGTCACCTCGCTGCCCACCGGGCCGCGCATTTTCTCCACCGCCTCATCGAGGCTCACGCCGCGCATGGACTTGCCCGCCAGGCGCAGGATTACATCGCCGGCGCGCAGGTCGGCGCGGGCCGCAGGGGTGCCGTCCATGGGGCTGACAATGGTGATGTAGTCGTCCTCGATGCCCACCTCGATACCCAGTCCGGCAAATTCGCCGGTGGTATTCGCCTGCAGGTCGTCAAAGGAGCGGCTGTCGAGATAGGCGGAGTGGGGGTCCAGCCCCTGTAACATGCCCTTGATGGCGTATTCCAGCAGGGTGCTGTCGTCCACTTCGTTCACATAGCCCTGGCGTATCTGCTCGAACACCTTGGCAAAGCTGCGCAGGTCTTCCAGTGGCAGGCGGGAGCGCGCCTCGAGCGCACCGTTGGCGGTGTCTTCGACCTGGCTGAGTCCCATCAGCGGCAGGGCGGTAAGGGCTGCCACGCCAACTATACGGGCGAGCATCTTGGGGGTGAACATAGTCTGCGCATCCTTGGCATTTATCGTTACTTTCCATTGAGAATTGTAGACCCGGCACGGGGGCCGGTTTTCAACTTGGCGGGGAAGTGTACCGGGGCTGCGCGGGTGTGGCGGTGCCGGGCGCTAGCGCCGGCACCAGGCGGTGGGGTCCTGGGGCTTGCCGTTGCGGCGGATTTCGAAGTAGAGGCCGCTGTAGCTGAGGCCCCCGGTATTGCCTACCTTGGCAATGGTGTCCCCGCTTTCTACCCACTCGCCGATGGCGCGGGTCAGGGACTGGTTGTGGCCATACAGGCTCATATAGCCGTCGCCGTGATCGAGAATGATCAGCATGCCCTGGCCGCGCAGGTAATCCGCAAACACCACACGACCGCGGTGGATTGCCTTGACCGGGGTGCCTTCATTGGCGCGCAGGGTAACTCCGGTCCAGGTGATGCCGTTGGCGCGGCGCTGGCCAAAGGCGTTGGCGCGGCGGCCACTCACCGGCCACTCCATGCGCTTGCGGCGCTTGGCGAACGGAGTCTGGTCGCTGGGGTTCACCAGGTTGGCAATGGCGCGGCCCACCTCGTCCACCAGGCGCTGCAGACGGCTGCGGTCGCTGTGTAGCTGGTCCAGTTCACCGCTCTTGCTCGCCAGCTGCCGGGCCAGCTTGTCCAGGGTGCGCTGGCGCGACTGCTGGGCGCTGACCAGCTCGCGGCGCTTGTTTTCCAGCTGGTTGCGTTCGCGGGCGAGGGTGTCCTGTTCGCGCTGGATGCCGGTGCTGACGGTGGAGAGTTGTTCTAGGGTGGTGACGTAGTCGCCGATAACGCGGCTGCGTTGCTTGAGGAAGTAGTCGTGGTAGCGGAGTTGGCGGGCGATGTGCTGGGGATCTTGCTGGTTGAGGAGCAGTTTGACCTGCTCCTGGCGACCGAGTCGGTAAGCGGCGGCGACTTCCTGCTCGACCCGCCGCTGCATACTTCGCCGGGATTCCTCCAGCTGTTTTTCTTCCTGTTTCAGCTCCTGCAGTTTGTCGCCGCGGGTTTTCATATCCGACTTGATCTTGTCGATGCGCTGCAGCAGTTCAGAGATGTCTTTCTCGTTGGACTCCAGATCCTTGAGCAGCTGGTCGCGCTCGCCTTTGACCTGGTTCAGTTCCTGCTGCAGCGACTCGATGCGCTGCTTGATTTCATCCAGCCGCGCCTGCTGCTCCTCGTCGCTCGCCTGTGCGAAACAGGCGGGGCCGATCAGGAAGGATGCCAACAGGGCTGCAATGGCCAACGCGGAAAATTTCATGGGACTGCTTAACCTAACCTTGGATCAGTCAAATTTTACCAGCGGTTCACCGCTCATTTCTGCGGGCTGGGTCATGCCCATCAGCGCCAGCATGGTGGGTGCCACATCCGCGAGGCTGCCGCCGTCGCGCATGGTGACGTTGCGCTCACCCACATACACGAAGGGTACCGGCAGGGTGGAGTGCTGGGTGCTGACCTGGCCGGAGCCGGCGTCATACATTTCCTCCACATTGCCGTGGTCGGCGGTGATCAGCACCTCGCCGCCGGCGGCCAGGGCCGCCTTGGTGACGCGGTCCACGCAGGTATCCAGGGCTTCCACCGCTTTTACCGCCGCTTCGAACACGCCGGTGTGGCCGACCATGTCGCCGTTGGCGTAGTTGCAGATGATGGCGTCGAACTTGCCGCTTTCGATGGCCGCCACCAGTTTGTCGGTCACTTCCGGCGCGCTCATTTCCGGCTGCAGGTCGTAGGTCGCCACGTCCGGAGATTTGATCAGGATACGCTCTTCGCCGCTGTAGGGCTCTTCGCGACCGCCACTGAAGAAGAAGGTCACGTGGGCGTATTTTTCGGTCTCGGCGATGCGCAGCTGGGTCTTACCCTGATTCTGCAGGAATTCACCGAAGGAGTTTACCAGCGCTTCCGGGGGGAAGGCGCAACTGGCGTTGATATCGGCGGCGTATTCGGTGGTCATCACGAAGTCCGCGAGTTTCGGGGCTACCGCGCGCGGGAAGCCGTCAAACGCTGGGTCGGTAAAGGCGCGGGTCAGCTGGCGCGCGCGGTCCGGGCGGAAGTTCATAAAGATCAGCGCGTCGCCGTCTGCCAATGGCGCGGGGGTACCGATGCGGGTCGGCGCCACGAACTCGTCATTTTCATCGCGCTCGTAAGCGGCGGCGAGACCGGAAACCGCATCCGCGGCTTCGTATTCCGCGCTGCCCTGGGTGATCAGGTCGTACACCGGCTGCACCCGGTCCCAGCGGTTGTCGCGGTCCATGGCGAAGTAGCGCCCGGCAATGCTGGCGATGCGGGCATTACCCACGCTATCGCACACCTGTGTCAGGCGCGCCAGCGAGGGCTCGGCGCTGCGCGGGGCAGTGTCGCGGCCGTCGGTGAAAGCGTGCACGTAGATCGTCCTGGCGCCGCGCTGGGCCGCCAGGGTCACCATGGCAATGATGTGGTCCTCGTGGCTGTGTACGCCGCCTTCGGACAGAAGGCCCATGATGTGTACCGCACCGTTGCCGGCAATGGCCTTGTCCACCGCGGTGGTGTAGGCCGGGTTCCGGAAGAAGTCGCCGTCTTCGATGGCCTTGTTGATGCGGGTGAAGTTCTGGTACACCACGCGGCCGGCACCGAGGGTCATATGGCCCACCTCGGAGTTGCCCATCTGCCCTTCCGGCAGTCCCACCGCCATGCCGGAGGTGTGGATCAGGGTTTTCGGGCGGCTGGCCCAGATCTGGTCCCAGACCGGAGAGTTCGCCGCCGCGATGGCGTTGTGCTCGGTGTGCTCACTGAAGCCGAAGCCGTCCAGGATCAGCAGGACCAGGGGGCGTTTGGGCGAAGACTCGGATGCCATGGGATCGGAATTCCTGTGTTGGGTTGGTGGAAGATCATTCGGCGACATTGCCAGAATTCGGGACCTTTGCGGGTACCGTACAGCAGGTGGCGGATTTTAACCTGCTTTGGGGCTTCAGGTCAGCTTTTGATCAGTGGTTGCGGGGCCCGCTGGCCGAAATTTCTGGTTAATAATTGGCCATAGTCGTGTATACTCCGCCCCCTTCAAACTGGGCTGGCCTGCGGCCGTCCGGGAAATCGCGACCCGCAGGTCGCACACAACAACAATTTGGAAAATTTTGGGGGCGGAGTGGACTTTTTCGTCTTTATCAGCGAGCAGTGGTTGCTGGTGAGCCTGTTGGTGGCGCTGTTGTACGCGCTGGCCATTACCGAACGTCTGAAGGCGGGCAAGCCCGCGTCGGCCCACGAGGCCACCAGACTGATCAATGGTGACGAGGCGCGGGTGGTCGACCTGCGCGATCGATCCGAGTTCAGCGCGGGCCACATTGTGGATGCGATCCACATTCCCCACGGCGAAGTCGAAAAGCGCATCGGCGAACTGGCACCGTTCAAGGACAAGACCATCATCCTGGCGGACAAGATGGGCCAGCATGCGGGCCAGGTGGGTCGCCAGCTGAAAAAGGCCGGCTACACCGTGCGCCGCCTGGAGGGCGGTATGTCCGAGTGGTCGAACCAGAAATTGCCACTGGTGAAAGGCTGAACCATCAGCCGAACTATCAAAGATTGCGCGGCGGCGCCGCGCAACCAGAGCGCAAAGAGGTAAGAGATCGTGAAAGACGTCGTCATCTACACCACCCGATTCTGCCCCTTCTGTGTCCGCGCCAAGTACCTGCTGGACAATAAAAATGTGCCGTACACGGAGATTTCCGTGGACGGGGACCGGCAGTTGCGCGCAGAGATGACCGCCAAGGCCGGTCGCCATACGGTGCCGCAGATCTGGATCGGCGACCACCACGTGGGCGGTTGCGATGAGCTGATGGCCATCGAGCGCAGCGGCGAGCTGGACCAGTTACTGGCGTAGACGGTGCCCCCGGCAGAAGAAATTTTGCTTACATGCCTTGAAAGGGTATTTCGAGGCCCCCATAAGAAGACCCATACAGGGAGTCTTCTATCAGGGAAGGCAGCATATAAATCTATTAAGTGAACAGGCAGTAACATGGCTGAAGAACAAAACGGCGCAGCGGCGAACGCAGACGCACAACAAGTACAATTCGCAATGCAGCGCATCTACCTGAAAGACCTGTCTTTCGAGACTCCGATGGGCGCTGAGGTTTTCAAGAAGCAGTGGAAACCGGCAGTTAATCAGGAACTGAACACCAAAACCGCAAAGATCGACGAAGATCTTTACGAAGTGGCCCTGACCCTGACCATCACCGTCAAGCTGGAAGAAGAGACCGCTTTCCTGGTGGAAGTTCAGCAGGCCGGCCTGTTCGGTATCAAGGGCCTGGAAGGCCAGCAGCTGGCGCAGGCACTGAACACCGCGTGCCCGACCATCCTGTTCCCGTACGCCCGTGAAGTGGTCGACAACATCGTAACCAAGGGCTCCTTCCCCGCCCTGATGCTGCCGCCGATCAACTTCGACGCCCTGTTCGCCGCTGCCCTGCAGCAGGCCCAACAGCAGGCCGAGCAAGGCTCAGCAGAGAAAACCGACGCCTAATTGCCGGTTTTTCCAGAAAAAGGCTCCTTCGGGGGCCTTTTTTGTTTGCTGGCACCTTGTGGTGGCTGGCACCAGGTAGCAGAGCCGCCACCGCAGCTAACCAAGAAGCCCTCTCCAGGGAACCAAAAGCCGGAGCTCCGAAATGCAGTGGGACTTCCCCGAACCCTATATTCACAAGGTCCAGGTCAAAGCCGAGCATGTGGACGGCCTGCACCATGCCAACAATGCGGAGTACGTGCGCTGGTGCGAGCGTGCCGCCTGGGCGCACAGTGTGGAGCTGGGGCTGGATGTCACCAATTACCAGTCCATGGACCGTGGAATGGCAATCCGGCAGGCCGAGTACGACTATATACTGGCGGCCAGAGAGGACGATGAGCTGCTGATCGGCACCTGGCTGACCATGGTGGACGGCCGCCTGAATATGACCCGCAAGTTCCAGGTCTATCGCGCCGGCGACCAGGCGCTGGTGCTGCGGGCCACCTGGCAGATGGTGTGTATCGAACTCTCCAGCGGCAAACCCAAACGGATGCCGCAGACCTTCAAGGACATATACTGCCCGGCTGTGGTCGCAACCGAAACCCCGGCGGCGGGCGCATAGCCAGGCCTTGCAACCAGACCAGAAGGGGCGCCCATGACCTCCGAGAGCAAACCGACCACCCTTACCAAAAACACCGGCGCCCTCAAGGGCAAAACCATTTTCATCACCGGCGCCAGCCGCGGGATTGGCCGCGCCATCGCGCTCAAGTGCGCCGCCGACGGGGCCAATATCGCCATTGCTGCCAAGTCCGCCGAACCCCATCCCAAGCTTCCCGGCACCATCTACACCGTCGCCGAAGAGGTGGAGGCCGCCGGTGGCCGGGCACTGCCGATGCAGGTGGACGTGCGCGAAGAGCAGCAGGTGGCGGATGCCCTCAAAAAGACCGCCGACACCTTCGGCGGTATTGACGCGGTGATCAACAACGCCGGTGCCATCAACCTCACCAACGTCGAGTCCACGCCGCCCAAGCGCTACGACCTGATGCTGGATATCAACGCCCGTGCGGTCTACCTCACCGCACACCTGGCAATCCCCTATCTCAAACAGTCCCAGTGCGGGCATATCCTCAGCCTGTCGCCGCCGCTCAACCTGCAGCCACGCTGGCTCGGCCCGTTTGCGCCCTACGCCCTGTCCAAGTTCGGCATGACCATCCTCAGCATGGGGCTGGCAGAGGAACTGCGGGAGGCCAACATCAGCGTCGCCACCCTGTGGCCGCGCACCCTGGTGGCCACCGCCGCGATCGAGTTCGCGGTGGGCAGCCGCGAGATGTTCGAGCAGAGCCGCAAACCGATGATCATGGCGGATGCCGCCTACGAGGTGCTGATCACGGATAACAAGGGGCTGAGCGGGGCCCAGCTGATCGATGAGGAGCTTTTGCACGAACGCGGGGTGGAAGATTTTACCGAGTATGCGCACAATCCCGCCAAGGCCGATGCATTGGCCGTGGATCTGTTTCTCGACCCCTAGGTCAATTTGGGGGCGAGGGTGGTAGCGTGCACGCGGGGGGTATGACGTGGATAGCGATAACGAAACTTTTCTGGGCGCCATGGGTGCACTGGGTGACGTCAAGCCGCTGGCTGCGGAGCGCAAAACCGCGCCCCTGCGCAAGGATTCCCGGGACCCGCTGAACCAGCGCGCGCGCCGCGAGGCCGCGACCGCCCAGACCGCCCGCGAGCTGAACCCCCTGGGGGGCGAGTTTGTGGAGCCGGTGGACCCGCGCGACCCGATCGAATTCAAGCGCGACGGGGTGCAGAACGGGGTTTACCGCAACCTGCGCCTGGGCAAATACTCGGTGGATGCGCGCCTCGACCTGCACAACCACACCGTGGAAATGGCCCGCAGCACCCTGTACCAGTTTGTACGGGACTGCCTGGAAGCAGATGTGCGCTGCGCGCTAGTGACCCACGGTAAGGGCGAGGGGCGCAAACAGCCGGCGGTGCTCAAGAGCTGCCTCAATGCCTGGCTGCCGCAGTTGCCGGAAGTGCTGGCGTTTCACAGCGCGCAGAAGCAGCACGGCGGCCTGGGTGCCACCTATATCCTGCTGCGCAAAAGTGAGCGCAAGCGGCAGCAGAATCTGGAACAGCATCAGCGGCGCAGCCGCCCGTAATTATTTTTTCCTGAATAGGAAAAATTCCTGTTTCGTCATTTGTTTGTAATCCCCGCCAGCTAATCTACACCCACAACGAATTGAGGCTTGTCGTGTTGCTTCATCGCTGCAACCGGAAAGTTTTCGTTGTTCTTCTCTCTTTGCATCTCACCATTGTTTGGTGTGTTTATGCTTCCGAGTTTGGAAGTGCCCCCGGTTGGGGGATTGGAATCGACATTCGCATTGCGAATAGAGACCCTTCTTGAATGCTTTAAGCGGCCCTGGTGGCCGCTTTTTTTATGCGCGTTCGTTTGCGGTGTAATCGGAATGTTAAGGCGCGGGGGGCGGGGCTTCGCTGGAGCGCTGGAACTCCACGCGGGTACCATCGCTACCGTGCAGCACCAGGACGTCGCCCTGGCGGCTGGCGCTATCCACCCGCGGCAGTGCCAGCAGATAATCGGTTTCCAGTTCGCTGCTTTCCCGCCGCTCGCCCATGCGGGAGATTTTCGGTGGTTTCAGCCAGTGGATGTTGCCGCTGTCGCTGAGGTCGAATTTTCCGAGATAGGGATTGGAGCCCGCACTGCCCCGCACAAAGCCGAGCTTGTCGCAGGTCAGGTAGGGACGGTCGCGCCACATCTTCTGCCAGAACATACGCGTCTTGTGTTCGCGACCGTCGACAACCAGGCTTTCAAGCAGCCACTGCTGTTCGCAGATATCCGCGTTGGATGCCTTTTGTAGGTTTGCAGGTTCGGCATCGCCGGCAAAGTGACCGCAGGCGGAAAGTGGCAGGGAGAGGAACAGTAACCCGCAGAGCCGGCGTCGGATCAGGCATTGAATCGGGCGTTGCGTTGAAGGTGGGCGCTGTAAGGGCATGAAGTCCTTCCGGTGGCTGTTTGCGCCATTTAACACGAATTTGACGCCGCAGTCTGTGACATTGAGCGCTGCCCGAATTGGTCACAGGCGCCAGTCGCCGGTTTGCCCGGTCCGCAACCGGCGGCGCGGTGTTCAGTGTTCGGCCTTGATATATTCGATGTAAATGTCGCCAGACACATCCCGCAGGATCAGTCGCCCGCCACCGCCCTTGACGAAGGCCTGGCGGGTGCCGGACAGGGCGCGCAGATACTGGTTTTCCTGGTCCATCAGCTGCGGAGGGCCCGCCTTCTTGGTGGAGGCAAAGCTGCCCGTATCCCAGAGGATCTGGCCGCTGTCGGTGACTTGCATGGCGCCGCGGTAGGTATTGATACCGCTCTTGCCCATTGCCTCGCCATCGCTGTTGCACAGGAAGGTAAAGGACTGCGGCTCATCCACCGGCACCACTTCCCCGTTCAGGCGCAGCCGGCGCAATTCCCACTTGCCGTTGCAGACACTGGGCAGTGAGCCGGGTGTCTGGGCAGGGGCGCTGTCACCGCTATCCATCCCCACACAGCCGGCAATCACGATACCCAGCCCAGCGAGCCAAACCATTAGCAGCCTGCTCATAGCATCCCTTCCCTGCTTGCAAATATCTAAAGCTTAGCTAGGGGCTGGAGATTTGCGTTGGCTGTGACGCCAAGCTGACGTCTAACTACGACTCCCGCACGCAGCGCACCACGATCTTGGTCTCCAGTTCGCGTTCGAAGCAGCGGAATTTGGTGCCGTTGACGTTGAGGGCGCGCGGGCTGCGCCTGGTTGATTCCTGGGGCTTCACCCGCAAATCCGGGTTGCCCATGTTGGGGGGGATGGCGCTGGTGAAAGCGCGGTTTGCGTGACTTTCCCTGGGCTCGGTTGCGGTGCAACCGGCGACAATCCCTGCCGCTACTGCCGCAGCCAGCAGAATACAACTCAATTTCTGCACGCTGATACCTCGGTAGCTGGTTGTCGAATGCGGCATATGCGCCGCCTTCACTCTTCAGGCTAGAAGAGTCAGCTGCCAAAGTGTGAATTTACGTGCCAATTTGTTTAAGGCCGCGCCGCAAGGAAATTTGTCGCGACAAAAAAGGGGCCCAATGGGCCCCAAGAAAATACGCAACACTGCGAGACGATGATTAGAAGTTGTAGCTGCCTGTGAGCGCGATAGTGCGGGGAGCGCCGTAGTAGCCAGTTACCCAGCCGAAGGCGTTGTAGCCGGCATTGCGGTAGGTTTCATCCGCCAGGTTCTTGCCTTGCAGGGACAGCTGCCAGTTGCCGTCGCCGCTGAAGTAGGTGGCGCCGGCGTCGATCAGAGTTACCGAACCCACATCCAGGGCACTGGGTGCAGCGTAGATCTGCATTTCACTGCGGTAGGATACGGAACTGTTCATGACCAGTTCGCCGCCGGCTACATCCATTGCGTAGCTCAGCTGGCCGAGAGCCGTTTTTGCCGGGCTGTACTGGAAGGCGCCCCACTGGTCGGCGATGTTCACACCCGCGTCCATCACGCTGATGTAGTCGGTATCGGTGTAGCCGAGCACGATATTGGAGGTCAGGCGGTCGGTAATGCTCGCCATCATTTCCAGTTCAAGGCCCTGGATTTCCGATTCACCCGCGTTCAGTACCGCACTTGAGAAGCTTTGCGTTGCTTCGGAGAAGGTCTGAACGGTTACCTGCATGTCTTCGTAATTGGTATGGAAGGCGGCAGCGTTCAGGCGGATGCGGTCATTGAACAGCTGGGATTTGAGGCCGAATTCATAGGTGCCCACGGTTTCCGGATCATAACCGTCCACGGTTTCCGGGTTTACGCTGGCGTCACCACGCATGTCGAAACCACCGGATTTAAAGCCCGCGCTGTAGCTGGCGTAGACCATTACATCATCGTTGATCTGGTAGTTGACACCAGCTTTGGGTGAGAACTGTCCCCACTCATCGCTGTTGCTGTAGTCGGTCAGCACCGCGTAAGGCGTGTCCATGGCGGGGGTGCCGTCGTAGCGGTCGGCAAACATGGGTGAGTACACACCGAGGTAGTTGCCCTTGAATACGTCCGCGGATTTTTCATCCTGGGTGTAACGGCCGCCCAGGGTGATGTTCAGCTTGTCGGTCAGATACTTTTCGTAGTTGGCGTATACCGCGAGACTCTGGGTGTCTACGTTGCCGGAAACGTTCTGGGTAATACCGTACATACCGAGTACCGCATCGAAACCACCCTCTGCGTTACCGTCGTAGTAGTAGATACCGGAAACCAGGTTGGCGGTGTCGCCGGCCCAGGACAGCTGGAATTCCTGGGTGAACTGCTCGTCCTTGTAGTATGCAGGTACGTCGAAATCCGGACGGTTGATACTGTCAAAGTCGATATTGGTTTCGGTATCGCCGGTGCGGCTGGAGGTCATGGATTTCAGGGTGATGCTGTCGGAGACTTTCCACTCCGCAGTCAGCGACATACCACCGGTTTCCACGGAGTTGTCAGACGGCATGTTGGATTCGTGATCGTACACGCTGTCCAGCGAGGTTTCGCTGCCGGTCGGGGCGTCGAACATCAGGTAGCCGTAGCGCGCATTGGAGTCGTCCTGGGTCTGGTCCGCGGCAAGGCGGATCCACAGATTTTCAGACGGGTTCAGCTCCAGAGAGACGCGGCCGCTGAGGATGTCCTTGTTGTAGTTTTCCGCGCCGGTCACGACGTTCTCGCCGTAGCCGTCACGCTGGTAGCTGGCCACTGCGAAGCCGATGGCGGCTGTGTCGGTCAGACCAGTCTGTCCGCTCAGCACCAGGTCGCGCTGATTGTAGGAACCGAGGCCACCGCGAATCTTGAATTCGGTGTCCCCGCTCAGCTTTTTGGTCACATATTTGACCGCGCCACCAATGGTGTTTTTACCGTAGAGGGTGCCCTGAGGGCCGCGCAGGACCTCAATGCGCTCAACGTCGAACACGTCCATTACCGCGCCCTGGGGGCGGGCTACGTAGACGTCATCCACATAGATACCAACGCCCGGCTCGAAGCCCCACAGCGGGTCCTGCTGGCCGATGCCGCGGATATAGGCGGTCAGGGTGGAGTTGGTGCCGCGGCTCACCTGCAGGGTGGTATTGGGGGTGAGCTTCTGGATATCGCTCAGGTCGGCGACACCGTTTTCAATCAGGGAATCTTCACCGAAGGCGGTTACTGCTACCGGTACTTCCTGCAGGGACTGCTCGCGCTTCTGCGCGGTTACGGTCACTTCTTCCAGGGCTCCCTCGGCGGCGAGGGACATATTGGCACCGCAGGCGAGCATGATGCCCACGGCGAGAGGGTTGAACTTTATTGTTTTGCGCATGGCTCTCTCCGATCACCAGTTATGGTTTTTATAAAAATGTTTCGGATTGCCACTGTATCCACTCGCTGTCCCTTTGCCTGCTAGACCAAGGTATGACGAACGGACGGTGGTTCGGGTGAGGACAAAAAACACACAATCGGTTAGTCTTCTGTGCAGAATACCGACAATATGGCGCGTAATCCATTATTGGATGCCAGCTGTGGCAGCAAAGGCCCCGGGGATGTGGCCTATAGCGCAAGAGTTCGCTGCCGGCTGGTCGAAATGTAACCAATGGTCACGGCGCGCCGAAAATAACGAAAAGAGAGATTCCATTGTTCAGTCTCACGCTGCTGGCCGCCGTTGGCCTCGCCTACCTACTGCTGCTGTTTGCCATCGCCTTCTGGGGTGACCGGCTGCCGGCCGCGCGTATCCGCCCGGTGAAACCCCTGCTGCTGGCCTTGGCCGGCACCTACACCAGCGCGTGGATGTTCTTTGGCACCCCGGCCCAGGCGGTACACGAGGGCTGGCTGCTGCCGCCGACCTTTGTCGGAGCCAGCCTCATGCTGATCTTCGGCGCGCCGCTGCTGGTGCGATTTGTGCGCCTGTCCAAGCAGCAGGGCTCTACCTCCATTGCCGACTTCATCAGCGCCCAGTTCGGCGGATCCCAGTGGCTGGCGGCGGCGGTGGCGCTACTGGCGGTGGTGGCGGTGGTGCCCTACCTGTCGCTGCAGCTGCGCGCCGTGGCCGACAGCTTCCTGTTACTGGCAAACAGCAATGACATCAATGCATCGGTAGTGACCGCCGTGGTTGGCGTCACCCTCGGGCTGTTCGCACTGCTGTTCGGCACCCGGCATATCGACAGTAGCGTGCACCGAAACGGCATGTTGCTGGCGGTGGCTTTCGAGGCGGTGGTCAAAATCGGCGCGATTGTCGCGGTGGCCTGGTTCCTGCTGAATTCGGCCTTCGACGGTGCCGCCGACCTCACCCGCACCGCACTGGCCAGTGAGCGGGTGGCGGAACTGGCCGCCGCCCGCGGCGACGATACCGGGTTCTTCGCGGTGGTGGTGCTGGGCATGGCCGCCATCTTCTGCCTGCCGCGGCAGTTCCACATCCTGATGATCGAGAGTGACGACGAGCGCGACATCGGCCCGGTGCGCAAGCTGATCCCGCTCTATCTCGGCATCCTGTCGCTGGCCATTCTGGTGGTGGGCTACGGCGGCCTGCTGTGGTTGCCGGGCGTTGACGGCAATGGCGCGGGTTACAGCAATGCCGAACGCTTTGTGCTGGGGGTGCCGCTGGAGAGCGGCAAATCCTGGCTGGCGCTGCTGGCATTTATCGGCGGCCTGTCTGCCGGTTCCAGCATGGTGATCATCGCCACCATCGCCCTGTCCACCATGATTGCCAATACCATGATCGTGCCCTGGTGGCTGCGGCACCTGCAGCAGCGGCCCGCGGGTAAGGCCCTGGGTAGCGACCTGCGCCGGGTGCGGCGGGTAATCATCGGCCTGCTGATGCTGGCGGCATTTGGGGTCAACGAGGCCATTGGCCCCGGGGTTAGCCTCGGTACCTTCGGCCTGTTGTCGCTGGCGCTGGTGGCGCAGCTGGCACCGGCGATGGTGGCGGCAGTGACCTGGCCCTCGCACTGGCCCCGGCTGCGGGCACCGGCGGTGATCTGCGGGCTGCTGATCGGCTCTGCGGTGTGGGCGCTGTCGGCGCTGCCCGCCGCGCTGGGGCAGGTGGACAGTTTCGCGCTCTGGCTCGGCCTGGACTGGAGCCCCCTCAGTATCAGTTGTGTATTCGGGCTGGGCCTGAACGCACTGGCGCTGGTCGGCGTCTCCCTGCTGCAGGCCCGCCTGCAACCCGCCACCGGCGCCGCCGCAGCGGCGCCGGTGGACCGCGCCCGCCTGCGCCAGCTGTTGGCGCGCTTCGTCGGCGAAGATGCCGCCAGCCGCGCGCTGGCGCCGATGCTGAGCGGCAAGGACGGCGGTGTGTCCGCCCACGCCTACCGCGACGGCGTGGAAAAAATTCTAGCCGGCATCGTCGGCAGTACCAGTGCCCGCCGCCTGGTGCGCCAGTTGAGCGAATACGCCAGTGGCGCCCAGAACCTGGAGCAGGCCTCGGACATCTACCAGTTCGGCCGCGGGCTGTTGCAGAGCAGCATCGACAATATCGACCAGGGCATCTCTGTGGTGGATGCCAACCTCAACCTGGTGGCCTGGAACCGGCGCTATCTGGAGCTGTTCCGCTACCCCCAGGAGATGATCTACGTGGGCCGCCCGGTGGCGGAGCTGGTCCGCTACAACGCCAGCCGCGGTGAGTGCGGCCCCGGCGATGTGGAGGAGCACGTGCAGAAGCGGGTGGAACACCTGCGCAACGGCACCGCCTACCGGGTCCAGCGCCACCGCACCGACGGCGCGGTGCTGGAGATTCGCGGCAATCCGCTGCCCGGTGGCGGGTTTGTAACCACTTACACCGATGTGTCCGACTACCAGCGGGCACTGGCGCAGCTGACGGACATCCGCAGTTCCCTCGAGCACAAGGTGGCCGACCGCACCGCCGAGCTGGAAAGCGTCAACAACGAGTTGCAGGCACTGAACCTGGAGCTGCAGGCCGCCAGTGCTGGCAAGACCCGTTTTCTCGCCGCTGCCAGCCACGACCTGGTGCAGCCGCTGAACGCCAGTCGCCTGTTTCTGGATGCCCTTGCGGCGCGGGAGCTGCAGGAGGACAGTCGCCAGCTGCTCACCCGCGCCGACAGTGCCCTAGCTGCTGCCGAGCAGTTGATCACCGACATGCTGCAGATTGCGCGCATGGACGCCGGTGATATCCGCCCCGCCCTGGGGGCGGTATCCCTCGACAGTATTCTCGACGACGCGGTGGCGCAGGCGCGGATCGCCGCCCACAGCCGTGGTATCCACCTGCGCTACCGGCCCTGTCATTTGTGGGTGCGCAGCGACGAAAAGATGCTGCGCCGCATCGTGCAGAACCTGCTGGACAATGCGGTGAAATACACCCGCAGCGGCGGTGTGCTGATTGGCGCCCGCCGGCGCGGGCAGGCGGTGTCGCTGGAGGTGTGGGATACCGGTGTCGGTATCGCCGCAGCGCAGCAGCAGGACGTGTTCCGCGAGTTCTGCCGTCTGACCCAGAAAGATATTTCCGGAGGTGCGCAGCGCCAGCAGGGCTACGGCCTTGGCCTCGCCACGGTGGAGCGCCTGTGTCGCCTGCTGCACTCTCCCATCTCCCTGGCTTCCCGGCCCGGCCGCGGCAGCGTATTCAAGGTGCAGCTGGCGCTGACGGCGCCACAGGTAAATACCCGCGCGCTGGCGGGCGCGGCGGCGAGCCGCGGTGCGCGGCTGGACCTGCAGGTGCTGTGTGTGGACAACGAGCCCTCGATTCTCGAGGCCATGGCGGCATTGCTGGAAGGCTGGGGCTGCCGGGTGCAGTGCGCGCGGGATCGCGAGCAGGCGCTCGCCTGCGCCGAGCCCGACCTGCTGCTGATGGATTTCCATCTGGACGACGGCGACAACGGTATCGACCTCGCGGCGGAGCTGCTGGCCCATTGGGGCGGCGATGTGCCCTGCGTGATCATCTCCGCGGAGAATACCAATACGGTGAAAAACCGCGCGCAGCAGGCGGGCTGGCAGTTCCTGCAGAAACCCCTGCGCCCCGCGGCACTGCGCGCACTGCTGCAGAAGTGGCAGAAGCGCCCGGCCGGGGCAGTCGGCGGGCTTGCGGAACCTGCTACCAAGGTCGTATAGGCAAGGCGGGGCGGGCAGCGCAGTCTGAGATCAAATCCCGCATGCTGTGCGCGCCGATTCCGGTGCCGAGTGAACAATAAAAAGTGGTCCCCCACGGGGCAAAAGTGAGAGCGATGAAAAAATACCTGTTGGAAATTCTGATGTTCAGCGCCTACGCGCTGTTCGCCGCCAGCTGGGTTTCCGGCGCCATGCTGACGCCGGCGATCCAGTCTTCATTTGGTGAAGAGGGCTTCGCCAATGCCACCTGGGGCAGCAATGTCATCACCATCGCCAAGATCGTCGGCAACCTCGCCGCTGCCGGCCTGCTGATGCGTCTCGGCGCCAAGCGCGCCTTCACGCTCGCCATCGTACTGATTGCGGCCGGTGGTTTTGGCGCGCTGGCAGAAAGTTACAGCGGCTGGCTGATGTCCCGTCTCGCCCTGGGGCTCGGCGGCGCACTGGCGATTGTGTATTTCGCCCCGGTGGTGCTGCACTATTTCTCGGCGCAGGAGCGGCCTCTGATCAACGGCATCAACGCTGCGGCCTTCAATACCGGCAACCTGCTCGCGCTGTTGTCTACCGGCGCACTGAGTGTGTGGCTGGGAAGCTGGCAGTCGGTAGTAACGCTGTACGGGGTCATGGTGCTGGCGCTGGGCGTGCTGTGGTGGCTGAGTGCGGAAAATTTCTCCCTGTCCGGTGGTGGCGACAAGCCCCAGGAAAAATACGGCCTGAAAGAGGGAATGCGCGAGGGGGTTAACTGGTGGCTGCCGCTGGCATACTGCGGCGTGCTGTTCTGTTACATCGCTGTGTTTGCCCTGTTCCCGCTGATCGACGGATTCGCGGTGTCCAGCAGCCACCTGTCGGCGGTGATGATTGCCGCGGGCATGGTGGGAACCGTGGCCGGTATCATCGTGACCAAGCGCTACCCGCTGCGCCTGCCGGTGCTGCGCTACGCCGGCCTGGCGCTGGTGATTTTCGCCGCGCTGATGCTGGTGAGCCGCAATCCGCTGGTGGCATACGCGGCCGCGGCGCTGGCCGGTTTCTGCATGTTCCTGCCGATGACCGCACTGGTCACCCTGCCGCAGGAATTGCCGGGCATGACACCGGCAAAAATCACCGTGACCTTCGCCATGTTCTGGTCCGTGTCCTACGGTGTGGAAACGGCACTTATGTACGGCGCCGGACTGCTGGCGGATATCAGTGGCGAGCCGGCAATGGCCGCCTATTTCGCCGTCGCCTGCTCCGCCTCGCTGTTTGTGTTTTCTTTCATGCTGCCGGAAAGCGGTAAAAAAGCCGAAGTAACCGCAGAGAAACTGGAGGCTGACAATGCGCCAGCTTGATCCGAAACTCGCCGAGTGGCTGGAGGTCGTTAACGCGCAGGTAGCGCAGGTAAAAGCGGCTGGTTTTGAACCCACACCTACCAATGCCCGCGAGAGCCTCGCCAACCTGACGGCGATGTTTGTGCAGCCGGGGCCGCAGATGGCGGTGACCGATACCTTGGTAAAAGGCGGCGAGTATTCCGTGCCGGTGCGCATCTACCAGCCTGCCGAGCGCAGCCCGGGGCCGGCGATTATCTACTGTCACGGCGGCGGCCATATGGCGGGCAGCGTGACGGTTTACGACCCTATCTGCCGGCGCATCGCCGAAGCCTGTGGCCGCACGCTGGTTTCCGTGGAATATCGTCTGGCTCCGGAAAACCCCTATCCCGCCGCGCTGAATGATTTACTCAGCGTGGTGCGCAATCTCGGCCCCACGCTGGAGCGGAAAAAAATCGAACACGACAACCGCTGGATTCTGATGGGAGATTCCGGCGGCGGCGCCCTCTGCGCTTCCGCTTCCCGCCTGCTGCAGCACCAGCCGCACAATGTGGTGGCGCAGGTGCTGATCTACCCGAGCCTCGACTACACCATGCAGCTGTCGTCCATTGAGGAAAACGGGGAGGGCTATCTGCTGGAGAAGGGCAAGATCCGCTGGTACTTCGAAAATTACCTGCAGCGGGAAGAGAATCCTTACCAGGTTTCCCCCCTCTATGGTGAATTTACCGCGAAACTGCCGGCCACCCTGGTGGCGACGGCGGAATTCTGCCCGCTGCGGGATGAGGGTAAGCAGTACGTGGAAAAAGCCCGCGCTGCCGGCGCGGTGGCAGAGCTGCTGCAGTTTGAAGACATGGTTCACGCGTTCATGAACCTGGAGGACATGGTGCCGCGAGCCTGCGACAAGCTGTACCGGCATATTGCGGAGTTTGTGCGCGGGGCTCAGTCCTGAGTCCCGTTAGCAAACTTTTACCTGAATCTGAATCTGGACCCGGCTGGCCGCCGGGTCCAGTTGTTTCTGCCGGCAGATAGTTAAATCTGAATCAGCGCCTGGGCTTCGCGGATAAGCTGCTTGCGGTCCCGCAGCTCCAGTTTGCGCAGGATGGCGGTGACGTGACTCTTTACGGTGGGTTCGGTGATATCCAGGTCGTAGGCAATCTGCTTGTTGAGCATGCCCTGGGCGATCATCTGGAAAATCTTCAACTGTTGCGGCGTCAGCTGACTGAGCTTATCCGCCAGGGCGCTCTCGCTTTCCGCCTGCAGCGCCTCTTCACTGAACCACTGATCCCCCGCCAGTACGCATTCGATACACTGCAGGATTTCATCCGGGCGCGCGGTCTTGGACAGGAAGCCGCTGGCACCGAGACCGGCGGCCTGCTGGATCACGCTGTGCCTGTCGCTGCCGGACACCACCACCACCGGCACAGCGGGAAAATCGTTGCGGATCCGTGCCAGGCCGCTGAAGCCTTCGCTTCCGGGCATGTTCAGGTCGAGTAGCAGCAGATCGATTTCGCTGTTGCCGAGGCGCTCCAGGGTTGAGTCCAGATCTTCGCTCTGCAACAGCTCGGAATTGGAAAAATGGCTGGACAGTGTGGTCGCCAGCGCATCGCGATACAGCGGGTGGTCGTCGGCAATCAGCAGTTGGTAATTCACGGCAGCACCCTGAAGAATGAAAGAACCGGGTGCGATTGATACTACTGCGCGCTCCATCCACCGTCCACCGGCAGCGCCGCACCGGTAATGGTGCCGGCAAATTTTCCACACAGGTACAGCGCCAGTTCGCCGATGGCTTCCGGGCTGGTGGTGCGCGCCAGGGGCTGCTTGGCGCCCACCAGCTGCGCGCGGGCGGATTCAATATCCACTCCCTGTTCGCGGGCAATATTCTCGATCTGCGGCTGAATCAGCGGGGTTTCCACCCAGCCCGGGCAGATGGCGTTGGCGGTGATATTGCAGTCGGCGTTTTCCAGTGCCAGCACCTTGGTCAGGCCCACCAGGCCGTGCTTGGCGGCACAGTAGGCGGCCTTGTGCTCGGAGGCCACCAAGCCGTGTACCGAGGCAATATTGATGATGCGGCCCCAGTTGGCGGTGCGCATGGCCGGCAGCAGGTCGCGGGCGAGGAAAAATGCCGAGCTCAGGTTGATCGCCAGAATCTGCTGCCATTTGTCGGCGGGAAATTCGTGGGCCGGCGCGGTGAACTGCACCCCGGCATTGTTGATCAATACCGCCGGATTGCCGATGGCCTCGCGGGTCTCTGCCACCAGCTGGGCGCAACCGGCTTCACTGGCGATATCCGCGCTGCTGAAGCCCGCGCTGCCGGGGTAGCGGGAGAATTCCTCGCACAGGGCGCGGCCCTCCTCCGCGGTGGCCAGCCCGTGCAGCATCACGGCGTAACCGGCGCGGGCGAAGCTGTGGGCAATAGCGAGGCCGATTCCACTGGTGGAACCGGTAATCAGTACTGCGTGTGATGGATCCTTCTGCACGGCAAACTCCCGCATGCTTATTCTTTGCAGAAATCCTAGCAGTGGCGGGAGTACCGGGTCTGTATGACCAAGGTATGAAGCCGGTGACGCCGCCCGCAGGCGGCTTCACACGGCTTTGTGCCTATTAGCGACGACGCGCCGGGCGATGTGCAGGACGATGCACGGGGCGGCCGGGACGGTGGCTCGGGCGATTCTGGTAATGCGGGCGGTTGTGGCCCGGGCGGTTGTAGTAGTGCCGGTTGTGATAGTGGCGATTGTAGTAATGGCGGTTGTAATACCGGTAGTGACGGGCGTGGGGATAGCGGTAGTAGCGGTAGTACCGCGGCGATGAGTAGTAATACGACACGCTACCGGCTGGATATACGTAGGGGCGCGAATAGGGATAAGAGGAATATCCCACGCTGCCGGAACTGTAGTAGCCATCGGTTGCACAGGCGCCCAGGGTCAGGGTGCCGAACACGGTTGCGGCCAGCAGGCCTTTCTTCACGATTCTCTTCATAGTGAGTGCTCCGTTGTGTGGAGTTGGCAGTGCACTGCGACAGACAGTTCTGCTGCGTATCTTTTTGCCGCGGGTGCGCTAACGGACTGAGTGCCGCAAATCAGCGCGGCGGTTGGGGGTAGCGGTGGTAGTGGGACGGGCGCCCGGCGCGGTACTGGCCGGCCCGCCAGAAGTAGTTCGGGTCGCGCACGGTGTGGCAGCGACCATCCTGGTGGCAGTGGTAATTCTTGCCGCGCACGGAGTAGTAGCCGGGCTGACCGCCGAGGTTTCTGGCCGAGGTGCTTTCGGTCGTGTTCTCCATATTGCTGCAGCCGGCCATTGCCAGCAGCGTGGCGCTGCCAAAGGTGGCAACCAGTCCAGCGACACTGCGCTTCATATCAACCTCCCCGCTTTGCAGCGGATAACTTCGCTCCGGAGAAACCGCTCCGCTCTCAGTGCCGGCAGTGCCGGGACAACTGAAACGCGAAAAGCGGAACCTGAGTGAAGAGCTATTTAAAGGTCGCAGTCAGCCAATCACGACGAATTACGGTGAAAAGCAACAACTGAAACGCGATGAAAAACGGGCGTGATATAAGCGAATGGCCGGTCAAAGGCCGGCCTGCGGCGAGAAGGAGAGCGCTGCTAGCGGGTGAAATTTTGCGGAGAAGCAGTAGCGCCGCGGGAGCATTCCGGGCGCTGTTCAGGCGGAGACAAGCTGCTGCAGTTGGTTGTCCAGCAGTTGCTGTAACTTCGGGTTCAGCCCGGTGACTTCCGCCCCCCAGCTGGTGTCGTGGCACTGGATGCGGTTTTCCAGGGAGTCGTCGTCCAGCAGCTGCTTGTGCAAGGTGAGGCCGCGGGACTGGGCGAGCAGCTGCTCGCCGCTGAAATCGAACTGCGCGGGTTTGGCCGGCAGTACCGACACCGCCAGTTGTAACCCGGTAGCGCGACTGGACTGCTGCAGCCCACGCAGCAGCAGACCGGCACACACCGCGCGGAATGCGGCATCGTTCCCGGCAAATCCCAGCCCTACCGCGGGGCCGGCACTGGGCAGGGGCTGGCCATCGTAGATACGCGCCAGCAGCTGCAGGCGTTCGTCCAGCTCGTCCTGTAGCTTGTCCAGCGCGCTGCGGGAGAGCTGATTACCGAGTTGCGCCCAGTTCAGCGGGCGCAGGTACAATCCTGCGGTGACTTCCGGTGGCGGTTTCGGCTGCGCCCGCGGTACCGAAAGCGGGGTGCGCCGGGGCGGGGTGGCCTGCGAGGCCTGGGTTGCCGCCAGGGCGCAGACGGCGCTGAATGGCAGCGCGAATACCAGGCACAGCAACAGGCTGGCCCAGGGATAAGTTACCGCGGCGCCGGGCTGGACATTCAGCGCGACACTGCCTGCGAGGCTGTCGTGCAGCACTACCGGTGCGGTGATGGTCTCGCCGCGCTCCCGCTCGCCGGCCTGGGCCAGGGGCGTGGAATCCACATCCTGCACGGTAACACCGCGGACGGCGGGCAGCGCCAGGGCCTGCTGTGCCAGCAGCTGCAGGCTGATACGATCGCCGGCGACGATCTGCTCCAGGCTCTGGCTGGCCAGCAGTTTTGCCGCCGCCTCGGCACTGGCCCTGTCCCGTGCCGCCGCCGTGGCCTTCTGCTGGCCGAAGGCATGTCCCAGGGTGGCCAGGCAGAACAGCGCCAGCGCCAGCCAGATGGCGGCGGCCAGCAGCTGACGTTTACGCGCCAGATCGAGACCCGCAAGCAATGCGGGTAGCTGGCGGATGGATGCGGACAGGTGGGATAAGTGCTGTTTCATGTTCTTCTTGTCGATTGCGGGCGGCCCTGGGTGGCTGCCGCCCTGGCTCCGATTCTATCCCACTCCTTCAGAGAAAAAAGGCGCCGGGCTATAATGCGCGGCCGATTTCCCGCGCGTGCGCGGGCAGCCCGCCAACCATTTACCCGCAAGAGTCAGCCATGGACGCATCTGCCAACTCCTCCCTCGTCGCCGTTTCCGCCCTGTGCCACAGGGTGTTTTCCCTGCCGCAGGACCGGCTTGTCGCGGAAATGCCCGCATCCCCGGGGCCGGTCACCGCGCCCTGGTGCCTGACCCTGCTGACCGAAGAGCTGGAAGCCGACTCGCTGCAGCAGCTGCAGGAGTTCCTGTCGGCGCGGGAGTGGCGGGTTACCGCGGTGGATATCCTCGCCAGCCGCCCGGACTGCACCGCCATTCGGTTGCAGCTGGAGGCAGAGCTGGACTTCCACGCCGCGCGCGAGGCACTGCTGGCACCGGCGCAGGCAACTGGTTTGGAACTGGTACTGCAGCCGGGCGCTTCCCAGCGCGCGCCGAAGCTGGCCTGCTTCGATATGGACTCCACCCTGATTCAGGCGGAAGTGATCGACGAACTGGCGAAGATCGCCGGGGTGGGCGAGCAGGTGGCGGACATCACCGCCGCCGCCATGCGCGGAGAGCTGGATTTTCAGCAGAGTTTCCGCAAACGCATGCGTCTGCTGCGGGGCTTCACCGAGAAGAGCCTGTCCGAGATCGCCCCGCAATTGCCGCTGATGACCGGCGCCCAGCGCCTGCTCAAGGCCCTGCGCGCGCTGGATTGCAAAACCGCGATTCTCTCCGGCGGCTTCACTTACTTCGCCCACTACCTGAAGGACAACCACCTGGCGGTGGATTTCGTGCACGCGAATCAGCTGGAGTTTGAAGGCGGCGCGCTCACCGGCGGAGTGATCGATCCGATTGTGGACGGTGCGCGCAAGGCGCATCTGCTGCAGGCACTGGCCGCGGAACTGGAATTGTCGCTGGACCAGGTGATTGCGGTGGGTGACGGTGCCAATGATCTGCCGATGCTGGCGCTGGGCGCCCTGGGAATTGCATTCCACGCCAAACCCAAGGTGCGCGCGGAGGCGCCGCAGGCCATTGACGGTTTCGGGCTGGATGCGGCGCTGTACCTGTTTGGTCTCAACGACCTGCAGATCGAGGCGCTGCTGCAGGATTAGTCTTTACACTATGTCTGTTGCGCGATGCGGTTGGCTCGCACGGTCTAGCTGATCATGGCGAAAGGAATGGGCGGCTTGTTGCGCTTGCTGTCCAGCTGGCAGGTCTCCTGCCTGCTGCAGGCCGCCGCGGCCAGTGCCAGTAGTATGACCAGTGCTGGGACGGTCAGTTTTCGCATGGGGTTCCCTGCTATGCGGTTGCTCGGGTCTTCGGCTTCATGCCAGTAGGACGGGCTTCGTCGCAATAAAGTTGCACCTGGGCGCGAAAGATTAAGAAAAATGCGCCGGTTTGAATAGGTCGGCGCAAATTCTGCCGCCAATTATTCTCCAAATTATTCCGAGTGTTCCGGCGGGTGCGCCGCATCCAGCGCTGCCACTTCCCGCGCAACCTGTCCCGGCGAGCCGGTGCGGCGCGCCAGTACATCGTAGGCCACCGGCACGATATATACCGTGAACAGGGTTGCCGCCAGCACCCCGAACAATACCACCGTGCCGATTACCGCGCGGGTTTCCGAGCCTGCGCCGGAGGACAGCAGCAGCGGCAGCGATCCCGCCGCGGTGGTGATGCCGGTCATCATGATCGGGCGCAGGCGGGTTTCAGCGGCCTGGCGCAGTGCCTGGCCAAATTCCACCCCGCGGTCTCGCAACTGGTTGGCGAACTCCACTATCAGAATGCCGTTCTTGGCCGCCAGCCCCACCAGCATGATCAGACCCACCTGGCTGTAGATATTCAGCGACTGGTTGGTGAGCAGCAGACCCAGTAAAGCCCCGGCCATGGCCAGCGGCACGGTGAACATGATCACCAGCGGGTGGATAAAACTCTCGAACTGGGCGGCCAGTACCAGGAATACCACCAGCGCGCCCAGCAGGATCGCAAACAAAATGGTATTGCCGGAATCCTGGAAGCTCTTCGACTGGCCCTTGTAGTCAATCACCGGCGAGCCCTCGAGGTTGTCGTCCACCAGCTGGTTGAGGTACTGAAGTGCCTCCCCCAGTACCAGCCCGTCCGCCAGATTGGCATCCAGAGTGATGGAGCGCACCCGATTGTAGCGTTGCAGCTGGGGGGAGTCCGCGTACTCGGTGACCTCGACCAGGCTCTGCAGCGGAATCAGCGCGCCGGTGGTGGAGGAGCGCACATAGAGGTTTTCCAGGCTGTTAGGGGTGCGCTGCAGGTCCCGCTCTCCTTCGAGAATCACGTCGTACTCCTCGCCGTTATTGATAAAGGTGGTGGCGCGCAGGGAGCCGAACATGGTCTGCAGTGTGGTGCCCACATCGCTCACCTGCACACCGAGGTCCGCGGCGCGCTCATAGTCCACATTGATGCGCAGCTGCGGCTGGGTTTCCTTGTAGTCCCAGTCGACGCCGAGCAGCCCCGGGTTGGATTCGTCGATGGCGCGGTTCAGCTGGTCCCGCCACTGGGTCAGTTGCGCGTAGCTGCTGCCGCCGAGCACAAACTGCACCGGCTTGCCGAGGCCGCCGCCAAAGCTCTGGCGCATCACCGGGAAGGCGCGTACGCCGGAGAGGTCGCTGACCGCCGCGCGCACCTGGTTCATCAGTGCAAACGCGGAAGGCCGCTCGCCCCAGGGTGCCAGGGTGAAGATCACCATGCCGGTGTTGAAGGTGGCGGAGGTGCCGAAGGAGCGCGGCGAGCGCACCAGCAGGCGGTTCACATAGCCCTTTTCCACCAGCGGCATCAGCCGCTCCTCGATGGTGTCCATATACTCCTGCATGTACTGGTAACTGGCGCCCTCGGGGCCGTTGACCAGCAGGAAGAAGGAGCCGCGGTCTTCCCGCGGTGCGTACTCGGTGGGAATCAGGCGGAACGACAGCGCCGCGAATGCCATCACCGCGACAAAAACGCAGCCGGCGATCCAGTGCTTGCGCAGGATGAAGTCGAGCCCACCCCGGTAGCCGCGCTGGACGCGGGCCAGAGCATTGTCCATCAAGCGGGTGGCCGCATTGTGCTGGTCGTTGGGGCGCACCAGTTTGGCTGCCAGCATCGGCGACAGGGTGAGCGCGGTGATGGAGGAGAAGATCACCGCCGCCGACATGGTCAGTGCGAATTCGGAAAACAGCCGGCCGATGTCCCCCTCGAGGAAGGTGATCGGCACGAACACCGCCACCAGCACCAGGGTGGTGGCCACCACCGCAAAACCCACCTCGCGGGCGCCGCGATAGGCCGCCAACAGCGGCGGTTCGCCGTATTCGTCCATGCGCCGGAAGATGTTTTCCAGCACCACGATGGCGTCGTCCACCACCAGACCGATGGCCAGTACCAGCGCCAGCAGGGTGAGCAGGTTGATACTGAATCCGAACGCGTACAGCAGGATGGAGGTGGCGATCAGGGACACCGGTACCGTCACCGCGGGCACCAGGGTGGCGCGCCAGTTGCCGAGGAACAGGTAGATCACCAGGGTCACCAGGATCACCGCGATCACCAGGGTGGTGTACACCTCCTTGATCGCCTCGGACACGAACACCGAGGCGTCGTAACTCTGGCTCAGGCGCATGCCGTCCGGCAGGGTCTTGTTGACCTTGACCATCTCCGCCTTGGCGGCTTCCGCCACCGCGACGATATTGCCGGTGGACTGGCGAGTGATGCCGATGCCCACCATGGGTTCGCCGTTGCCGCGGAAGGTGGAACGGTCCTCGGCCGAGCCCAGCTCCACCCGCGCCACATCGCCGAGGCGCACCACATGGCCGCTGTCGCCGGTGGCAATGGCCAGGCGCGCGAAATCTTCGGCGCTCTGGAACTGGCGCTGCAGGCGCAGGGTGAACTGGCGATCGGTGGACTCCATATAGCCCGCCGGCAGTTCGCGGTTTTCCGCGCGCAGCGCGCGCTCGATATCCGCGCTGGTGACGTTGTGCGCGGTCATGGCGCCGCGGTCCAGCCAGATGCGCATGGCAAAATCCTTGGCGCCGCCGACCCGCACCCGCGCCACGCCGTCGAGCACCGAGAAGCGGTCCACCAGGTAGCGGTTGGCGTAGTCGGTGAGCTCCGGCACGGTCAG
>Ga0207814_100225_pt1 | contig 48301 bp, 35 predicted proteins | sample TtaePargueraPR_7_FD_187755 | JGI IMG/M metagenome (GOLD analysis project Ga0207814, IMG submission 187755) | Aerobic enrichment media microbial communities from Bioluminiscent Bay, La Parguera, Puerto Rico - Tt and P1 (2) (SPAdes) | ecosystem: Environmental > Aquatic > Marine > Unclassified ... | reverse complement strand
CGTGATGCGGGGGGAAGAATGCCAGGTACTGGGAGCACTGGCAGCAACCCGGCGCGACAATGCATTGATCGTATTACCCGGCACCCACAGCAAGTGGGTTCGGGTAAGGGACGGGCATATTTACGACTTCGCCACCTTTTTTACCGGCGAAATGTATGCCCTGTTGCACCACCACAGTTCCATCGGAGCAGTACTGAATTTTGCCCATAATCACAGCGGAAGTTTTCAGCGTGGCCTTTCCGAAAGCGTCGGGCCCGGTGGATTGCTGAACCAGATATTTTCCGCCCGTACCCGCACACTGTGTGAAGACATCGGCGACCAGTCCATGTCGGCCTACTTGTCCGGGATTCTGATCGGCAGCGAATTTGTACACGGCCGCCAGCTGTTTGCACCAGCCGAAGAGATCTTGCTGATTGGCGATGAACAACTGGCGGCACTCTATCAGGTTGCCGCAGCGCACTTCGATTTGCCGATGCGCTCGCTGGATCCGGCGCTCACGGTGACCTGGGGGGTCGAGGAAATCTGTCGCGCCGGCGGCGCCGACATGGATGACGCCTGCACACTGGCCCAGGCAGCGCCAGTTATGGAGACGTCCCAATGTTGAAACCCTACCTCGACCAGTGCCCACTGGTCGCGATACTGCGCGGCATTACACCGGATGAAGCCCTGCCGGTAGCCCGGTTACTGGCAGACTGTGGTTTCTCCATGGTGGAAGTACCACTGAATTCCCCGGACGCCCTGGAGTCGATTCGTAGAATCAGCGATGCACTCGGCAGACAGCTGCTGGTGGGTGCCGGTACCGTAATAACCCCCGCCCAGGTAAACGCGGTCGCCGCGGCCGGCGGACGATTAATCGTCTCTCCCAACTGCAATCCACAGGTGATTCACCAGACCCGACTTCGTGACATGGCGTCGTTACCCGGCTGCTGTACGCCGAGCGAAGTGTTCCAGGCACTGGCTGCGGGGGCCGATGGCATCAAGTTGTTCCCGGCCACGATGATTTCACCAGCCACGGTCACCGCCCTGCGCGCGGTGTTGCCGCCGATCCCCTTGCTGGCGGTGGGCGGCATCGAACCTGGCAACTTCGATGCGTATATCTCGGCCGGGGTCGACGGATTCGGCACCGGTAGCGGCCTGTACCGAGCGCGTATGCCACTGCAGGACATAGCACGACGCGCGCGCGAGATGGTCAATGCCATTTCCAGCATCGCGAACCCCGCGAACGCAACTGCATCGGCCCCGGTAGAGCCTTGCCCATAGCCAAGGTTCACAGAAAACCAGAAACAAGAAAATAGAACCAGCAATAACAATAATCGACAGAGAGGCACTCACCAATGCAACTGGCAGCGACCGATCTCGCAATCTTTATTGCCTATGTGGCCATGCTTATCACCATCGGTTATCTCGTCTCGCGAGAAAGAGCCGGGCATGAGAAAAACACCAGCGACTACTTCCTTGCCGGCAAGGGACTGCCCTGGTGGGCGGTGGGGGCGTCGCTGATTGCGGCGAACATTTCCGCGGAGCAGATTATCGGTATGTCCGGCTCCGGCTACGCCATCGGTCTCGCCATTGCGTCGTACGAGTGGATGGCGGCGATCACGCTGATTCTGGTGGGCAAATATTTCCTGCCGGTGTTTGTGAAAAAAGGCATTTACACCATGCCCCAGTTTCTCGAACAGCGTTACGACAGTCGCGTCAAGATTGTGCTGGCCATCTTCTGGCTGGGCGTTTACGTCTTTGTAAACCTGACATCGGTACTGTGGCTGGGGGCCCTGGCGATCAATGCCATCGCCGGTGTGGAGCTGCTGTTCGGACTGCTGTTCCTCGGCCTGTTCTCCGCCGCCTACTCGCTCTATGGCGGACTCAAGGCGGTGGCACTCACCGATATTATCCAGGTGGTGCTGCTGGTTTTTGGTGGCCTGATGCTGTCCTACCTGGCGTTGAACCTGATCGGCGAACAGCACGGCGGCGGCCTGCTGGCGGGCTTCAGTGAACTGACCCGTGCGGCGCCGGAAAAATTCGACATGATCCTGAGCGAGGACAACCCGCACTATATGAGCCTGCCCGGACTGTCGGTGCTGCTCGGCGGCATGTGGGTGGTGAACTTCGCCTACTGGGGCTTCAACCAGTACATCATCCAGCGCGCGCTGGGGGCCAAAAGTATTGCCGAAGGGCAGAAAGGCATCGTGTTTGCGGCCTATCTGAAACTGTTGATGCCGGTGATCGTAGTGCTTCCCGGTATTGCCGCCGTAGTACTGCTGCCGCAGCTGGAGCGCCCGGACCAGGCGTATCCGCAACTGATGAACCTGATGCCGGTCGGGTTCAAGGGACTGATTTTTGCCGCGCTGGTGGCTGCGATCGTCTCCTCGCTCGCCTCCATGACCAACAGTATTTCGACCATTTTTACCATGGATATTTATTCCCGCTACCAGCCGGGGCGCAGCCAGACGCACTATGTGCGCGTTGGGCGCATTGTCGCACTGGTATCGCTGGTGCTGGGCATGCTCTGCGCGCAGCCGCTGCTCGGTCAGTTTGATCAGGCATTCCAGTATATCCAGGAATTCACCGGCTTCTTTACTCCGGGCATTACCGTGCTGTTCCTGCTCGGCGTTTTCTGGCCCTTGGCCACCGCCAATTCCGCGCTGGTGGCCGCTATTGGTTCCGCGGTGCTGTCACTGCTACTGCGTCAGTGGTGGCCGGAGCTGCCGTTTATGGACCGTATCGGCATTACCTTCCTGATCTGTCTCAGCCTGGCCGTCATCGTATCTCTGTGGGAAACGCGCAAACGTGAACAGGCACCTGAACATGGCGATGTGGTTTCCCTGAGCGATATCAGCTTCGCCACCGGCGGCACTTTCAATCTGGCAGCGGTCGGGGTCACCCTCATCCTGATCGCGCTCTACGCGACCTGGTGGTAATGCCAATGGTTAAAACGTTTTATTGTCCAGCACTGTTATTGACATTGACTCTGGGTATAACCGCTTGCGGCGGCGGTGGTGGCAGCGAAAGCCCGACATCAACATCAACACCGCCGCCAGCCCCGGAGCCTGAACCGCAACCACCAGTAGAGGTGACTGGCGATGGGCCCTTTATTGTTGTGGACCAGTTCGGCTACCTGCCACAGGCAGCAAAGATTGCCGTACTGCGTGATCCGGTGGATGGTTTCGACAGTGACGACGCCTACACACCCGGTGACACCATTCAGGTGATCGACACCGAAACCGACAGCGTGGTTTTTTCCGGCAGCGCCAATACCTGGAACAGCGGCGCCACGGACACCACCTCCGGCGATCGCGCCTGGCTGTTTGATTTCAGCAACGTCACCGAACCTGGCAGTTACCAGATTGTCGATATCGATCGGGAACAGAGTTCGGCAACCTTCAATATTGACGACAATGTCTACCGCGATGTACTGATCCAGGCAGTGCGCACCTTTTTCTACCAGCGTGCCGGGCACACCAAAACCGCGCAGCATGCCGGCGCGGCCTGGGCGGATGACGCCAGCCATCTTGGCCCACTGCAGGACGCCAACGCACGCCGTTACGATGCTGCCGGCGATGCCGGTAGTGAACGCGATCTCAGCGGTGGCTGGTACGACGCCGGCGACTACAACAAATACACCAACTGGACGTCCAGCTATGTGGTGGCGCTGCTGCATACTTATGCGGAAAACCCCGGCGTGTGGAGCGATGATTTCAATATCCCGGAATCGGGCAATGGTGTGCCGGATCTGCTGGATGAAATCCGCTGGGGACTGGATTCACTGCGGCGCATGCAGAATGCGGAAGGCTCAGTGCTGTCGATCGTCGGTCTCGCCTCCGCCAGCCCGCCGTCGGCAGCCACCGGCCAGAGCCTGTATGGCGACGCCAGCACCTCGGCCACTCTGTCCGCCACTGCGGCCTTTGCCTACGGGGCAAAAATTTTCGCGGCACAGGGCAGCCCCACATTCAGCGAGTACGCCGCCGACCTCGCCGCGCGGGCGGAGCGCGCCTGGCGCTGGACAGCCGACAATCCCGCGGTGGCCTTTCGCAATAATGACGAGGCCACCGGCACTGCAGGGCTCGGCGCCGGGCAGCAGGAAGTGGATGACACCGGCCGCCTCTACAAACAGCTGATTGCCGCCATCTATCTTTACGATCTCACCGGCAAGGACGAATACCGTATCCATGTGGACAACCACTACACGGAAGTGCCGATGATCAAATCCTGGTGGCTTTCGCCGTTTGATGCTGAGGTCACCCGCGCGCTGCTCTATTACACCGCCCTGGACGGCGCCACGCGCACAACGGTCCAAGCGGTGCGCGAGCGCTACACGGAACTCTGGAATGGTGACCCCGGCTGGGGCGCCGTGCAGAATCGCCGCGACCCTTATGGCGCTTTCATTACCGATTACACCTGGGGCAGCAATGGAGTGAAATCCCTCGCCGGCGGACTCTTCGCGGACCAGCTCACCTACGGCATCGGTGCCCACAGTGCACAGGAAATTCGCAATGCCGGCGCCGGTTATCTGCACTACCTGCACGGCGTCAATCCGCTGGGCAAAGTGTACCTTTCGAATATGAGGGAGTATGGCGCGGAGAATTCCGTCGACCAGTTCTACCACACCTGGTTTGCCGACGGCAGCACCCTGTGGGATAGCGTAAAGGACTCCGTATATGGCCCGCCGCCGGGCTTTCTGGTCGGCGGCCCGAATCCATATTACGACTGGGACGAGCGCTGCCCCGGTGTTTCGACTCAGTGCGGCAGTGCACGCCCGGCGCCGCCTTATGACCAACCCGCGCAGAAATCCTATGCCGATTTCAATACCAGCTGGCCGCTGAACTCCTGGTCAGTCACGGAAAACTCAAACGGTTACCAGACGGCTTATATCCGGCTGCTGGCGCGTTACGTTAAACCAGAATAATCAGGGTTTCTCCTATGAATCGCTTTCGATGGCTCGTGCACCTCACTCTGCCGCTGGCTTTTATCGCCAATCCAGCGCTGGCAGAACAAAACAGCGCACACTTCGCATGGTTTGAATACTCGGGTAATGACGAAGTCTTCAATATCCCACTGAAAAATAACGAGTACCGCAACCCGATACTCGCGGGCTTTCACCCGGATCCGAGTATCGTGCGGGTGGACAAGGACTATTACCTGGTCAACTCCACCTTCGGTTTTTTCCCGGGCATTCCAGTATTCCACAGCCGAGACCTGGTCAACTGGACCCAGATCGGCAACGCCCTCCACCGGCCAGAGCAGGCCAACTTCGAGGGCCTGCCGCTGACCAATGCAGGCGTCTACGCCCCGGCCATCGAATACCGCGATGGTATCTTCTATGTCATCAACACCTGTATCGGCTGTGGCGGCAACTTTGTGGTGACCGCGAAAAACCCCGCGGGTCCCTGGTCCGATCCCCTCTGGCTACCACATCTCGATGGTATTGATCCTTCGATTTTTTTCGATGACGACGGCAAGACCTACATCGTGCATCACGCCGAGCCCGATAAAAAACGCTATCCGGCACACACCGCCATTCGCGTGATGGAAGTGGACCCACAGACCTTCCAGCCAAAATCCGAGGATGTATTACTGGTGGACGGCGGCGCCGTGCCCCAGTGGAATACGGATTATCTGGAAGGCCCGCATCTATACAAGAAGGATGGCTACTACTACCTCTCCGCCCCCGGCGGCGGCACCGGCTATTATCATCAGCAATTACTATTCAGATCCGACAAGGTATTCGGCCCCTATACCGCGAATCCCAACAACCCGGTTCTCACCCAGCACGGCCTGCCAGACGACCGTGAAAACCCCGTTACTGCAACCGGCCACGCCGACCTGTTTGAAGACAGCAATGGGGACTGGTGGGCGGTGTTCCTCGGTACGCGCGTGTACAACCTCGGCGAGGGTTCACAGGATCCCGGCAATTTCCACACCGGTCGCGAAACCTTCATGTTGCCGGTGCGATGGACCAACGGCTGGCCGACCATTCTGGAGAAAGGCCGCGCCCTGCCCTATACCGTTAAACGACCTGATCTGCCCACAGACAAACCCGCCCCCCGTGCCACCACCGGCAATTTTACCGAGCGGGAAACTTTCACAGACGGCGTGATAGCACCCCACTGGCTTTTCATTCGCGCCCCGCAGGAACAGTGGTGGCACCCTGACGAGCAGGGACTGGCGCTCGAGCTACGCTCCTCCGCAGCCATCGGCGATCGCAACAGCCAACCTGCATTTATCGGCCGCCGTCTCGCCCATATGCGCGCGACTGCCACTACCGCCATCACCTTAGCGCCATCGGCAGAGGAAGAAGCCGGCTTACTGGCATTGCAAAGCGACGATTATTTCTACGCTTTGGGCATCGGCAGGAATGCGGAAGGCAAAGCGGTACTGCGCGTGCGTAAAAAGAACGGTGAAGCCGGCGAGCGTGAATCCATCAGCGGCGAGGTAATTGCGGAAGTACCACTGTGGCTCGAACCCGGCAAGCCGGTTTACCTGCGCATGGAAATCGACCGCGCAGACCTGGATTTTTCCTACAGCCTGGATGAAAAAACCTATTTACCCATTGTGCAGAACGCCGACGGCGGCGTACTGACCACTGCCCGCGCCGGCGGTTTTGTGGGGGCTGTCGTGGGCATGTATGCGCAGACTCTGGACGACAGCGGACGCAACTGAGTAACAGGGAACAGGGAACAGGGAACGGGGAACGGGGAGCGGCATAGTTGCCGGGACGAGTCAGCGGCTATAGAGCACAAATAAATGTAACGGGTTTCATCCGATTGGATAGCGTGTCGGAAAAACAGGCTCATCGCTCGAGCCCTACAGTTAAACCACGGATTCGCAGAAAAACAGTTAAATACTGTATTTATTGACCAATGCCTGGGTTACTGACCGCTTCAGTGGAGAGATAAGGCGCCAGATACCCCCAAAAGGCTTGCGCTCATTTTTTGAAACCGGTTACATTTGAGATTAACAAGAATAACGAGCACTGCAGCGATGAGAGGCACACGAGAGAAAACGGTCACCCGTGACCGGATTGTGCCCCCTTATAAATAACACTCGCCCGCTCGCCATGAATCCGTTGCATCCGCAACATTCGATCCCGCCCTCAATCGTCATTGGGGCGGAAAACAGGCAGTACCGACAATCAAAATAAGAGGGTGTTTGAGATGAATCGTATCCGTTTGCCCGGCGTCAGGGCCGGCCTCATTTCCTTTGCTTCGCCGCTGCTGGTGTTGAGCAGTGTGGTGGCGAGCGCACAGGACAACCAACCGGCAGAAAAACCGGAAGAAGACACTTCGTCGATCGAAGAGGTGGTGGTTCAGGGCATGCGTATGTCGCTGGAAAATGCCCAGGACATCAAACGCCACGCCCCTACCGTTGTAGATTCCATCACTGCCAAGGACCTGGGTTCCTTCCCGGACAAGTCCGTCGCCGAAGCGCTGCAGCGGGTGGCCGGCATTACCGTCAACCGCTTTGCTGCATCGTCCGATACCGCACACTTTTCCGCGGAGCCCTCCGGCGTTGTGGTGCGTGGCCTGAACCAGGTGCGTACCGAATTCAACGGACGCGATTCGTTCAGTGCCAATTCCTCCCGCGGACTCAGCTGGGGCGATGTGTCCCCGGAGCTGATGAGCGGTGTGGACACTTACAAAAACCAGATGGCAGAGCTGATCGAGGGCGGTATTGCCGGCACCGTGAACATGCGCACGCGGGTGCCTTTTGACCAGGAGAACGACCTGGTGGCCTTCACCGTGAACAGCAACTACGGCGATCTCTCCGGCGATGTCACCCCGGAAGCCTCCGGTCTTTACAGCACCCGCTGGGAAACCGGCGTTGGGGAGTTTGGTGTCCTCGCCAACGTTTCCTACTCCGATGTCCAGACCAATACCGAAGGCAACCAACTGTTCCGGATGAACCGCTTCCGCGACGTCTACGATGAGAACAGCCTCTACTACATCCCCGCCGGCATCAACATGCGGGAGACCAGTTACGATCGCGAACGCCAGGGCGGCGCCCTTGCCTTCCAGTTCCAGTCACTTGACGAAGCGGTGGTGGTTACAACCCAGTACAACCGATCCGAGTATGAGAATGCCATGGAGGAATACATCGTCCAGGCATCGCCGGCGGACCTGTCCTATTCTCAGAGTGTTCTGTATGAAGTTGACGCCAGCAATGCCGGTGTACCGCGACCCGCTCCCGGCACGGCGCCATTGACCTTCGACTCAAACGGGCTGTTCCAGCAGGGCACCATGGTGACCGGCCTCGGCTGGTGGGGCGCAAATGATGCCGAGGCTATGGGCTATGCCACCAACGCGGCGGGGCAACCCCTGGTCAACCCCTGCTATGGCTGGGCCGGCTGTGAGCCCGCCGATCAGCGCGGCGTGAACATGAATACCGGTACACGCTACAGCATCAACAAGAACATGACCCAGGACTTTGCCACCAACGTCAAGTGGGCCATTACCGACCGCGTGCGTTCGCAGTTTGATGTGCAGTACGTAGATTCCAAGGTAGAGAACTACGATATCGAAACAGGCTTCGCCTCTTACGCCGACCTCGCCCTCGACCTGAGCGGCGGGCGCCCGCAAATGCAGCTGCTGGACCCGACCAACGTCAATCTTTCCGAGGGCAACTGGGCCAATCCCAACAACTACCGCATCCACTCGATCATGGACCACGTGGAAGACAGTGAGGGCGACCAGCTGGCACTGCGCGGTGACTTCGAATTCGATATCGACAACGGCTGGATGGAATCCATCAAGACCGGTGTGCGCTGGGCCGAGCGCGACCAGCAGGTGCGCTGGAGTACGTATAACTGGCAGAACGTTGCCAACGACTGGACCAACAACCAGGCCGCTTATTACAACCTCGACCGGCACCAGCCCGCCAACGGTGCGGGCGGTCAGCCCGGCTTTACCGGCTATCCACAGGACTTTTATGGCGTGCGCACCCTGGGGTCGTCGAGCTATCACGACATCAACGTCAACCAGTTCGTGTTCGCCAATATGGATCTGATCTCCAACCGCCAGGCCATGGCTAATGCCCTCGGTGCCAGCGCCCTCGGCCTCAGCGGTGGCGTCGGTTGGGATCCGATCTGCTCCAATACCGGTGACCGCAGTGGTGAAGTCGAAGGCACCTGCTTTACGCCCTCGGAAATTGCCGACGTCAACGAGGAAACCCAGGCCGCCTATATCCAGTTCAATTTTGGCGGCTCCGACGCCGAGCTATTCGGTGTACCGGTATCCGGCAACGTGGGGCTGCGCTACGTCAAAACCATCAACACCGCCAGAGGTGGTACCGACTACGCGCGCCTCGGTGACGAATACTTCTTCACCCTCGACCCGGACACTGGCGAGCGCATCGCAGACCCGTCGCGCCAGAACCTCGGCTGTGCGCCGGTAACTGTACCCGACGGACAGCCACAGCCGCCGATCCCCTTCACCCTGGGTTGTTACCTGACCATGGATGATGTGGCCTTCATGGATGGCGCCAGCCAGACCAGCAGCACAGAAAAAACCCACCACAACCTGTTGCCGAGCCTGAACGTCAAATTTGACCTGACCGACGAAGTCCTGCTGCGCTTCGCCGCGTCCAAAGCCCTGGCGCGACCGGATATCGGCAACCTGCGCAACTACACCGGTATTGGCTCGACCTTACCGGACACCGATAACCCCGGTGATCCACTGTGGGTGAAAAACGGGGACGGAGAAATTGTCGGCGCCAACATACGCTATACCAGCGGCGCGCAGAATCCGTTCCTTGCACCCATCGAGGCAGAGCAGTTTGATCTGGCGCTGGAGTATTATTTTGCCGATGTGGGCTCCGCGACCCTGACCCTGTTCCACAAGCAGTTCGATAATTACATCCAGCACGGCATCCAGAATGTGGAGTACACCAATAACGGTGTAACGCGCACGGTGGAACTCAACCGGCCGATGAATGGCGATGGCGCGGAGATCAAGGGGTTCGAACTGGCGTTCCAGCGCTTCTTCGACTTCCTTCCAGAGCCCTTCAATGGCTTCGGTGTACAGGCCAACTACACCTACATCGACAACAACGGCATCACCAATCCCGGCGTACAGTCTCAGCAAGCCGACAGCTCCACGGTGACCGATCAGGCTCCGGATACCATCAGCGTCAATCGACTGGAAGGCCTGAGCGACCATGCCTACAACTTCGTGGGCATGTACGAAAAAGGGGACTGGGCGGCACGCCTGGCGTACAGCTGGCGCGACGAGTATATGGTGACTGCCATCGACTGCTGCGTGGCCTACCCGGTGTGGACCGAGGCGTTCGGCTCGCTGGACGGCTCCGTCAAGTACAGCCTCACCGACAACCTGGATATCGCCTTCCAGGCCAGCAATATCCTCAACGAGGAAACCGTCATGACCCAGCAGGTTGCCAATGTCGAAGACGGCGGAACGCGGCTGCCGAACGCCTGGTTCATCAACGACCGCCGCTATACACTGGGGCTGCGCTTCCAGTTCTGACCTCCGCAATCGCGGCAGGCCGTACTGCTGCCGCGACCGGAAACGACGGTATTGAGCCGCGAGTTTTCGCGGTTCAATACCGGTCGGTTGGAAAAATCGTAACCAAACATGCGAATTCTGAAATGGCAGAAAAAATAAAAATAGCCATTGTCGGCGGCGGTACCGCCGGCTGGATGACCGCGGCCGCGCTCGCGGGCATCGCCACGGATAAAGTCTGTGAACTGATCCTTGTCGAATCCGAAGCTATTGGCACCGTAGGTGTCGGCGAAGCCACGATCCCTGCGATCAAGGAATTCAATGACCGGCTCGGTATTCCCGAAGCGGAAATGCTGCAGCAGACCAAAGCCACCTTCAAACTCGGTATCGAGTTTCGCGGCTGGGGCAAACCAGACACCTCCTATATTCATCCGTTCGGCACCTTCGGCCAGCCCGTTGCCGGTACGGACTTCCATCAGCAGTGGCTGCGTTTTTTATCCAGTTCTTCGCTTAGAGAAAGCGTGGGATTGCCACGGGATCTACCACCGTTGGAAGCTTACTCCCTCGCCGTACAGATGTGCCGCGCCGGCAAGTTCGCCTTTCCACAGGCCAGTGACCGCTCTGCGATCGACCCGATCGAATCCAGTTTTGCCTACGCCTACCATTTTGACGCCGGACTCTATGCGCGCTACCTGCGCCGCTATGCCGAGCAGCGCGGTGTGCAACGCATCGAGGGGCGCATTCAGCACGTCAGCCAGAATCCACACAGCGGCGATATACAGGCGCTGCACCTAGAATCCGGCCAGCAGGTCCGTGCCGATTATTTTATCGACTCCTCCGGTTTCCGCTCGCTACTGTTGGGGCAAACGCTCGGGGTCAAATACCAAAGCTGGAATCACTGGCTGCCCTGCGACAGCGCCGTGGCCATGCCCAGCGCCCGCGATGCGGTTCTGCCACCGGTGACCCGCTCCACAGCACAGGCCGCGGGCTGGCAGTGGCGTATTCCGTTGCAACATCGCTGTGGTAACGGTTTTGTGTACCAGAGCAGCCTGATCAACGACGATGAGGCCTCTGACTCACTCGCCGCCTCCCTCAAGACACCGGCCATTGGCGACCCACGCATCATCCGTTTCGAGGCGGGCAAACGCGCCTGTTCCTGGTATAAAAACTGTATCGCCGTCGGCCTCTCTGCAGGGTTTCTGGAACCGCTGGAGTCCACCAGTATCTATCTGATCCAGATCGCGATCGTGAATTTCCTAAAGCTGTTACCAGGAACAACTCCGCAACCGCAACTCGCGCGGGAGTTTAATCGCCTGCTGGATCTGGAGTACGAGCGCGCGCGGGATTTCATTATTCTTCACTACCACCTGAATCCGCGCACAGATTCGGAGCTGTGGCGCTACTGCCAGTCAATGTCGATACCCGATGCACTGCGTCTGCGCATCGACGCCTTTCGCAAGCGCGGCCATATCGAACAGTACCGCCACGGCCTGTTTGCGCCGCCGAGCTGGTTGAGCGTGTTTGCTGGCCAGGGCGTGACACCCGCTCGGGTTGAACCACTGGCAACACAGGTGGATCCTCACAAGGCCGCGCAGGCACTGTCGACACAGGCGCAGACCATTCGCCAGTGCGTCGCCACCATGCCCTCGAGCCGGGAATTCATCCAAGGCCTGTGCCCGGAATCCGTTGCGGAGGAAATGCCCGCGTGAACAAGCCCGCACCGATCCGCTCCGTTGCCGTCATCGGCCGCGACAGCGATGCCTGGCTCACCGCGCTGCTGCTACAGCGGAGCCTGGCAAAACAGACTCAGGAAAACAGTGAGCCACCAATGTCCGTGACACTGGTGGAACTGCCGTCGCATACCCTTCCGCAGGATGTGATCACGACTCTGCCCACGCAACGCCTGTTGCACCAGTTACTGGGTTTGCCAGAGAACAACGTCCTGCAAAGCAGTGGTGGAGTTCCCTCTCTGGGTTATCACTATGCCGGCTGGGGTGGTGATAGCTCCGGTCGCTTCCAGCTGTACGACAATGCCGGAGCCAGTATCGACCGCCTGCCGTTCTTCCACTACTGGAACCGGGCGCGTCAGCGCGGGCTCAATACCGCCCTGCACGAGTTCTCGCTCGCCGCCGCCGTCGCACGACGGGGCAAGACGCTGCGGCTGAACGACGACATCCACGGCTTTGCCGGCGGCGCTTTCAGTGGCACCAACTACGCGTACAACCTGTCGGCACCAGCTTACCTCAAGGGCATAGCCCTGCTTGCACTGGATGCAGGCGTGCGCCACATAGTTGCCGAAATCGCGTCCGTCGACACCGGAGACGGCAGCATCGAGTCGGTGCAACTGAACGGTGGACAAACCATGCACGCCGACCTGTATATCGATGCCAGCGGCACCGGCGAACTGATCGACCGTCTGAACAAGGGCAATTTCGAGCGCTGGAATCACTGGTTTCCCTGTGACAGGGCACTGGTCGCCAACATACCGCGCCTGCGACCACTGCCCGCACTCAACCGGATATCGGCGCTCCCCAGTGGCTGGCTCGGACTCTACCCGCTAGCCGCGCGCACCGGTGTTCTGCTGCCATTCCACTCGGAATCCGCCAGCCCCGAGCAGATATTGCAGACCGCGCAAAAGATGACCGACGGACAGTTGCAACAGCCGCAATTGCGCACCCTGAACACCGGCGTACGGTCAACGCCTTGGCAGGGAAACTGTATTGCTGTGGGTGGGTCGGCAGCGAGCCTGGACCCGATAAAGGGGCTGCAGATGCAGGTGCTGCACACATCGCTCTCCTACCTGCTCTCGCTGTTTCCGGCCCACAACCATGGAGACTACGACGTCGAGCGCGAACTCTATAACCACCGGTTCTACAAGCATGTGGAGCGGCTGCGGGATTTTCAGCTGGCCGGCTACCTGCTGAACCAGCGCGCCGAGCCTTTCTGGCGCCAATGTGCCGAGGCACCAGTGCCGCCTTCCCTCGCCGACAAGATCGAGCTGTTCAAAGCACGCGGAAATGTGCCATTGCAGGAGCACGAACCGTTCGACGAGCCGACCTGGCAGTCCCTGTTTACCGGTTGTGGACTGATACCCGAAAGCTACCACCCACTGGCCGATCAGGTTCCAGACGCGCAGCAGATCGAGTTCTTCCAGGAAATATTGCACTTTGTTGCCGCACAGGCAAAACAGATGCCGGATCTGGAGAGCCAATGGTAAGGCGCCATTCAAGTGCGACCAATCAGTTGTAACCAATCAAACCTAACCGGAAACATGGCAACCGTGAAAAACCTCCGAATTTCCATCACCACTTCCGCACTGGCGGCTTTTGCGCTGCTGATCCTGAGCCTCAGCGCAACCGCCGAGATCCAGCCGGCAAAAATATTCTCAGACCATATGGTGCTACAGCGCGACCAGCAGGTGTCCATCTGGGGCGGAGCAATGGTGAACACCCGGATCACCCTCACTCTCGACGGAAACGAATACAGCGCGCGCAGCGACGAAAACGGACGCTGGCGCATTACCATCCCGGCACACAAGGCTGGCGGCCCTTATGCCCTGCACTTGCGTGGCGATGGCGAGCACACCATTCGCGATGTGTACTTCGGCGATGTATGGCTCGCCGGCGGCCAGTCAAATATGGAATGGAAACTGAGTTGGGGCATCAACGATTCCCACCGCATCATCGCGCAAGCGGACTACCCCCTGATCCGTTTTTTCGATGTTCCCAGCGAAATCGCCGCTTCGCCGCAGGCGCAACTCACCGGGGGTGAATGGAAAAAAACCACACCGGAGAATGCCGCACAATTCTCTGCGGTTGCCTATCTGTTCGCGCAGAGAAACCATCTGGAAAAGAATGTTGCGGTGGGCATCATCGACAACAACTGGGGCGGCACACCGGCGGAAGCGTGGATGAGTCGCGGGGCGCTGGCACAGCTGCCCGCCTACCGCGAACGCACCGAAGCGCTCTACCAGACAGATACCGACTGGCCCGCGCGCTTCGCCCGCAATCAGCGCAATGCAGAAGAAAAATACCGGCGTCTCGGCAGCAAACAAGATGCATTGAAAGCCGGCGCTTACCGCTTCGACTACGCCACCACTAGCTGGCGCGAACAGAATTTACCGGCGGAGTTCGAACACCTGGCCTGGTTGCGCCATGAATTCGACCTCGATGAAATTCCCTCCAAGGCCGTGCTGGAACTCGGAGACCTGCAACAGGAGGCCTTCGTGTGGATCAATGAACATCTGCTCGCGGAGGAGGATTCACAGAACCAGGGCGCGTACTACGAAATACCAGCGAAGCTGCTAAAAAAAGGTCGCAACCTGATCGCCCTGCGCGTCGGCAACAGCTGGCACAACAAGCCCTATGTGGGCCGAGCCGATCAACTCTGGTTGCACTTGGGCGACCGAAAACTGGACCTGAGCAATGGCTGGCAGTACAGCAACCAGGTAGAGCCGCCCATTCCGGAACATATCCGCTACGAGCACAAACCCACCTTCCTGTACAACAGTATGATCCACCCTATCCGCGGCTATGGCATGCGGGGCGTTATCTGGTACCAGGGGGAAGGCAATGTGGGCGAGGCGGCGCACTATCACGATCTGTTCAGCGCGCTTATTAAGGACTGGCGCAGGCAGTGGCAGCAGGATTTTCCGTTTCTGTTCGTACAACTGGCCGCTTTCCTCGAGCCAAAGAATCCGCAGCCGGACAGCAGTTGGGCACTGTTGCGGGATATGCAGCGCCGCACCCTGAGCCTGCCCAAAACCGGCATGGCCACCGCCATCGATATCGGCGATGTCTACGATATACACCCGCGCAACAAACAGGATGTGGCGGCACGCTTGTGGGGAGAAGCAAAGCGCATCAGTTACGGAGATGAGATCCTTAGCCGCGGGCCCACTTACCAATCACACCAAATCAAAAACGGCGAAGTAGTTATCCATTTCGCACATACCGGCAAGGGCCTGCAGCTGAAGAAAGGCGAATCCGTCGAGGGTTTTATTCTTGCGGACAGCGAGGGCAACTACCTGCCCGCACAGGCGGAAATTCGCGGTAACACGGTGGCTGTCTGGCACGATGCCATCACACATCCCGCCGCACTCAAATATGCCTGGGCGGACTATCCACAGGTCAATCTGTACAACTCTGAAAACCTTCCGGCATTACCATTTTCAATAGATCGTCTGTAGATGTGAGACAAGAATAGCGGGCGGACTTCCGGCGTCAGCTCTATGCCCGACGTCAGGCCTGCTTTTCTCCACTCACCGGCGCAGCCGGGCGCTCAGGGTGGGTACGCTGTAATGTTTCCATTTCCAGCTGCTTCATCGCCTTCTTGTGCCCCAGATATATCACAAACATGACGAACCCCAATGACATCACCACGCACACCGTCAAAAATGCCCACAAATTAACCTGCATAGAAAATCCCTTTTTTCGTTTGGTATTTGATCGCCAATCGTCATCGTCATCGTCATCGTCATCGTCATCGTCATCGTCAACCAGTCTGTGACAACGCATGATCTACCGCCCGCGCCGCAAACACCATATAGGTCAATGACGGATTCTGGGTTCCGGTGGAGGTCATGCAGGCGCCGTCGGTGACGTAGACGTTTTTGCACGCGTGCAGCTGATTGTGTTTGTTGAGGAGTGAAGTCCTCGGATCGTGGCCCATCCGCACGCCGCCCATTTCGTGGATATCCAGCCCCGGGTTGCGGTGGTCGTCCTGAGGCTGGATATTGATGAAGCCAGCGGCGTCGAACATTTCCGCCAGCTGCTGCTGATAATCTCGGATCATCTTTTCGTCATTATCGTCGTAGCCCACATTGACTCGCAGAGTGGGCATGCCCCATTCATCGATTTTGTCTCGGTCCAGTGTGACCTGGTCGTGCTCGCGGGGAATGCATTCGCCCATCATGTGCGAGCTGACCTGCCAGGGGCCGTAGGACGGGTTCATCAGGTTGGTGACCAGCTGCTCGCCGACGCCGTCATAATTCATTTCCACCGGCCGCACTCCGTGTACGCCGGCGGCGTAGCCGCGCAGGAAATCGGTTTCCTGTTTGTGCAGGTTGCGAAAGCGCGGCATATAGCCGCTGGTGGGCCGGCGACCAAAAGTGGTGAGATCTTTGAGGCCGTCGTATTCGGCGGTGACTCGCCCCCGGTAATTGTGGAAGCTGATGTACTTTCCCAGCAGACCACTGTCATTGCCGAGGCCATCGGGAAAACGCGGTGAGGTGGAGTTGAGCAGGATCAGGTTGGTATTGAGGGCGCTGGCGTTGACGAAAATGAGCGGGGCGTAGTACTCGGTCATTTCCTTGCTGTGGGCATCGATCACGCGTACGCCGGTGGCTTTCTGCTGCTTCTCGTCGTAAATGATCGAGTGCACCACCGAATCATTTCTGAGGGTCAGGTTACCGGTGCGTGCGGCCCAGGGGAGCGTCGCGGAGTTGGCACTGAAGTAGCCGCCGAAGGGACATCCCCGCTGACACATCACCCGCTGCTGGCAGATGGTGCGACCCTGCTTAGCGTAGTATTCCCTATTGCCGGTGATATGCGCGCAGCGCCCGCTGATCACATGGCGGTTCTTGTATTTCGCCTCCACCACCGACTTGAAGTGGGTTTCCGCCGCGGTCAGTTCGATGCCGGGCAGAAACTCGCCGTCCGGCAGATGGGGAATACCGTCGCGGAAGCCCGCGACACCGACGAATTGTTCGACCTTGCTGTACCAGGGGGCGAGATCTTTGTAGCGGACAGGCCAGTCCACGGCGAAACCGTCCCGCGCCGGCCCCTCAAAATCCAGGTCGCTCCAGCGCTGCACCTGGCGCGCCCACATCAGGGACTTGCCACCGGTCTGGTAACCGCGAATCCAGTCGAAGGGCTTTTCCTGGATATACGGGTGCTCCCGGTCTTTAACGAAGAAATGCGCAGCGTCTTCCTTGAAGGCATAACAACGGCTGGCAATCGGGTTTTCCCGCCGAATATCTTCTGGCATCTCGCCACGGTGTTTAAATTCCCACGGCATCATGTTGGTGGTGGGGTAATCTCGATTGTGGACGACGCTTCTTCCCCGCTCCAGCACCAGGGTCTTCACCCCCTTTTCACACAGATCCTTCGCCGCGTAGCCGCCGCTCATACCGGAGCCGATAACAATGGCGCCGTAACTGTTGCTGTGTGCACTTTTGATATTGAGGTCAGCCATGGATGTTCACCGTCGCTTCCGGATCTATTTTTCGGTCGCCATCGAACACCGGGCCCGGCACCAGCTGGTAGGGCATCAGTTCGGTCATGACATACTCGGAATTCAGGTAACCCTGGATGGTGTACCACTTGGTGGTGGTGAGAAAATACTGCAGCGCCTGTACAGCCTCGTCTTGCGGATTGCTGTGTCCCCAGATAGCCCCGAGCACACGCTCGCTGTCGGCACGGTCCAGTTCACTGAAACGAGGTTTGCCGTTGGCCGCGGGGAAGTCATCAAATAGCTGCAGACCGGCACTGAATTTCTTCTGGTCCGCGCTGGCGAGGCAGTCGTTAGCCATCACCAGCACGAAATCGTGCACATCCAGCTCCGCCGCGCCGCGCAGTATTTCTCCATTAATTGACGTTGGCGGTATCAGGGTATCCACCAGCTTTTTCAGCAGCAGTTGCTGGGCGGGGGTTATCTGTAGTTCATCGTAAGCGGCGAGAACGCGGGCCTGGGTGAATTCACTTACCGGCAGCACCGCGAGCCCACCGGCGGCGAGCAGCATTTGTTTGAGTAACGACCTTCTATCCATGACTGTGACCTTTTTTTATTATTTGATCGTCGTTGTGGATACCGGGCTATGTCACCCCTGCTTCCAGCTTTTTGCCGCGGTAAAACTGGCGGTGACGGATTCAAGAGGATCCGCGGGCTGGTCGTGCTCGACAAATCCGTACTGGTAGCCGGACTGGTCGGCAGCGGCGAGTATGCGTTCGAAGTCGATCACCCCGGCGCCCACGTCCACCATATTTCCCGCCGTATCCATATCTTTGACGTGCCAGAGCGGGAAGCGGCCCGGATATTTTTTGAAATAGTCCAGCGGATCTCGGTTCGCCTTGCGCGCCCAGAACAGATCCAGTTCGAAACTCACCAGCGCGGGGTCGGTGTTGTCCAGCAGGTGATGGTAGGGGATGAAGTCACCGCTCGGGGCAAATTCGAATTCATGGTTGTGATAGGCCATCACCAGCCCGGCCTTGCGGCTGACTTCTCCCCAGCGGCTGAGGTCGTCCGCGAGTCGTTTGTAGCCGTCTTCGCTGCGCTCGCTCTCACCGATCCAGGGCAGCACCACATAGCGGTGCCCCACTTCCGCGGCCGCGTCCAGGTGCTGCTGCAAGTCCCCGCGCAGCTGGTCCAGCTGCAGGTGCGCGGCGGGAGCGGAGAGCCCTTCATCGGAGAGTATCTTGCGCAGGTCCGCGGGCTTCTCGCCGAAGTAGCCGGCAAACTCCACCTGCTGGTAGCCGATACTGGCGAGAGCTTTCAATGTATTCGGAACGCTCTTTTGCATCAGCGCGCGCACCGTGTACAGCTGCACACCGCGCACGCCGGCAGCGGTTTTGTTCGATGCGCCGGCGAAGGCCGTGGGCATGGCTGTGGCGGCGAGGGTGGTGGCGGCCATGGCGAGAAACTCCCGGCGGTGCATGGTTCGGGTCATGATGGATCTCCTGCGCAGGGGTGGTCTGACAGGCGTGCGCTGGTGGCCACCTGCGGGATCGGGCTTGGGGAAAGGTGTCGGGAAATCACAAAGGCAGGGGCGCCCTGCTCGGTTGCGGTCATGGTCTGGTCATCGCTGTTGTTATTCTTTTGTTTTGTTCGCTTCGGTTTTTCTGCAGTCAGTCTGTACTGCCTCCCTTGACCGCCCGAAAAATGTAACCGGTTTCAATCGGGGTCGCAACCCCTCGCAGAAAGCATATCGCGCCTCAATGCACACCCGGCAACTGGCGGTCAGTTACGTATAACTGTTTGGCGCGGGCCCGGTACTGTCGCGCACTTTCAGATCGTAGGGCAGCACCACCTGCGCGGGCGCGGATTGTGCGCCCTGCTGCAGCAGATCTACCAGCATCTGCGCGGCGGTGGCGCCGAACTCTTCAGCGGGCTGGGCGATGGTGGTGAGCGGCGGGTCGCTGTAGGAAGCGAAGGCAATATCGTCGAATCCGGCGATGGAGATATCCTGCGGAACCCGCAGCCCCGCCTGTTTGACCCGTTGAATGGCACCAATCGCCATTTCATCGTTCTCGCAGAAAATCGCCGTGGGCGGATTGTCGCGAGTAATCAGGATGCCGGCGGCGCGGTGACCGGACTGCAGGGTGAAGTCGCCCGGGCACAGCAGCGACTCGTCGAAGTCGATACCGGCGGCTTCCAGGGCCTCGCGGTAACCGGCAACGCGATCCAGAGTCAGCGGGCTGCGCTGGGGGCCCTTGATCAGGCCGATACGGCGATGGCCGAGGCGGACCAGATGATCGGTCATGGCGCGGGCGGCGGCGCGGTTGTCCAGCTGCACCGAAGGATAGCGGCACCCGGGCATCACCTCACAGGCATTGACCAGCGGTGGCAGCTCTGCCGCCCTGTTTTCCTCCGCCCCCTCAACGTCCTCCCCGGAAAACGGATCGGCGGCGCGCAACTGGATGACACCGTCGGCCTGAAAGTTGTGCACCATGCGGGCATACTCCCGCTCGATGTCCTCGCTTCCCTGGGTGTTGCACAGCAGCACCTGATAGCCTCCCTCGCGGGCACGCTGCTGTATGCCGGTAATGACACGGGAAAAGAAGGGGTTGGCGATGGCGGGCACCAGCACCACCAGATTGTGGGTGCGGCGAGAGCGGAACTGCACCGCCATCAGGTTCGGCTTGTAACCGGCCTCTTCCACCGCCGCGAGCACTTTCTTGCGCGTGCGCGGCGACACCAGGTCCGGTTTTGCCAACGCGCGGGAAACCGTGGCCACGGACACCCCGGCCAGTTTCGCCACGGCACGAATATTCGACATCTACCCTTCCCCCAACCTTTTCGATGGCAAGTCGCCCTGAATAACACAAAGCCGGCGTCGACCCAAGCTACCCGCGTATTGAAGCGCATCACAGCTAGGCTATCGAACCGGGTAATTGCGCGCCATATCGCCCGTGCGACTTCACCGCCGCTTGACAGGAAAAAATGTAACCCGTTACATTGCTTTTCACAAGCGCACGCCACACCCGGTGGCCGCCGCGCGAAGCATAAAAATAAAGAGCAAGCGCCAGCATGGCGATACAGGAGATCCGTGTGACGCAGCCGGAACAGCAACCGGAACCCAGGCTGCGCCTGGGGATGATCGGTGGCGGCGAGGGGGCTTTTATCGGCGCCGTACACCGCGCCGCTGCCAACCTCGATGGGCGCATTCAATGGGTGTGCGGCAGTTTCAGCCGCGACGAGGAAAACAACCGGCGCACCGGCAGCAGCCTCGGCCTCCCGCACAGCCGGATTTACAAGAGCTGGCAACAGCTGATCGAATCCGAATCCGCCCTGCCCGCCGCCGAGCGCATGCAGGCACTCACCATCGCCACCCCCAACCAGCTCCATGTCCCCATTGCCAAGGCGGCCTTGCAGGCGGGCTTTCACGTGTTCTGTGAGAAACCCGCCGGTGTCACTGGGCAGGAGGTGGCGGAACTGCAACAGGTTCTCGCCGGTAGCGGTTGCCATTACGCCCTCGCCCACACCTATCTCGGCTATCCGCTGGTTCACCAGGCCCGCGCGATGGTGGCAGAGGGCAGACTGGGGCGCGTACGCAAGATCTACGTGGACTACCGCCAGGGCTGGCTCGCCGGTGGCCTCGAGTACAGTGGCAATAAACAGGCTGGATGGCGCACCGACCCGGCCCAGGCCGGGGCCAGCGGTTGCATGGCGGATATCGGCACCCACGCATTTGGCCTCGCCGAATTTGTCAGCGGCCAGCAGATCTCCAGCCTGAGCGCGGAGCTGCGCAGCCATATCGACGGTCGCCAGCTGGACGACGATGGCGCCGCCCTGTTCCGCACCCACGCCGGGGCCAGTGGTGTGCTTACCGCCAGCCAGGTGTGCGCCGGCGAGGAAAACAACCTGAGCCTGCGCATCTACGGTGAACACGGGGGGCTGGAATGGCACCAGATGCAGCCGGATACCCTGATCCATCGCGCCGCCAACGGCGATACCCGCCTGCTGCGCGCCGGCACCGACCGCGACTACCTGCTGCCGGGAACCCTGCGCGGCCTGCGTCTGCCCGCCGGGCACCCGGAGGGTTACCTCGAAGCCATGGCGAACCTGTACCGGGGATTTGCCAACGCCATTGTTGACAGCAGTGAGTACCCACTACCAGGCATCGAACACGGCCTGCGCGGGATGGCCTTTATCGAGGCGATGCTCGCCAGTAACGGCCACTGGGTTCAGGTCACCGAGCCCACCTCACCCTCATCCAGTACCCGGCCGCAACCGGCGGAGACAACCTATGACTGAATTAAAAAGCGGCATCCAGGGGCCGGCGCTGTTCCTGGCCCAGTTTATGGGTGACCAGGCGCCGTTTAACCAGCTCGCGAGCATCTGCCGCTGGGCCGCCGACCTCGGCTACCGCGGCGCACAGATTCCCAGCAACGATCCCCGCTGCATGGACCTGAGGCTCGCCGCAGAAAGTCAGGATTACTGCGACGAATTGCGCGGCACATGCGCGGAGGCCGGTGTGGAAATCACCGAGCTGTCCACCCACTTGCAGGGCCAGCTGGTGGCGGTGCACCCGGCCTACGACGAACTGTTCGACAACTTTGCCCCGCCGACGCTGCGCGGCAACCCGCGCGCGCGCACCGACTGGGCGGTAGAGCAATTACTGCTCGCCGCCAGGGCCAGCCAGCGCTTGGGACTCAGCGCCCATGCCACCTTTTCCGGCGCGCTGCTGTGGCACCTGGTGTACCCCTGGCCGCAGCGGCCGGCAGGACTGGTGGAACAGGGCTTCGCGGAGCTCGCGCGGCGCTGGCGACCAATCCTCGACGCTTTCGACGAGGCCGGTGTGGATCTCTGCTACGAAATCCACCCGGGCGAAGACCTGCACGACGGCGCCTCTTTCGAGCAATTCCTGCACGCCGTCGACAACCACCCGCGGGCAAAAATCCTCTACGACCCCAGCCACTTTGTACTGCAACAGCTCGACTACCTGGACTTTATCGACCGCTACCACGAGCGTATCGGCATGTTCCATGTAAAGGATGCGGAGTTCCGCCCCAACGGCCGCGCGGGTGTTTATGGCGGCTACCAGGGCTGGCTCGACAGACCCGGGCGCTTTCGCTCCCTCGGTGACGGCCAGGTGGATTTCAAAGGAATTTTCAGCAAGCTCAGCCAGTACGGTTTTGACGGCTGGGCGGTGGTGGAATGGGAGTGCTGCCTCAAACACCCTGAAGACGGTGCCCGCGAGGGTGCGCAGTTTGTGCGCGAGCACCTGATCCGCCGCGCGGAAAAAGCCTTTGACGATTTTGCCGGTGGCGACAGTGACAGTGCGCGCAATGCACGGATTCTCGGGATTCAGTAATTGTAAAAAATGGCGAACCGGGATGTTGGGCACGCTTCGCTTTGCCCAACCTACGTGTTCGTACTTAAATCGCGATGGGAGAGAACAATATGAATAAGTCCGGCCCACAGCAGTACCCCGACACGCAACCTTCAACGACGCAGTACCGCAACAGCCGACTTTTCCTGATCGGCGTGCTGGCGCTGGTGGCGGCGGCCATGAGCGCCTCCCTGCGCGCCACCGTGGCCGGGGACATCAAGGGCGAGTTGTTCGACGCGATCGATCTCGCGCGCTCCGCCACCCTGATTGCGGAATCTCTTGGCGTCGCGTTTCTCGGCTTCGCCTTTACCCTGTTTATCGTCAGCCCGCTGCTGGACCTGCTCGGCATGCGCCGGGTGATCATGGCCGCCGGTACCTGCCTCGCAGGGGGTACCCTGCTCACCATCTGCGCACCGCTGTTTGCCGGCGTAAACGCCTACTGGCCGGTGTGGAGCGGCATGCTGCTGTGCGGTATCGGCTGGGGCTGCGCGGAGGGTGCGGTCAACCCCATGACCACGGCGCTCTACCCGGACGACAAGACCCATCGCCTCAACGTGCTACACGCCTGGTGGCCGGCAGGACTCATCTTTGGTGGCCTCGCGGGGGTCGCCATGGGCGCGCTGGATATCGGCTGGCAATTTACCCTGGCACTGGTGCTGGTGCCTGCCGTGGCGGTGATCCTGCTGGCCATTGGTGTGGAGTTCCCCCCCACCGAACGGGCCGCCAACGGCGTAAGCATGCAAGAAATGTTTATGGAAATCCTGCGCCGCCCCAGCTTCCTGCTGTGGATCGCGGCCATGTTCCTCACCACCGCCTCGGAACTGGCGCCGGGTCAGTGGGTGGACCTGGCGCTGACCCAGAAGGTCGGCTTCCGCGGCATTCTGCTGCTGGTATACGTCAGCGGCCTGATGTTCGTGATGCGCCACTTTGCCGGCCCACTGGCCCACCGCCTGTCCAACGCCGGACTGCTGTGGATATCCAGCCTGCTCGCCGCCATCGGCCTGTTTCTGCTGTCGCGTGCGGACGGTGTTGTCTCGGCACTGGTGGCGGCCACGGTGTGGGGTACCGGCGTGTGCTTTATGTGGCCCACCATGCTCGCCAGTGTGTCCGAACGCTACCCTCGCGGCGGCTCGCTGATGATCGGCCTGGTCGGTTCCGCCGGTGCCGCGTCGATCTATTTTGTGCTGCCGATGCTCGGCGCCTATTACGATCGGATAAAACTGGAGCTCGCCGGCGGCAGCGCACAGCTCGCCGAACTCTCCGCTGTCGCACTGGCGGAAATCGAAGGCATGGCCGCGGCGGAATCCTTTGCGCTGGTGGCGCTACTGCCGCTGGCCCTGCTGATTATTTTCGCCGGCGTCTGGCTGTATGACCGCCGTGCCAAAGCGCCGCAACAGGCGGTCACCGCCTGAAGAGGGAACCGACTCTTCTCCATAGTGCGTGGTTTTCGTCACTGTGTTCCTGGCCCGCTCAGCGGGCCTCTTTTTACTGCGCGCTTGAGATTTTTGCACATAATCTTTGACTGTTTGAACGGAACGCTCTCGTCGTCTTTGCCGTGGATCAGCAGTTTCTTCATGGAATCCAACTAGCTGCTGGGGATAGTAAGCAGATTGGAAATAACCAGCCCTTCTCCAGCGACCTGCCGCGCTTCAGGTCGCAAGCTACGACCATGTCTTGTTCACCCTCGGTCATGCGGTAGGCGATCAATTCTTCGTTGCAGAAATACTCATCATGCTTACCCGCGGCAGCACGCCGTAGCCACGCATTGTCACAGAAGAGCGAATTATTTCCTTGCTGTTGCAGGACTGGAAATCCTGCAAAAAAAAGCCCAGCATTAGGCCGGGCTAAAGGTGTTCACAAAAGTCATTGGCTTTTGTGGAGGAACATCTCTTCAGGGTGGGTTATTAAATCAGGTCAACGCGCCCCGTTTAGTCACAGACATCCCCGGTAATCGCCGGGATTTCCAGCGCCTCTCCGTTCTGTTTTTCGCCCTGATAACCGAACTCCGCATACGCTCCCGGCTGGATCACACTATTCCAGCTGAGACCGGTTGCCGTGTAGGGGTTGCTGCCGGAGAGATTGGCATTCCACAGATTGGTGATACGACTGCTGCCACTGTAGGAGAAGTTAAGCTGCCAGCCATCGATGGGTGCGTCGCCGTTATTGGTGATACGGATGCCGCCAGTGAAGCCCGCACCCCAGTCACTGCCCGGGATGTATTCACAGCTCGCGCTACCACCTTCATTGTCACCGCCATCGTCCGGCTCGCTTACGCTGATCGACAAGCTGTCACTGCTGCTGGCCTCGCCATCGCTGACCGTCAGCGTGGCGGTGTAGTCGCCGGCATCGGTGTAGGTGTGATCGGCACTGACACCATTGCCGCTGCTGCCATCACCGAAGTCCCAGTTGTAGCTCAGGGCATCGCCGTCGGCATCACTGGAGGCGGAGGCATCAAAGCTGACGGACAGCGGTGCCTCACCGGACGTGGCGCTGACCGCTGCGACCGCAACCGGCGCGGTATTTTCGGGCTCCACACCATTGGTCGTGATCGACACGCTGGCAGTGTCACCGCCACCCTGGCCGTCGGTCACCGTCAGCGTGGCGACGTAGCTGCCGGCCGCCTGGTAAGTGTGGCTGGCGAGGGCGCCGGTGGCAGAGCTGCCGTCACCGAAGCTCCAGCTGTAACTGAGCGCATCACCATCGACATCGCTGGAGTTGCTACCGTCGAAGTTGACCAGCAGCGGCGCGTCACCGGAAACCGGCGTGGCACTGACCACTGCAACCGGGTCGGCATTTTCGCTCACACCGCCGCTGGGGTCGGCGTAGAGCAGGCCGCGACCGTTAGTGCCGAGATATACACGCCCGAAAATGCGCGGATCGCCGGTAATGGCTTCGCCCATATTGCCGTACTGGTGCGCGTCGTCGTTGATGCGCACCCAGGACACGCCTTCATTGGTAGAGCGGAATACGCCGGTCACGCCATCCACAGTGCCGACCAAATACAGGGTGTGATAGTCACCGCCGGGGGCCGCCGCGCCGAGGCCGATATTCACGCCCTCCGCCACGCTGGCGATACGGGTAAAGCTCACACCGCCATCGGTGGAGCGCCACAGCCCGGTGACCGTGTCTGCACTGGCATTGACGCCACTGCCGGCGAGCCAGATATGGCCTTCATGACCGGGTGCGGCGAGGAACTTGGCGGATTCCGGCAGGCCGTTCGCAGCGGTCGCCGTGAAGGTGACGCCGGCGTCAGTGGATCGATAAAACGTGCCTCCGCTGAAACCGTAAATGGTCTGCGGATTCACCCGGTCACTCTCCACCCGGCTACCGGCGGGAATGCCGGTGGATGCCGTCCAGGAACTGCCGTAGGTGGTGGACACATGCACACCGGCCCCATCCGGGCTCCACACGATGGTGCCGCCGTCGGCACTCATCGCCACCTTACCGCCGCCGGTCACACCCGCCGGTTCCTGCCCCTGCCACCAGCTGTCGCCGGCGGAGCTGGAAACACCAATATGGTTGGTATCCGCGTTGCCCACCCGCACCATGATGCTCGGATCGAGCGCGGCGAAATCAAGGCCGGTGGTACTGGTGAGATACGGGGTCTGGTACATAAGCTCCGGCACTGCATCGAGATCAATATGCTTGAAACCACCGATATCACCGAGGGCGGAGAAAATATTGGCGTTGCCGCTGGGCGGGCTGGCGAGATCCAGTACCGCGGTTTCTTCCACGCCCTTGATCATCGGTTCGATGGTGACGATGCCATCGCTGTCCCAGTTGGTAAGATTGTTGGAGCCGTAAATGGTGGCACCGGTGCCGTACATAAAGCGGTCGGAATTGTGCGGATCGATTTCCACCGATTCATTCATCCAGCCGAGTTTCAGCGCCTCTTCCGGTGGCTGCGGATTCGCACCCAGATGCAACCAGGGCACCGAGCGTATGTCCATTTCATAGCGTTTGCTGCGCTCCGGATAGCCGGCCCAGTCCCAGATTCGGGTCCAGGTATCACCGCCATCGGTGGTGCGGAACAGGATCATGTCCGGCCACCAGGAATTGAGGGAGGCGACCATCAGGGTATCCGGGTTCTGGCGGTCGATGGTGAGGCCGGAATAGCCGAAATACAGTTCACCGCTGGCAGCGGTCATGGGGCTGATCTCGGTCCAGGTTTCCGTGGCCACATCGAATTTCCACACCGCACCGGTTTCGCCATCGTAGGGCCCGCCGGTATCGCTCATGGCCACATACAGTTCGCCATTTACTTCATCGTACACGCCCTTGTGCGGAATCAGCCCGCTCGGTGCGCCGGGAATCACCTCCCAGCTGGCGCCGCCGTCCGTGGAGCGGTACAGGGAATACTCTTTGTCAGCGACACCCACATAGATCACATCGGAACCTTCACCGCTGACACCGGAAGTTGGGTCAAAGGTGACCCACACCACCCCCTGCAGCTTGTCGCCGTAGCCCCATTCGTCATTCGGATCCGCGGCGTAGGTGCCGGGATTGGGGAAACTCTGTACCTCATACCAGGTCGCGCCGTAATCGGTACTGCGCCACAGGCCCTCGCCCAGTTCCGCGCCGTAATAAATCACACTGTTGTCGTTGGGGTCGATGCGCAGACGCTCGCCCATACCGCGGCCCGGCATATTGCCGCCTACCTTGAACGGCAGCTCGGTCACCTGCCAGATTTCGCCGCGATCGGTGGAGCGGGCGATGGCACCGTTGTTGGGATCCCAGTCGTTGGTATACATACCGAGTGCGGCGTAAACCCGGTCCGGGTCGACCGGATCGGTGGCCATACTCATCACGCCGTTCCAGCCCCACTTGTCCCAGCCGACCCAGTCGAGCAGCGGTTTCCCCTCCTGGTTCGTCTCGTTCCAGCGGTAAGCGCCACCAATGTCGGTGCGGGTATAGATCAGGTTGGGTTCGGTGCGGTTGAAGATAATGCCCGGAATAAAACCACCGCCGTCGATGCGCACGTTTTTCCAGTTGTATTCTTCCTGCGGCGCCGCGTCGGCTGTCGGCGCTACCGATAGCGCCAGTGCAACACCGGTACTGATTGCCGCACGCTGGATTGCCTGCGGCAGCTTATGCAGGGAAAAGGTTTTTATGGACTGTTTCATCGCTATTGCCTTTATTACTTTGATTATTTTTGGGAACTGCTATTTCAAACTGCGAGAGGGAATCAATCGGCGCTGCACTCCGGCAGTGCCACATTGCCCGGCGCCCCCTGCATACCAAAGGTGGCACTTTGTCCCGGCTGAAGGATCGAGTTGTAGTCCACGGCATCGCCGGTAACGGTAGTGCCGCTGGCACTTGTCAGCTGCACACTCCAGGCATTGCTGATACTCACCGCTTTATCGAACACCAGTGCCGCAGACCAACCACTCACAGCAGCGCTGCCGTTGTTGGTGACCGTCACGCTTCCCAGCACAAAGCCGGAACCCCAGTCGTTCAATCCATCCACGGTGCAACTGAGGCCGCTGCCCCCGGAAGAACTGCCGCTGGAGGAGGAACTGCTGCCGGAAGAAGAGCCACCGGAAGAGGAAGAGCTGGAGGAACTGCCAGAGGAGGAGCCGCTGGATGAAGAAGATCCGGAAGATGATCCGGAGGAAGAAGATGAGCTGGAAGACGAAGTACCACCGCAGTCTTCAAAAACCGTCGCGCATTCCGCGGTCTGCGCAATGCCGTTTTCCCCGTTAAACAGCCGTTCGCCCCAGTCAGAAAGGTTGTTCGGGTCCCAGTTCAGCGCCATATCGAGGTACGGTTCGGTATTGCCCGACCAGGACCAGCCGAGATAACCGAGCCCGCGGGCCTCGGCTTCCGCGAGAATCGAGTCTTCGTCCACCGGCTGCCCCTGGTGCTCATGACCGAACTCCCCCACCATCAACGGCAACCCCATATCCTGGAAGTCCTGCATATAGGTGGCAATGGTGTTGAGGTCGCTGTAGATCTGATACATGTGCACAGAGAAGAGCACATTGGCGAGGGGATCCGCGGCAAAAATCGCCGGCGCATTCGCGCGCATATGATTTTCCCAGTCCTGCCCCCAGCTGGATGCATCAACCACAATGGTGTGCGTCAGGCCCGCATCGCGGATGCGTTGAATCGCCGCGGTGGTGCCTTCCACGTAGTTGGTTTCGGATACGAAATTGCCGAAGGGTTCATTGGCAATATTGATCAGCACATAGTCTTCCTGGCCACTAATGGCCGCGACAATATCCGGGCTCACCCAGTACTCCGCCGCCTCGGAAATATGGATGGCGGCACTGTCTTCACCCCAGCCGGTGGCATCGTGCACCTCCAGTACACACACCAGCGCATTCGCTTTGCACTGATCGATCACCCGCGCCACATCGGCACCGTCGTTGCGATTCCAGCGGCCACCGGTGGCCAGTACCACGCGTACGGCATTGGCACCAGCATCGGCGATATCCACCAGCGCCTGTTCGGTACGGCCGGTGTACCAGGTGTGGGCGTGATTGACACCGCGCATGACAAACGGGTTGCCGTTGCCATCCAGCAGGCGTCCGTCTTCGATGGAAAATCCGGCCCAAGTCGGAACGGCAGCCGCGAGCAGCCCACCGGCCAACGCACCGCGCAAGAAGCTGCTCTTCAAGAATTTTTCGGGGAATATCATCTCTCTTCACCTTGTCATTTTATGGTTTGAAAAATCCGCAGCGACACAGCGCGACGGAAACTGAACATAAAAAATAAGAAGCAAGGCTATCCTCTCACTCAGCAACAGAATGAATGAGAACAGAGACGCTTCTTGTGGTGTGAAAAGAAGTAAGTGAACGTGTATTTATTATGTAATCCGAAATTTATATTTCGGTTTGTGAACAGACCTGAAATCCTGGGGAGCAGAAAAAATAGGTGGGGACAACTCACCCACCCAAGCTCACACCAAGTTTTGGAAACCACAATCTAATCAGATCATTAATATGACGAATCAGAACTCTCAAAAGGACTTCAGAGAGGATCAAGCAGGCGACACCAAGTGTTGAAAACCTCACATTTCTTTCACTCTGGTGCCGCACTGCTGAAATCAAAGGGCGCTTTTCGACTCCTCCCCGATATCACGCGGGCCAATTAGTTTTGACAGCGTCGGCTCCATCGCCTCTGCCCAGATCTGGTAGCCCTGCTCACTAAGGTGCAGATAATCCGGCATGATCTCTTTGGTCAGGCGGCCGTCTTCCTCGAGAAATTCACTGTAAATTTCCCGATAGAAAATATGCTCGCCATCGGCATAGTCTTCGATGATGTCGTTAATGCCGAGGTTGACCTTGCGCATCGGTGTGCCCGGCTGCGGGTCGCGGGGGAAAATACTGAGCAGCAGGATCTTCATTTGCGGCTGGCGCTCGCGCAGTTCATCCAGTACCGCGCGGATACCGGCGGCGGTGAATTGCGGGTCTTCCAGGCGGTGGCCGGTGTTGTTGGTGCCGATCATCACCACGGCCGCTTTGGGTTTGATGCCTTCGAGTTCGCCATTTTGCAGGCGCCACAACAGGTTCTCGGTGCGGTCACCGCCGTAGCCCAGGTTCACCGCGTTGCGGTCCGCATAATACTTTTCCCACACCGATTTACCTTCTTTCTCCCAACCTTCGGTGATGGAGTCACCCAGCATGAGCAGGTCGACATTGCCCCCGGCCAGACGCTGCTGATTACGCTCGAAGCGCTCATCCCACCAGCCCTTGGCCCAGTATTCGTGGCGTGTGGCCGGTGTGGTGGAAAGGGTACGGTAATCCGGGCACTGGTCCTGGGCCTCGGCGGATTTCTCCAGCGTGACATTGGCGACGGCAACCTGCCCCTTGCCGCCGGCGCGCAGCGCGAAGGGCACGGTCACTTTTTTGAGGTCATCATCCCCCCGTATAAAGCAGCTCAGTTTGTAACTCTCCCGCTGCCAGCCCTCGCCAATACTTTCCCGCGCAGGCACGGTAAGGTCGACGTGGCGCTCACAGCTTTCGCCGCACTGGATTTCCAGCGCCAGGTCGGCGTTTTCCAGGTCATCTACTTTTAGGTCAAAGGACAACACGCCCTCTTCGGCATAACTGGAGAGATCCAGGGGGGGACCGTGCTTGAGGCTCAGTTTCGCCAGCCAGGTATCCTGCCATTGGAAGGTGAGCGCATCTTCCTGCACATCCTTGTCGCTGGTTAACACCGTCACATTGCCGCTGGGCAGTTTGGCAAAGGCGCCACTCAACATCTGATTCTGGTTCTGCTGGAAGTCGTCGATCTGGATACCCCAGGGCTGCAACGGGCGCCCCTGATACAGTGCATAGCTTTGCGGCTCGCCGCGCATCAGGCCGGGAACATTTTCGGCGAGTTTCGCGGGCCCCTCTTTTTCACTGAACAAGCTCAAGCCATAGCCGGTAGCGAACAGCGGGGCGTAATCCGAGTGGTGTGGGTTGAGTTTTGCCTGCAGCGGCAAACCGGGCCAGGAGAAAGACAGGCGACCGGTAAAGTCGTAGCGCGCCCGGCCCTCGCGATCGGCAATCAGCATATCCGCGACGCCGTCGCCCTCGGTGCCCGGCAGCCAGGCGGCGACGAAGGCATCCGAGGCATTGATTTCCGGGTTCACCCACAGCGGGCGTCCGGAGAGGAATACGGAAACCACGGGAATATTCTGCGACTGGAATTTTGCCAGCAGCGCCAGGCTTTTCTTGTTGCCGGGCTCGAATTCCAGGGTGTTGAGATCACCCTGCCCCTCCGCGTAGGGCGACTCGCCGAAGACCACAATCGCGACATCCGGCTTTGTGGCAAATTCGCCGCTCTCGGACAGGGTCGCGCGACCACCGGCACTTTCCACAGCTTTTTTGACCCCGCGATAGATTGAGGTAGCACCGGGGAATTTTTCATTGGGAATACCCGCGCCCTGCCAGCTCACGCTCCAGCCACCGGATTGCATGGCGATGCTGTCGGCACCGGGGCCGGCCACCAGAATGTGCTGATCCGGATCCAGCGGCAGGGTGCCGTTGCGGTTTTTCAGCAGCACCAGACTCTCACGCACGGCGCGGCGGGCCAGTGCGCGGTGCTCTGGATTGCCCACCACGCGCTCGTCCCCGGCCAGGGCGCGCGCAGACGGCTTCTTGTCAAACAGGCCGGCGCGGAGTTTGACCCGCAGTATGCGGCGCACCGCGTCATCAAGGCGCGCCTCGGAAATCTCGCCACTTTTCACCTGCTCGAGGGTGTTGGCGATCATGTTTTTCCAATCGTAGGTGACCATCAGCAGATCGATGCCGGCATTGATTGCCTGCGGGCAGCTGTCGTTGGTGCACCCGGGAACCTGGCCGTGACCATTCCAGTCACCCACCACCAGGCCGTCAAACCCCATACGGTTTTTCAGTACGTCGGTGAGAATGTATTGATTGCCGTGGTGCTTCTCACCGTTCCACTCGGAGAAGCTGGCCATGATGGTCTGCACCCCGCTCTGAATGGCGGGCGGGTAACCGGCATTGTGGACCTGCACCAGTTCCTGTTCGCTGATGCGCGCATCCCCCTGGTCGTCGCCCTCGAAGGTGCCGCCGTCGGCAAGAAAATGTTTGGCCGAGGCCAGCACGCGGGTTTCGGCGAGGAAGTCATCGCTGCTGACACTGCCCTGCAGTCCCTCCACCATTGCCGACGCAAAGCGCTTCACGATGTTGGGGTTTTCGCTGTAGCTCTCGTAGGTGCGGCCCCAGAAGTCGTTCTGGGCAACGGCCAGCGTGGGGGCGAACACCCATTCCACGCCGGTGGTGCGCACTTCTCTGGCGGTGGCGGCGCCGATAGCGCGGACCAGGTCGGTATTGTTGGTGGCGCCGAGCGCGATGTTGTGCGGGAACAGGGTGGCACCGGTGAGATTGCCGTTGCCGTGTACCGCGTCCGTTCCCCAGATTACCGGGATCGCCGTGCCGCCATCACTGGTATCCATCGACGCCTCCCAGAAGGCGTCGGCCAGTGCCAGCCAGTCGTCGGGGCCGGCATTTTCCTTGCGCCCGGGAATGGAACCGCCACCGTTCAGCACCGAGCCGATGTGGTATTTCTTCACCTCTTCCGGTGTGATGGACTGGATCTCCGGCTGCATGATCTGGCCGACTTTTTCCTCCAGTGTCATTTGCTGCAGCAGCACTTCCACCTGCTCTTCTACCTCCGGTTTTACCGCGGGGCTCTGGATTTTCGGCCACAGATCCAGCTGGTGGCCGGCGCCGGCTGCCGTGGTCAGTGCCGGCACGCCGGCCAGCACAATGCCGGCGGCCAGCAGTGCGCGCAGCGGTTTGAACGGGGTATCGGTCGGTTTCATAAGCGCCTTCCTTTCTTATTGTGTTTCTGTGCTGCAAACCCTTTCGTAGGGTTAATCATATAAATTGCATCGAACCCAAAAAATTCCCGGGCATGCCCTGATTCACTCAGGGCAGCGGCCGCGGGGATAAACGAGTCGTAACTCGTGGGGAGCTGACGCTGTCGAAAAATCAGCCCTGCATCTGCTCCAGCTCGCGCCCCTTGGTCTCGCGCACATATTTGCTGACAAAGAAGATCGAGATGAAGGCGCAGAGCGCGTAGATACCGTAACTGCCGGAGAGCTGGATACTGACCAGCAGAATCGGGAACGACAGGGTAATGCCGAAGTTGGCCAGCCACTGGGCGAGGCCGGATACCGCGAGGCCGGAGCCGCGGATCTGGTTCGGGAACATCTCACCCAGCATCACCCACATCACCGGGCCCCAGGAGGCATTGAAGAAGACCACATAAGCATTGGCCGCGATCAGGGCAATGGTGCCCACGGAATCCGACAGGCTCAGCGCGCCGTCTTCACCGATGGTTGCCTGAGAGAAAGACACCGCCATGATCGCCAGGGTCACCGCCATACCGACGGAGCCGAACCACAGCAGTGGCTTGCGGCCGATCTTGTCTACGAGGATCAGTGCGGTGATCACCGCAGCGATACTGACCGCACCGGACACCACATTAATCAGCAGCGCGTCGCTCTCGGTAAAGCCGACGGACTGCCACAGCACCGCGCCGTAGTAGAACACCACATTGATCCCCACCAGCTGCTGGAATACCGCGAGGCCGATGCCGACCCACACAATGCTGCGCAGCTTGCCGGTTTTGGTGTCTTTCAGGTCCGACAGGCTGGGGCGATGGTCATCGGCCAGTGAGCCGCGGATATCGCGCTCTTTCTCTGCGGCGGCGCGCGCGCCGAACAGGCGGGTCAGCACCGAGCGCGCGCTATCGCCGCGGCCGCTGGCGACCAGGAAGCGCGGGCTTTCGGGAATAAAGTACAGGCCGATCAGGAAAATGGCGGCCGGGATCAGCTCGATCCAGAACATCCAGCGCCAGGCCTCAAACCCCATCCAGAACTCGGTGGTGGAAGCGCCGGCAAACTTGGCGATGGCATAGTTGCTGAGGAAGGCGGCGGTGAGACCACAGATGATCGCCACCTGCTGTACCGTGGCCAGCCGGCCCCGGTAGGCGGCGGGCGCCACCTCACTGATATAGGCGGGCGTCATCACACTGGCGGCACCAACGGCGAGGCCGCCGAGAATACGGTAGAACACAAACTCCAGCGAGCCGGTGGCCACACCCGAGCCCCAGGCCGACACGATAAACATGATCGCGGAGGCCACCAGTAGCGCCTTGCGCCCGTACTTGTCCGCCAGGGTGCCGGCGAAGAAGGCGCCGATGGCACAGCCCAGCAGCATGGAGGCGACATTGAAGCCGGTGCCGGCGGAGTCGGAATTGAAGGCGGTCTGCAGGCCCTCTACGGTGCCGTTGATCACACCGCTATCGAACCCGAACAGGAAGCCGCCGATGGTGGCGACACCACTGATGGCAATGACCAGGCCGTGATTGGTTTCGGCGTGGAGGGATTCGGAGCCGGCGACTCCGGGCGCAGCACTGGTATCAGAACCAATCGCTGCACCGCTGCTGACGGTGGTATTCATTTTTTATTCTCTCAATCACTGTGGGCCGCTTGGCGGCTCCAATTTTTTATTGCCCAGCGCTGTTTTACCCCAAGGGGCGCCAGCCTGGACAGCACCTTTATACAATTAATCGCACAAATATGTAAACGATTACAACAAGTTGGCCAGAAATGGCGCCGGGAGCAACCTGCAGACGACCACCGCACCTCACTCAGGGGCGCCACTTAAGAGCAAACCATTACCTCCGACTACCTTCTAATAGCAACGAAATCCTGCACAATCCCTGAATCACCCGACACACCATGGAGAGCGCCCGATGAGCCTGAACCATTCCGCCGACCACAACCGCCGCTTTGTCCTCGCCTCCCGCCCCAAGGGCGCGCCGAGTGACGACAACTTCCGCCTCGAGCAGACCGACATCCCCAGTCCCGCCGACGGCCAGGTGCTGCTGCGCACGGTGTTTCTCTCCCTCGACCCGTATATGCGCGGCCGCATGAGCGATGCTCCCTCCTATGCGGAGCCGGTGGCGATCGACGAGGTGATGGTGGGCGGCACGGTGAACCGCGTGGTGGAATCGAAACTGGACGGTTTCAGTGCCGGTGACTGGGTGCTCTCCTACACCTGCGGCTGGCAGGATTACGCCCTGTCCGACGGCACCATGCTGGTCAACCTGGGCAAAAATCCGCAACAGCCCTCACTGGCCCTCGGCCTGCTGGGCATGCCGGGGTTCACCGCCTATATGGGCCTGCTGGATATCGGCGCCCCCAAAGAGGGGGAAACCCTGGTGGTGGCCGCCGCCACCGGGCCGGTGGGGGCCACGGTGGGCCAGATCGGCAAACTGAAAGGCTGCCGCGTGGTGGGCGTGGCCGGCGGCGCGGAGAAGTGTGATTTTGCGGTCAACGAGCTGGGCTTTGACGCCTGCATCGATCACTACGCGGACGATTTCGACCGGCAACTGGCGGCGGCCTGCGAGGACGGGATCGATGTGTATTTCGAGAATGTCGGCGGCAAGGTGTTCGACGGCGTGCTGCCGCTGCTGAACACCAACGCGCGCATTCCGGTGTGCGGCCTGGTCGCGCGCTACAACGCCACCGAGCTGCCGCAAGGCCCCGACCGCCTGAGCCTGCTGATGGGCACCATCCTCACCAAACGGCTCAAGGTGCAGGGCTTCATCATTTTTGACGACTACGGGCACCGCTATGACGAGTTCTACCAGCAGATGTCCCGCTGGTACGCCGACGGCAAAATCAAATACCGCGAGCAGGTGGTCGAAGGACTGGAGCAGGCACCCGAGGCCTTCGCCGGCATGCTGGAAGGAAAGAACTTCGGCAAGCTGGTGGTGCGGGTGGGCGAGGACGACTGACCCGGCCTCTGGCCACGGGTTCTCAAGCCTCGGCAGCGGGCGCACAAACCTCGAGCAACTGCTCGCGCAAGGGCGTTAGCGCCTGCTCCAGTGCGCGCGTCAGAGCCGCCTGAAACTCGCTATCTGTGCCCCACCAATTGAGCCCCACATACCGCCCGCGAAAGAGTGCAGGTTGCGCGCCATCTTCACGGGTCACACTCACCACCACCACCGCGGACTTGGACGTAGTCAGGGGATGTATATAGGCGCGCTCGATAGTGACCTGCACCCCATCGCCCTGATGCCCGAGATGGACCTCCGGGCCGCTACCGTCAAGAACCGAGCGCGCCATTGCCTGCACCGCCTGCTCATCCAGAGTATTGAGCGGGCGGGACTTCACACTTTCATCAGCCACCCAGACCGTCGCCGGGCAAGCGGCGACGAGTGCGGACGATTCGGTTTCAGCAGATTGCAGATCATTGCCCGCGAGGGACAATACTGAATGCGAGCGCTGGCTGGTGCACGCCGACAGGCTAAGCGCAACCGCCAACATCGCAAAGCTGCGACACATCAAAAGACGTTGCCCCACAGGGTATATGCCGGCGCGTAGCGATGCTTGGAAAGCAGGGAACCGTCTGGCTGACGAGTAATAGTCATACCTTCGTCGGTGGCTTCCAGTAGCTGCGGTTCTTGCAGGCCTTTATTTTTCTGGCCTTCCGCCAGCGGCGGCAAGGGGTACTGCCCGCTCAGATCTTTGGTGATCAGTTTGGCGAGCACCTGCGGGGCAAGCACCAGCTCCTGACGCAGTAGTTTGGCATCGTCTGCGAGCCAGACTGCGCCTTCCGGGTCATGGCTGGCAATATTCAGCGTCTTGGTTTTCAGCTTGGCAATTTCTTTGCTCAGCTTCTTCTGGTTACGGGAAATCTGGGATTTGCTCAGATCACCCTCAACCGGATACTGGGCTTTCAGCTTGGCGATTTCCGCTTCCTGCTCTTCGGCAGTCAGACGGCGAATGGAGCCATTGTGCGGATAAGACTGTACTTTAGCCGTGTTTTCATACACCGCCTTGGCCTTGGATTTACTCTTGCCGCTGAACGCCGTCGCTTTATCGTACAGCGCATAATTCGCGGTAAATTCCACCACCTCGGTTCCCGGCTTGAGGGCGTAGCTGGTGGTGACCAGCAGTAGCAGGTCTTCCTCTACTGATGGCAAATAGGTCGCTAATTTGGTGTCTTCAGCAAACTGTTCGCTCACCAGGCGGGTGTCAGCTACCCAGTCAATCTGCTGCAGATTTTCACGAAACGCGCCTTCAACCATGCTGCGGACATTCATATCCAGGGTCGCGTTGCGGTAGGCCTCCACCGCGGCTTCCGCATCTTTTGCGCGAGAATTATTTACCGATGCATCAACTGCCGCGCCCACCAAAGCACCGACGAGCCCGAACTGGGCGCCCGCAGTACCGCCAGCATTAGAAGGCATGAATTCTTTTACGATCTCTTCCTGTTGTACCTGAGAAACAAACTTCATCGACTGCTTGCCCTGGACGGGCGCCGGGTCGAAGTTCTCGTAAGGCGTGGTGGAACAAGCGGAAACAAGGACAATACCCGCTGCCGCAAACAGCTTTTTAATCATGGAAACCCCAGTTTTTATTGGCGTGTTTTTATTCAGCCGGGGATTCTAACAATAGAGGTGTCTAGTGGGTCACATTTAAATAGTCACCTAAGTCACGAAACAATGGAAGGGCGGCAAAGCTGTGTATACAAAAAAGCCCCGACGAGCGGGGCGTTAAATGACCAATCCAACAATCAAATCAAATCAGGCGGTGGCAGTCTCGCCATCCGCCAGCGCCGACGCCACTTCGTGCTCGCGCACGAAGAACACTGAAATAGCACCGCACACCATGAACACACCGGCCAGCATAATGATGTAGATGGCCTGGTTGTCGAACACAGCCGCCAGAATTGGGCCTGCCACCAGCGCGGAGAGGATCTGCGGGGCCGCAATGGTGAAATTGAAGATACCCATATATACGCCAGTCTTCGCTGCCGGCAGGGAGTCGGACAAAATGGAGTACGGCATCGCCAGGATCGCCGCCCAGGCAATACCCACGCCGATCATCGGCAACATAAGCCCAACGGCGCCACTGGGTACGGTCACCTCGGTGATCAGCAGGTTCACCTGTGTGGCTTCGCCACCCTGGAACAGCACAAAGCTCATATAGCCAAGGCCACCCAGCAGCAGCGACAGCGCGTAGGTCGGCTTGCGGCCCAGGCGGTGCGCCACCCGCGCCAGCACAATAGAGAAGAGCGCGGCAAACAATGAGTAAGCGGCAAAGATGATACCTACCCAATCACCCGCGGCGCCCTTGGCGGCCGCGATATGCGCGGGGATTTCGCCAACGGTGGCGAGGTAGTCGTGATCAAACCACTTGGCCTCGACACCCCACACATGCTGGGTGATCGCCGGGGTGGTGTAAACCCACATAATGAACAGGGAGAACCAGGAGAAGAACTGCACCACCGCCAGCTGACGCATGGTTTTGGGCATATTCACCAGCAGCTTGAAGAAACCGCCGAGGCGCTGCGGCAGAGATTTGCGCTCTGCCAGCTCGCGCGCCAGCTCTGCCTCATCAATACCTTTGTATGCGTTGTATTCCTTGGGCGCGTACTCCTTGGTACGGAATACCGTCCACAGCACCGAGCCCAGCAATACAGAAGCACCAATGTAGAAAGCCCAGATAACCGAAGGCGCCACCTCACCCGCGCGGGAAGTGTTGTCCAGCCCGATCACATTGGTGAGGATAAACGGCAGCATGGACCCCATCACCGCGCCGATGTTGATCAGCAGGGACTGCACCGAGTAGCCCACGGTGCGCTGCTCGGAGGGGACCATGTCCGACACCAGCGCGCGGAACGGCTGCATGGTGACATTGAAGGCCGCATCCATCAGCGCCAGCATCACACCACCAAACAGGATTGGCGCCACGAACGCCACCACGATGCCGGCGTTGGGCATAAACGCCATACCCAGCGCCGCGGCAATGGCACCGAACAGGATGTAGGGGTTGCGACGGCCGAAGCGGTTCCAGGTGCGGTCGGACGCGGAGCCGACAATCGGCTGCACGATCAGGCCCATCAGGGGCGCGACGATCCAGAACAGGGACAGCGAGTGCAGGTCGGCACCCAGGTCGGACAGAATCCGGCTGGCATTGGCGTTCTGCAGGGCAAAGCCGAACTGCACACCGAGAAAACCGAGGCTGACATTCCACACCTGCCAGAAGGGGAGTTTGGGCTGCTTCTTCATCTCTCTGATCGCTTCGTTATTGTGATACTGGATTTGTTGTTGGCCGCATCGTCACCATTGCGGGCGCGGTGCGGGTTTTTGGTTATGGTGGATTCTCGCGGTTGCTGCGCCTTGCCGCCTCCTCCGGGAAGGGGGCGGAGGTCCGCCGTCCCGGCAGTGCGCTGGCCCAGGCTGCCAATTACCTACCAAGCACTCACCAAGATCCCACTAAGTCCCCAAAAATGGACACAAACTCAATATAATCGACCAAAGTCCTCCGTTCTGCACCTTATAAAGGTTGACAAATACAGCTATAAAGTCCTAATTTTGAGCCACAAAGTGACTTAAACTCTATAAAGTCACCAATTGGGCATCTTATGGATACATCCAGACAATCCCCGGCCGTGATTGCGGAAGAACTGGGCCAGCGCCTGAAGCAGGCACGGCTGAACCGCGACCTCACCCAGCTGGAGGTGGCGGAGCGCGCCGGCGTCAGCCGCAAGACGGTGCTGAATGCGGAAAAAGGCAAGACCCAGCTGGAGGCCCTGGTCGCGATACTGCAGGCCCTGGACCTCGCCGCCCAGCTCGACCAGTTCCTGCCGCCGCAGCCGCCCTCCCCGCTACAGCTGGCCAAACTCCAGGGCAAGCAGCGCCAGCGGGCATCCGGCCAGCGCGCCGGCGAGAGCAAACCCGATAAAGACGAACACGAGGAGACCCCGGAATGGTGATGCAGGCCATCGAAGTTCGCTATCAGGGCAACACCGCCGGTGCCGTCAGCTTCGATACCGAGACCGGCATCGGCGCCTTCGAGTACGCACCGGAGTTTATCCACAGCGGCATCGAACTCTCGCCGCTTAAAATGCCCCTCGCCCGGCGCATCTATTCCTTCCCGGACCTGCGCTTTGAAACCTTCCGCGGCCTCCCCGGCCTAATCGCCGACTCCCTTCCGGACGACTTCGGCAACGCCGTACTCAACGCCTGGATGGCCAGCCAGGGCAAAAACCCCGCGGACATCACCCCCCTGCAACGACTGCAGTACACCGGCAGCCGCGGCATGGGCGCACTGGAATACGCCCCCGCCACCCGCATCAAAAAGCTCAACGCCGCCCAGGACATCGCCATCGACGAACTGGTGGCCATCGCCCAGGAAGTGCTCGACCACCACAGCGGCTTCAACGTACACCTGGACAAGACCGGCGAGGACAACCGCGAGGCCATGATGGCCCTGATGTCCGTCGGCATGAGCGCCGGCGGCGCCCTCCCCAAGGCGGTACTGGCCTTCAACAAAGACTTCACTCATGTGCGCTCCGGGCAGACCGAAGTGCCGGAGGGGTTCACCCACTACCTGATGAAGTTCGACGGCGTCAGCGAACACAACAAGAACCAGGAAACTTTCGGCGACCCCATGGGCTTCGGCGCCATGGAATACGTCTACCACCAGATGGCCACCAACTGCGGCATCGACATGATGCCCTGCCACCTGCTGCACGAGGGCGACCGCCGCCACTTCGTCACCGAGCGCTTCGACCGCCGCGGCAACGACAAGATCCATATCCAGACCCTGAACGGGATCGCCCACGTGGATTACAAATCCCCCGGCTCCTTCTCCTACGCCGAACTCTTCGCCATCGCGCGCCAGCTGAAACTCAGCGCGAAAGAAGCCGAACAGCTGTTCCGCCGCATGGCCTTCAATATCATCGCCCGCAACCACGACGACCATGCCAAGAACTTCGCCTTCCAGCTCACCGACAAAACCTGGCAACTGGCCCCCGCCTACGACCTCGCCTACAGCTACAAACCCGGCAGCCGCTGGGTCAACAGCCACTGGATGAGCCTGAACGGCAAGCGCGAAGACTTTACCCGCGCGGACCTCTACAGCCTGGAGAAAATCAGCCCGCTGTTTTCCCGCAGAAAGATCGACCAGATTGTGGATGAGGTGATTGAGGAGGTTTCGCGGTGGCGTGAACTGGCGATGCAATATGAGGTGCCCGGGGCACTGATTGATGAGGTAGCGATGAATCTGCGGTTGAATATCTAGGGTTAACGCTCACCGCCAAGAGACGAAAAAACAAACAGCCCCAGGATACGAATTCAGTACACCGAGCACGCGGTATATTCCTGGATATAGCCATATGGCCCATACCCCTACTTAGGCATAATGGCTAGATATGAATATAAAAGCCCCAGATATAGACATAATGTCTATATCTGGGGCTTTTGAATAAACTGCTAGGTGAACGGAGGAATCTGTGCCACAGAATATAACTGAAGACCAAGTTCATAAAGCCTACGAATTGGGTAAGTCAGTCCATGAAGAAAGCACCTCTCTATCTGACGCTGCCACAGATTTGGCTGAAACTCTTTCAATGAATAGAGGATCAGCACAAGGATATATTTATACACTTGGATGCCTATTATCCGGAAAGGAATATCGACGTACTATTAACGCTTATGCGACTGACTACTATCTAACTCGGATTTATCAGGACTTTGGTCGTGCAGCGCTTACTAGAGCGCTGAGTGCAGTTCAGAAACATTTGGAATACTATGAAGGTGTTGGCAAATCCAAGCAGCCAAAGATTCATGATTTGGTCGTCGTCCATTTGGAAAATCTGCAACAATCTATGACCCAAAAGGAGTATGACGAAGAGTTTGCAAGGCAAATAACTACGTCATTAAATGAACCTCGGAAAGATAGATTGACAAGATTAAAGGCAGCAAATAAAAAGCCATCAACTATCACGGTTTTAACTGAGGCGTATCGGCGAAACCCTGATGTAGTTGCAGAGGTGCTTTTCAGAGCAGATGGTAAGTGTGAGCGTTGCACTAGCGCTGCACCGTTTCTGCGAACAAAAGACAGAACACCATATCTGGAGGTTCACCATATCATTCAGCTCGCAAAAGGCGGCGAGGATACCGTTGAAAATGCAATAGCATTGTGCCCAAACTGCCATAGAGAGTTGCACTTTGGACAGTGAATCACCTAACAATACATCTGCAGAGAACTCGTTTCTGATTCTATCCAGATCAGAGATGGAGTACATGCAGACATCCGGCAGCACGAAAAACGGGTTTTTACTCGAATATCAGAATGGAAGTCTGCAGGAGCACTACGCAGCTTCTGGGCCAGAACTTCCTTTGAATCTCGTGCAGAAAGCGTTCTCGTCATATTTTCTGGATAGCAGCTACTGGAAAACACATTTCAAGTGGGAAAAAGAAGCTGAGAGTCAAGCGACGAATTATCGCGCTTCAAAGTTATTACTAATGATTGCTTTAATCGCAGGCATTATCTTGTGGGGCATGCTAAGAAATTCCTGACAATATACGCTCAAGGGACGAGAACTACGCGTATGATTTCCGTCCGGAAGCACTAATCCATAACAGGCAGCTGCGCTTGCCCCCATTAGAAAGCAGAATCAGGATCATAAAAGGATGTATGTCCCCAGCCACTTTAAAGAAGAAGACCACGAAAAGCTCCAGCAATATATCCGGGAGTATGGCTTCGGGCTGCTTGTTATCGCAGACGACGAAGGGATTGAGGCGAATCATGTTCCTTTCTACCTGCGCTCTGGACCGGAGGATTCTCTTGGGTATCTCCAGTGCCACCTGGCACGGAGCAACCCAGCCTGGAAACGACTACAGGGCGGTGCCCGAGTGCTGGCGGTTTTTCAGGGCCCGGACGCTTACGTTTCGCCTACCTGGTACCCAACCAAGGCCGAAACAGGCCGTGCTGTTCCGACATGGAACTACCTAGCCGTGCATGCGCAGGGGCGCGCGCAAGTTATTGAGGATCCACACTGGTTGAAACATCACCTCCACCAGCTGACGGATCAACACGAGGAGCAAATGGCCGCTCCCTGGTCTGTGGATGATGCGCCGACAGACTTCATTGATCGCTTGGCGAAGGCGATTGTCGGCGTGGAGATCACGGTCGATACACTGATAGGCAAGCTCAAGGCGAGCCAAAACCAGCCAGAGAGAAATCGAGCCGGAGTCAAAGCAGGCCTGGAAACTATAGAAGGAACAAAGAGCGCTGCCATGACCAATTTCATCAACTAACCGGGTCTGTGCAAAGCGGTTAAGTTCCCTTCGGAACTTCGAACCTCTGCGGGGAAGCTTACTAAGGAGAAAACATGAGATACGATCTTCACATCACTAGAAAAGGCAAGCAGATCCATTCCCGTCATATCATCGAGTTTTCGAGCGTGAAATTTAGCAAAATTCACAGAATAAGCAGTTACAGCAAGGCTACTGTCCAGCTCTTATTGTATATTTTATATCCCGCACCGAATTTTTCCGACAGCCTCTTCAGGCAACCATTGGACAGAGATGAACGCTTCAAACAATAAAGTAGAGTGTAGTACTCACGGAACAACCGACGCCACATTCGTATGTAGACACCTAGTCGATGGCCAAAAGCTTGGGTTCAATGTTGGGTATGACCCAGAAAACCCCTATGACTTATGTTCTGATGCATGGTGTGATGAATGCGAGAAGGTGCTTGACGCCGAAGGTGAATGGAACGATGAATCAGAAAAATTCGCCGATATTAGATTGCTGTGCTCTTCATGCTACGAGGATATACGCGAAAGGAACTGGCTACAGAATGATGACACCCTTGACGATCTTATAAAATCCAGCTTCAGCTTTATAGAGCCCCGACAGGGAGAGTTTCTATCGAAGTATAAAGTGGGCGAGCACGGGAGATGGGACTGGTATCAAGAAACTGCTAAATTGGTATTCTCTCACGATGGAAAGCCACAAGTAGAAGCGGACATTCACTTCTCAGGATCATACTCAGCAAAGTCAAAGACCTGGATGTGGGCCTGGGCGAATGGCAGCCTGGACGAGAAAGTGAAGTCTTCTTCAAGGAAGGTAAAGGCATTGGGTGAAGAACTTGGTTTAAGGCAGTTAGTTGCGGGCCGGTACGCGGCTACCGAAGTTGATGGATGGGAGATGACTGCAGTACTAGCCAAGCATTTGAATGCAATTGGCGTATATCGAACTCCAAGCGATAACGGTTTTACCTACATGGTGATTACGAAAGCCAAGTGGGTGAATAAAGGAAAAGTTGCAAGACTCCTTGGTTTTTAATTTTCAGGAGCGCGCGAGAGGACTTTCAGAATCCTACTGGTATTTAATGCCATGAAACTTTCTAAAAAAGATAGTAAATGAAAAATTGGTCAGTTAAGGAATCAAGCAGAAATTGTCAGATCAAGTCTGAAATACTACAAAAGAAGCTCTCTGTCTTTTTTTTCTTACTGCTTTTGGTTACATCATGCTCGTCCGTGCCAGGTCCTACTAGTACTGATTGGCATCATATCAAGATTGAATCGGATACTCTTGTGTTCAAGGGTGATATGAATACTGAATCTCTTGCGCATGCAAAGCGGTTGATAGAAAGTTCTGACATTGACGTACTGAGAATATCAAGCGGAGGCGGTGAGGCCATGCCGTCGATCGCCTTCGCCCACTTTATCCACGACAGGAACATGGATGTCATTGTTTCAAGAGCATGCTTTTCAAGCTGTGCAAACTATATCCTACCTGCCGCTGCAAGCGTGCTCGTCGAATCTGGTGCAGTAGTGGGTTGGCATGGAGGGGCCGAATCGGATTACAGCCATGAATCAAAAGCCTGGACCGACTCCGAACTAAATGACTGGCGCGCAGCTGAACGCTCGCTGTATGAGAAAACGGGAACTTGCTGGGAGCTTTCTGTACACACCAAGGATTCAATGCCATGGTATTTGGCATACTTTTATGACGCATGGATGTGGGATAAGGAAAGCTTAATCAGGCTCGGGTTAAAAGACATTACATTCGAAGGTGACACTTTAGCGACAAAAGGTAAAGACCTACCATCGGTTGAAATACTCCATTTTAAAGGGCCTTGTAAGCCCTACAGCAAGCGACTGTGATGAGCAGCAACGAATATTCAGCAGACAGCTAGCAACAAATTCACTCCCTCATGATACGCACACTTACATTGTTGTCGCTTCTGTGTTCTCAGGCGTTTGCCGTAGAGATAGAGCCTTTTACCTCAGATGGCTGCAGCGCCTTCCCGGACGGGACCATGGAACAGGAGAAACTGTGGCTGGAATGCTGCAAGGCGCACGATTACGCCTACTGGAAGGGCGGGTCCTACGAGGAACGGGTCGCGGCCGATGAGGCCCTCAAGGCCTGTGTGGCGGAAACCGGGCAGGAAGAAGTGGCGGCGCTGATGCTGACCGGGGTACGGATTGGCGGTACGCCCTACTTCCCCACAGATTTTCGCTGGGGCTATGGGTGGCCGGTGGGGCGCGGATATAAACCGCTTTCCGCGGCGGAAGAGGAAGCGGTCAGGCGCAGTGAAGCGGCTGCCGAACAGGAAACCAATAATAAAGAATCCGAGATCTCTGGAACAATGACCGACGCTACAGGCTTGCGAAAGCAAAAGGATACCAAGCTGGAGGACGACCTCTGACTGAAGGAGCACTGAGCGCAATCGGTCCGATGACTATCGCCGATTACCAGTGCGTCGAGCGGACGTTTTGCTGGCCATAAAGATCGCGTGGCGCGCGCCCTTTCCCGGGCGCTCGCGCACCGTCTTCACTTCCACTGCGAAACCGGCCTTCTTCAAGCGGTTGGCGTACACGGTATCCGGTGATGCGGACCAGACCGCGAGAACGCCACCTGCCCGCAGGCTCTGGAAGATACGGCTGGTACCCTCCACCGAGTACAGCCAGTTGTTGTCGCCGTGGGTCAGGCCTTCGGGGCCGTTGTCCACATCCAGCAGTACCGCATCGTACTCCCCGCCGTGGTTCACCAGTAGCTCGGCCACATCACCGATGTGCACGCCCACCCGCTTGTCATCCAGCGGGCGGCCGGCGCACTCACCCAGCGGCCCGCGGTTCCACTCCACCACTTCCGGAATCAGGTCGGCGACGATCACTTCGGCGCTGGCGGGCAGTACCTCCAGTGCGGCGGCCAGGGTGTAGCCCATGCCCATACCGCCCACCAGCACCCGTGCACCCTCGCGGCTTTTCAGGTGGGCGCAGCCCAGAACCGACAGCTGCTGCTCACTGTGGAAGCGGCGGCTGTTCATCAGCTCCCCGCGGGGGCCGGACAGGGAGATGGAGAACTCCTGGTCGCGCTGGCGCAGCGTGAGGGTGCCGCCATCGTTGGGGATCTGGGCGGTTCCGAGTTCAATCCAGGGTTTCATGATGGGCGCTCACTGTGGTGGGGTGGTGTCAGGGCCGGCAATGTACCATAGGCAGCCGCGGCTTTGGTTGGCAGCGCCGGGGACGCTAGAATGACCAGCAGTCCGCTGCTCACCTGTATAGTCCTGCGGGCGGCCAGTACCCACACTCCCATCGAGATAGCCATGAACCGTCGCAAGAAGGTCAACCAGATCCTGAAAAAGAAGGCCAAGAAAGCTAACACCAAGCTCAACCCCAGGAGCAAGCCGCGTTATATATCCAAGGCGGAGCGCGCCAAGCAGACTCAAGATACTGACAAGTGTGGAGATTCGGAGCAAAGTTAGAACATGGACATCCGTTACGAGATCAATGCCCAAGTCTCTGTTGAGCAATTTCTACAGCTTTTGAAAAATTCATCTCTGGCAGAGCGCAGGCCAGTGGATGATCTTTCCTGCCTTGCCGGCATGCTGGATAACAGCAACCTTACCGTCACTGCCTGGAGTGGCGACACGCTGGTAGGGATTGCGCGCAGCGTGACCGATTTTCACTACGCCTGCTATCTTTCCGATCTGGCGGTCGACAGCGATTACCAGAGACTGGGTATTGGCAAGGCGCTCCAGCACATCACCCAGGAACAGCTGGGCCCCAAATGCAAACTGATCCTGATCGCCGGACCGGCGGCCAATGCCTATTACGGGCGTATCGGGTTTGAGAATAACGAACGCTGCTGGGTGCTGGATCGCGATAAGCGCATTGTCACCTAGCAACCAGCAGGTGTATGACCGTGGGGGCCCTGGATTTCAGCCACTAGCGCATAACCTGCAGGCGGTTGTTTACGCGTTTGAGTCGATAGTTGATCGGATAGTCGATCAACTCCCTAAACCCCACGATCTGATCAAACAAATCGTTCACTTGTGCCTGCTCGTCACCGCGCAGCCCGTGGTAAGTGTCGTAACAGCGCTGCCACATCCACTGCATATAGGGAAACGTAAGGCGGGTAGCACTGGCGCCTTCGACGGTGAAGGAGACCTCGCCAATGGCCCGGGGGATTTCCTCTTCCGGATTCTGTTCAGCCCATTTGCCTACCAGGTCAATGGTCTGCTTCAGTACCGGGCCCTGCTCCTTCAACATGCGCTCTAAAATGGGGTAGAGAGTTGCCGGTACTTGGTCTTCCGGGAGAAAGTCGCCGGTTAGCGGTGCCGGCTCGATCATGCGTTTGACCCAAGCCACCACATTCGGGGCGTCCTTTTCCATCAGCCGGCCGGAGTAAGGGTCGCGGTACAGGTGCGCGTAGAGTGGGCCGATCAATCCGAAGTCGCCCATGCAGGGCCTGTCACCCAGCAGGAACGAATAGCGGGAAAAGTGGCGGTCGAGGTCTGCGAGCAGGTTGAGATAGCTTTGCTCGATAGCCGGCACCAGCTCGTCCACCACCCCCAGTCTGGGCAGCGCGCCGGCGAACGGTTTGGCGTTGTGCTGGCCGATGCTGAGCTGCTCTTCCCTGCTGGCCTGCGGCGCGGCGGTGCGGCCGAATTCGGCAATGGCAAAATCGTGGTTTTCCGGTTTGTTCCAGCGGTAATGCATGGCCGGGATTACCA
>Ga0207814_100222_pt1 | contig 48683 bp, 66 predicted proteins | sample TtaePargueraPR_7_FD_187755 | JGI IMG/M metagenome (GOLD analysis project Ga0207814, IMG submission 187755) | Aerobic enrichment media microbial communities from Bioluminiscent Bay, La Parguera, Puerto Rico - Tt and P1 (2) (SPAdes) | ecosystem: Environmental > Aquatic > Marine > Unclassified ... | reverse complement strand
AACAGTGGCTGCGGTTGCGGGTGCAGGAATACCTGCAGGCCAAGCACCAGCAGTTGCGGGTGCAGAAGACCTATCTCGAGGGCAAAAACCGGCAGAAAGATACCCGCGCTGAACTGGAGCGCACCGGGCAGGAAATCCTGCAGTCCGAGAGCCGTACCCGACACCTGAGCGAGCAACTGGTGGCCATCCAGGCCCAGCGCCAGGGCATTGCGTCACTGCGCAGCAAGGACGAGCTGGACCGCAAGATTGCCGAAGCCAACCGCACCCTGTCTTCACTGGCGGGCCCGCTGGCCGCGCAACAGCAGCTGTTCTCGGCCAACCAGGCCGCGGCAGGTGAGCTGCTGTCGTTGCTGAACACCAGCTCGGTTGCCCTGGAGGTACCGGCCCTGGGCGACAGTGTGTTGCTGAAGTCGATCAAGGCGGTGGGCCGCGGCGATGACCTGCCGCAATTGCAGGGTCTGTTGGGCAAGGACTGGATCGACCTTTCCGCACAGGAGTCCCTGCGCGAGCAGGTGGCCGCGGCAGAGGCGGTGCAGAATCGTCTCGCGCAACAGCTGGGTGAAACCGAAAGTGGCAGTGTTGCGCTGCGGGACCAGGTGAATGAGCTGGTATCCCGGGGCGAGCTCAAGGTTCAGCAATTGCAGAAACAGCTGCACGGCCAGGAATCCCGCATTCACCATCTGCAGTCCAACCGGGTGCGCTATCCGCAGTATGTGGATCAGGCGCTGGCCGCGATTCGCGAGCAGTGTCCGCAGGCGGAGCCCCAGGTGCTGTGCGATTTTGTCGAGGTGCTGGACGAGCGCTGGCAGATGGCGGTGGAAGGCTATCTCGGCGGCGCCCGTTTCTCGATCATTGTCGATCCGGATTTTGAGGCCGAAGCGATCAGTGTCGTGCGCAACATGCCGGGTAGAAGCAATCGCGCACGGGTCATTCAGGGCGACAAGGCGCGCCGGGATGCGGAGCGCCTGGACACGCCGAATAACTCCATCGTCGAGTTGATGTCCTTCAGCCACAAGACCGCGGAATATTATCTGCGCGCGTCCTACGGATCGGTGCTGCAGGTGCGCGATGCCGACGAGCTGCGCGGCACCCGCCGGGGCCTGACGCCGGAAGGGCTGGCGAGCGGCAATTACAGCATGTGGCGCTGCGACATCGACGACAGCGACCTGGTATTCGGCCAGGGCGCTCGCGCCCGTGCACTGGCCGCACAGCAAAAGGTGCTGGATGAACTGCTGGTAGAAGCCGGGCAGGTGAACGAACAGCAGCAACAACTGCGCAAGCTGGCACAGGCAGTGCGCGGTATAGTGCCGCTGAAGTTGCTGGAGTCCGTGGATAGCGCGCTGAATGCCCAGCGCCAGTGGCGCAATGCGGAGCAGGCGCTGGCGAATCTCGACCTGGAGGACGGCGTCGAGCTGGAGCAACAGGCCAATGAACTGCACGAGAAGCTGGAAAGTGAACGCCAGCAGGGCGCCAGCCTGCAAAAGCAGGAGGGCAAGCTGGAACGGGACCTGGAAAATATCGAAAAACAGCTGAAAGCCCTGGCGGCACAGCTCGATCAACTGGACGAGGCGCTGACGGACAGTGAAGCAGCGGTGCAGCGCATCGCGCAGATCAGCCCCGACTTCGACGCGGAAAGCGCGCTGCAGCAGGCGGACGACCAGGCTGCGCAGGCGGGCGATGCCTTCGACTTTTCCCAGGATATTGCCGAGTGGCAGGGGCTGCTGCAGAAATACAGCCACCAGTTACTGAAGGCGGTGATGGACTACAACAGCAGCTGCAGCACCGGCGACACCCTGTCGTTCGACCCGGACTTTGCCGGCGGCCACAACGAGGGCCAGTTCAAACTGGTGTGCCAGCTCACCGAGCAGGTCACCGCACTGCGCAACCGGCTCAAGAACAACCTGCTGGTGGATCGCCACGAGCAGCTGCTGGGACTGAAGAAATCCTTCAACACCACCTTTGTTACCCACCTGTGTCACGCCATCTACCAGTCCATCAATGATGGCAAGCGGGTGCTGGACGATTTGAACCAGGAGCTGGAGCACCACCGCTTCGGTGCCGACCGCGAGCGCTTCCGCTTCGATTACCGCTGGGTGCCGGAATTCAAGGAATACTGGAACTTCTTCAAGGCGGTGATTGAACTGCCGAACCTGGGGGAGGAGCAGAGCCTGTTCGATGCGGACCTGTCTCCGAAACACCGCCAGGTACGCGACAAGTTGCTGAACATGCTGCTGAGCGAAGACGAGCAACTGGCCCGCCGCGAGCTGGACCGTATCAGTGACTACCGCAACTACCGCAACTACGAGATCTACAAGGAACCGGAAGGCAAGGAGCCCATTGCGCTCAGCCAGTACGGTACCGGCTCCGGCGGCCAGCTGGAGACCCCGGCCTATATCATCCGCTCTGCCGCAGTGACCTCCGCCTTCCGCTTCAACGACGGCAACAGCCACCTGAAGATGGTGCTGGTGGATGAGGCCTTCTCCAAAATGGACGAGTCCCGCTCCAAGGAAGTGATCCGTTACCTGACCGAGACCCTGGGGCTGCAGTTGCTGTTTATTATGCCCAGCAGCAAGTCGGGGCCGTTTATGGACCTGATTTCCAACCAGTTCGTGTTCAGCAAATGCCCGAGCCCGAAACCCATCGGTGAACTCAACACCCGGGTCTATGTGGACCGCAAGGTCTGCAACCGCGAGAAAATTGCCAAACTCTGGGCCAACCACCGCCGCACCATCCGCCAGCAGGCGAGTCTGGAATTCCTGGATATGGTAGAGGAGGCCTGACAGGGCGGGAAAGAACGTCAAATAAAAGGAAGAGAGGGGCGATCAGTAAGGGATAGCTGGTCACCAATTAACCTTGCGTTTTCGGCGCCAGTTCGCGGAAGATAGGGCGGGTTCCGTTAGAATGTGACGGAAATTGTTAGTTTAGATAGGCACTTGAGCAGGGGAGGCTTGAATGCGTCAGTTTTCGATTCTGGTGGTATTTGCGCTGGCTTTTGGCTGTGCGGCGGTGTTGTACGAGCAGGAGAGCCGCAAGGTCAAAGGCGTATTGGGCCAGATTACCGACCTTCAGGCGAAGGTCGGGGATATGCAGGCGGAGATCAATCGCCTGAACGGGGAGTTGGAAGCCATCAAGCTGGCGGAGCGCCGCCGGCCACACCTGAACACCATCGCCAGCCGGGTGCTGAACGATGAGCCCGCGCCGGCTGCTGCGACAAGGCCGGTTGAAAGAGCGGCTGCCAAGCCGGAATCCCGCAGTGGATTTGTTGCCGGCGACGTGACCCCTTCGGCCCCCGCTATCAAGAGTCACGGGGATGAAGAGGATTCCGAGTGGACCAAGCCGACCGTGGATGCCGAGGTGTACCAGGCGCAAAGTGGCAATAGCGGCGAATCCGCGGTGGCCGACCCGTATCAGTAACCGCGCAGGTCGCCTGCGGATTGACTTCGCACTCCGCTTTTATATACAAAGCCCGCTCAAGCAAGCGGGCTTTTTCGTTTTTACCTGACCAGCAGCCTGGTTGCGTTGCTGGCTCCGAACCGGGATTTCTCCATGACGTCATCCACCGATCTTACTCCATTCTATGCCTCCCTTTCCGCGCAGCTCGAAGGTTTGCTGACCGGTGAGCGCGACTGGCTGGCAAATACCGCAAATGCCAGCGCGCTGCTGTTTATGGAGCTGACTGACATCAACTGGGCGGGTTTCTATTTCCTGTACGGGGACGAACTGCGCCTGGGGCCCTTCCAGGGCAAGCCGGCGTGTACCCGTATCGAGGTGGGTAAGGGGGTCTGTGGTACCGCAGTGGAGACCGGGCAGTCGCAACTGGTGGAAGATGTGCACCAGTTTCCCGGACATATTGCCTGCGATGCGGTATCCGCCTCGGAAATCGTGGTGCCGTTGTATAACGGCGATCGGTGCATCGGCGTGCTGGATATCGACAGCCCATCGGTTGCCCGCTTTACCGCGGAAGACCTTGCGGGGATCGAAGCGTTTGCGCAGGTGTTGCTCGGGGCCAGCGACCTGCCCGGCGCCTGATAGGCGAATGTTATGGCTGTAATCTGGCACAGGGATACCGCCGGTAGTCGCTATGAGGTGCGCACCCATGGCGCCAGCGTGCGGCTGTACAGCAACGGAGTCTTTCATTCCCAGTGGAACCCGAAGGATCCGTTGAAAGGTTCCCTGTGGGAGCTGCTGCTGTTACCGGTATATTTTCTGCCCCGGGCCCAGGTGCGCCGGGTACTGGTGCTGGGGGTTGGCGGCGGCGCGGTCATTCGCCTGTTGCAGCAGTTTTTCGATCCCGAGCAGATAGTCGGGGTGGATATCGACCCCACTCACCTGGAAGTGGCGCGGCGCTTTTTCGGCGTTCAGGGTGCCGAGCTGGTGTGCGCCGATGCGCGGGCATTTGTGCGCGAGCAGCAGTCGACTACCGGTCCCGCATTCGATGTCATCGTCGATGACCTGTTCGGACATGTGGACGGGGAGGCGGAGCGCGCGGTGACGGCCGACGAGCCCTGGTGCAAAGGTCTGCTCACGCTGTTGTCTGATAGCGGCGTGGTGATCGGCAACTTCGGCAGTCGCCGGGAGTTGCTGGATAGCGGCTGGCAATCCCCGTCGCTGCGCGAAAGGGTGTCCGCGGGCTGGACCGCAGAGTTGCCCGAGTTTGAGAATTGCATCGGCATTTTCGGGGGCGCCGAGCTGGCGCGGGCGGCGCTGACCAGCCAGGCACCAGCGGCCCTGAATCCCGACAACCCCCACCGCAAACTGCATGCCCGCCTGCGCCCCCTGCGCTAACCGGAAAACTGCATAAATCCGGTTGGCGTGTTATTGATCCCTGTGACTATACTGGTTTTAGGCAGTTATTTTCCCGGGATCAGTTGATGCGCTACAAAACCTTGGAAGATGTGATTCATGAGGGGAGGGAGTTTCATCGCAAGCTTTGCCTTCAGTACGAAGAGTTCGAGCAGCTGGCGGCCGATGAGCGCGCCATGCTATTGCTGGACCAGCTGAAGCGGCGGGAAGAGTCGATGATCCACACCTTGGAGAACTTCCACGATGATGTCGGCGAGGGTGCGCTCCACACCTGGGTGCAGTTTGCCCCGGAGGGCCGGGAGCCGGAATTCCTGCAGCGCTTGCGCAATACGGATATCCGCGATGTGGAGGCCATCGGCCAGGTGGCGATGGAGATAGAAATGTACCTGGCGGACCAGTACCGCGACCTGCTGTTCGGTGCCGATACCCCGTCGGCGAAACACGCGCTGGAGCGACTGCTGGAACTCGAACAGCTCGAAGAGCACACCCTGTCGATGAACCTGTTTAACCTGCGGGATTACTGATACGGGACTGTTGATCCGGCTTCGGGCCGGTTTTGCTCGGGTCAGGTTTTCTGCAAGTGGTAAATGCAGAACCCCTGGGTTTTTTCCAGCGGTTCAACTTTCGCGAACAGGCCCTGTGCCTTTCTGGCAACGGGGATAAATTCATTGACCACAAACAGGGCGTTGCCGCCCGGGTGCAGGATCCGCGCGGCCTGCTGTAAAAAGCGGTCGGTAAGGTCGCCCTCGACCTGGAACCCCTGGTGGAACGGCGGGTTGCAGATCAGGAAGTCCGCGCTGCCAGTTTCAATTTGCGATCCCGCGTCTCCCGCGACTACCTCGCCCTCAATACCCAGCTCCGCAAAATTTTTCTCGCAGGCGTGCAGTGCCGCGGCGTTGTTGTCCGTCGCAATAATTCTGAAACGGCCCAGCGCCGCAAGTCGGGCGCTCAGGTAGCCGTAGCCGCACCCCAGGTCCACCGAGGTGGCGCCGGCTTCCGGCAGGTGTGCCGCGAAGTGCTGTGCCAACAGGGCGCTACCGGTATCGATCTTGTTCCAGCCGAACTGTCCCGGTTTGGAGAAAAGCCCTGCGAGCGCGTCGGGTTGCTGCAGTGCCTGGTAATGGCTGTCATCCAGGGGGGCGCCCGCGGGCGCCACACTCCGGACCGAGATACTCAGATAATCGCTGCCGTGCTTCTGCAGATCTTTACCACAGCCAAACCGCTGCGCGGCCTTTTTCGCATAGGTCTTGATGCCGCTGTTTTTTTCCCCCAGTAACAGCAGTTCGCCACCGGCGGGCAGCTGCTCCGCGGCACCGTTGATCAGGTGGTGTACCGCGGCCTTTTCCTTGGAGACCGGGTAAATGATGCGCTCGAAAGTTTTGCCGATAGCGGCAATATCGAAGTCATTGAAATGGCTTTCGATACCGCAGCGCATGGCCTGGCCGGCGATGTCCCAGCGGTTACTCAGCAGGGTGCCGGGAAAGTTGAAGCCGCGAGTTAATAGCGGCTTGCTGTTTTCATCGGCAATCCAGAGCGTTTTCTGTGGGGATTCCAGCAGCAGTTTTGAAAGCAGCGCGAGCATAAGATCCGGCCGTCAGGATTCTTCGGTGCCCATGGAGGCGATTTCTTCCGGCGTCAGCGGGCGGTATTCGCCTTCCGTCAGGTCCTCGTCCAGCAGGATGTCCCCCACGCGTTCGCGGTGCAGTTCCAGCACGTGGTTTTCCAATGCCGCGAACATGCGTTTCACCTGGTGGTAGCGGCCTTCGCTGATGGTGATGCGCACTTCGTTGCGAAACAGGATTTCCAGCTTTGCCGGCTTGGTGCGTTTTTTTTCGTTGTTCAGCCACACGCCCTTGGCGAACTTGTCGATGGCGCTGTCGTCGATGCCGCGCTCCAGGTGGGCGTAGTAGGTCTTCTCACAGTGGTGGCGCGGCGATGTCACCCGGTGCGACCACTGGCCGTCATCGGTGATCAGCACAAGGCCGGTGGTGTCGATATCCAGGCGCCCGGCAATGTGCAGCTTCTGCTTGTTGGGCTCGTCGATCAGGTCCATCACCGTGGGGTGTTCGCTGTCCTTGGTTGCACAGACATAGCCCAGGGGCTTGTTCAGCATAAAGTAGCGCGGGCCCGGCTCCTGCAGGATGTCGTCGTCCAGCTGCAGGGCGTCGGTTTCCAGGATCTTCTGCGACGGATCGCTGACAACCTCGCCATTGACGGTAATGCGGCCCTGACGGGCCGCACGTTTTACTTCTGCTCGGGACAGGTCGGTGACCTGGCTGACCGCCTTGTCCAGGCGCAGGCTTTTGGGATTAGCCAATCTTACGCTCGCCGGAATCTACGGATTGATAAATCAGGGTGTTGATGGTCATCGGGCCGACGCCGCCGGGTACCGGGGTGTAGGCGGCAACGCGCCCGGTCAGCGGGCCCAGTTCGATATCGCCCACGCCACCGGGGTGGTAACCGGCATCCACCACCACGGCGCCATCCTTGATCCAGTCCGCCTTGATGAACTCCGGGCGGCCCACGGCGCCCACTACGATATCCGCGCGGCGGATATGCTCTGCCAGGTCCTTGGTGCGGGAGTGGCAGATGGTGACGGTGGCGTTGGCGTTTAGCAGCATGGCGGCCATGGGCTTACCCAGGATCGGGCTGCGGCCGACGACCACGGCGTGCTTGCCTTCCATTTCCACTTCGTAAGCTTCCAGCAGGCGCATGATGCCTTTCGGGGTGGCGCAGCCGTAGGCCTCTTCGCCCATCGCCATGCGGCCGAAGCCCAGGCAGGTAACGCCGTCCACGTCTTTGTCCAGGGCGATGGCGTCGAAGCAGGCGCGCTCGTCAATCTGTGCCGGTACCGGGTGCTGCAGCAGGATACCGTGTACGTTCGGGTTGGCATTCAGCTCTTCGATCTTTGCCAGCAACTGCTCGGTGGTGGTGGAGGAGGGCAGTTCCACCTTCAGGGAGTCCATACCGACACGCTGGCAGGCATTGCCCTTCATCTTTACGTAAGTGGCGGAGGCCGGGTCATCGCCCACCAGGATGGTGGCGAGAATCGGAGTCTGGCCACCACTCTTTTCCTTGAGTGCGGCGACGCGCGCGGAAAGTTCTTCTTCGGTTTTCTGGGCAAGTGCCTTGCCATCCAGAACCAGTGCAGACATAGGGATTTCTCAACCTGAACAGGGAGCGCGGGGCGGAATTGGGCCGAGGCTCGTGATAGTTGGAGCTAGAAGCTTAATTTAGGCGCGGCATTTTCGCACAAGCGGCGAACATTTTCCCTATTCAGTCACCGTGAGAGTTCGATTGTTGGCGAAAGGCTAAACTACTTTAAAAAAGAATGGCTTAGCGCCGTTGACACCCCCGGGGGCCGCAAGTAATATGCGCGCTCTCGACGGGGGCTGCCCCCGCGAAGGAAAGACGGGGCATAGCGCAGTCTGGTAGCGCGCCTGCTTTGGGAGCAGGTGAGGAGTAAGCCCCAAGGCCAGTAGCCATGCGGGCTACAGAGCAGCCACCCCCACCCGTACCCCCTGCCGTACCCCCTTAGCTCTCTGCGAGGGCTGCACCTATAAAAGCCTCTGCCCACGCTATGTAGTTGTATAAAAGCACCTCTAGTAAGAGCTTTTCGGCTGGCGTGAATTGCTCGTTACTCTCTGCACCCGCCCTGATTAGCGAGCCTATGCGTTTGGCGTTGGCTGCCTGCTCTCTAGTGGTGTAAGGGGGGCCAAGCAGCCCGGACAGCGGGCAGTACCCCACCCGCACCAAAGAGGCCGCGCCTATTAAGGCTTCTGCGTGCCCCGCGTCTATGTGCCCCTCAGCCTCTAGGCGCTGCGCCCAAGCAGGCACAGCTTCCCGCCAAAGTGGCACCTCCTGAGCCTTTAGGCACCTATAACGCTTAGTCGCGTCCAGTTGCTGTTCCATAGCTATAAGTTCCTTTTACCCCCCCCTAAGTAATAGGCTAGCAGGCAAAAGGGCGGGGGATGGGTGCGGGGCTACACGCGAGCAGATAGGGTGATGGTGCCTATGCGCAAGAGCACGCCGATAGCTGCGCACACTGGCAGAGTAATTACCGCCAGCGCTGCCCGCGCTAAGTCGCTGCCCGCTTGGTGCAGTTGCTGGCGCTCGTTAACGGCAGCGGCTACGCAATGCCCATCGCCATCAATCGGCAGGAACGCCCAATCAATAGCAGCCTCAAGTGAGCGCCAGAAAACGCCCTGCGAACCTGTGGAGCGCGCAGCGAAGTAGCCAGCGCGCCCGCTTATGGTGGCATCAGGGTTGCCACCGCAAATGGCGTTCCCTAACTGGTCTATAGCTACCGCCACGCTTTTTATATAAGCCATACAGCCCCCTTAGTTACCGACAAAGGTGATAGTCTCGGACGGGTATATATTGTCCCACTCGCCAAAGTAGGGAAATTCCCAATAGCTAACATCATTTTGGCTGTCGTAGGTTGGCTCAAAATACCCAAACGTCCCCAGGTTTGAAATTTCCACGCTGGTAAAGAACGCAGCCCCGACAGCCCAGCCGCCCACGCCGATAGTGAACGTGCCCGCATAGTAATCGCCATAGGCTGCAAGAATTGGGAAGCCTTTGCGGCCGCCGGGGTTGATGCTACCACCACCGAACCACGCATAGCCGCTAACCCCCGGCTGCCAATTCCCCTTACTAACGAGAAAGTCTTCCCGCGCCTCTATGCGGGTGTAGACCTCCCGCCACACTCCCCCGGACTTTGCGAACACTTTTTGCACCAACTGCCAGCCGCCCCCGACCCTTGCGTGTATCTCGGATGGGGGCTGCCAGCTACCTTGATGCCTAACTTTATGGTCAGCCATATTTAAACCTGATACCAAATATCGCCATCTACGCCACCGCTAGGGGCTGAGGTGCTAACGGTGATGCGCCCCTGCGGAACATAGCTTGCCGATAGATCAGGGATGCGCGCAGCAGCGAACGTGCCGCTCGTTATTTTTGAGGCTGCAAGGTTTGGGATTCGCGCAGTGCCAAGGGTGCCGCTTGTAATGTCCGTCGCGCTATGGCTGTGGCTTCCGCCAATCTCTACAACTGTGCCGCTGTCCTGTTTTGTAAAAAGCTTTCCATCTGCCGAGTTAACGGCAAGCTCCCCCGCTGAGAGCTGCCCAGAGGTGGGCACCTTGCCGGGGGTAGCGCTGCGCTTGTGTTGTATCGTGGTCATATTTAAAAAGTCCCGCCATCAAGGGCGCTCAGCGTAGCCAGCGAGCCTAGCCCCAAATTAGAGCGCGCCGTCGCCTTGTTCGGCAGATCGGAAAGGTTGCTGGTTTTCGTCAGCTTGGTTGCGATGCTTGCGTTTACATTTGTCGCGAAGTTTGCGTCATCGCCAAGCGCTGCGGCCAGCTCGTTAAGGGTGTCCAGCGCACCGGGGGCCGCATCAATTACAGCGTTCACAGCGTTGGTGATTTGCGTATTGGTTTCCGTGGTGCTGTAGACCCCAAGGTTACTGCGTGCGGTAGCCTTGTTGGGTAGGTCACTTAGGTTGCTGGACTGGTTAAGGTAGGTGGCATCGTGATTGTGCCCGCTAACCGCAAAGTCTGTGGGCTGGAAATCATTACCCGTCCAAAGCTCAGCCCACCCACCCCAAGTGCCGCCATCGTTATAGCGAACGTGTATCTGCCCATTGTCGGAGTGATAAACCTGCACGCCATCAGAGCCAGCAAGGCCAGCCACGGTGCTAAGCACGCCCGCTGCCTGCACAGGGTAGCCACGCGCCAAAGTCGCATCAGCTGCTACCGGCTGGAAGTGATAGCCGGGGGCTAGTGCGCCGGGGTCGGTGTCGATGTTTACGGTGCCGAGGGTTACAAAGCTCTGCACAAGCCCCGCATCCTCTGGTCTTTTATCTTCCCATCGGCTGTTCGTGCTGCTGTAAACAAGAATGTCACCGCCAGCAGGTGACGAAATAGTTACGTTGGTTAAGTCCTCAAGCGGGAGCGAATAATCATCTGGCGCCGCGCCAATGTTGGCAGGGGTCAGCGTGCGCGTTGCAACTGCCGTAACGTGCCCCGCTGTATTGACGTTAATAGAGTCAATAATCGTGGCGCCGCTGGTATCAACATTGATGGCCGCTTGGGTGGGGTGCGAATAGTTATTTGCCCCAGGTGCGATGCCATTAAGTTTGTCGGTGAACGCTTTGCCGCCGATTACTTGCTGAGTGCTGCCGCTTGTGCCGATAAAGAGGTTTTCCGATACCTCAGAGTATGCAAGCTCGCCCTCTGCCAAGCTTGCCGGGGCTGCGGTAACTTGTGAGCGTTTTATCTGGATTGTGTTTGCCATTTAAAAATAACCACCATTTAAATTTAAGTCAGCGTGCGCGTGCACGGTATCGGCCTTGCCGTCTAGTGCGTCCTGCAAATCTGTAATTTCGCCTATAGCGTGTGCGTGCGAGGCCGCCGCATATTTGTCCGCTAGTGACTCGCCATCCTCTATAAACTCGCCAGCAGCTATAACGGCATTGCCGCTGCTGTTATCTAGGTCGCTATTAGAGTTAAAGGTGAAGCTGCCACTATTTTCGTCATAACGGATATATGCGGCTGAGGTGCCACTAGGGTTGGACTTAATTACAAAGTCGCCATCGCCTGCGGTGCCGCTCGCAGTGTTGCCAATGTTGCTAACTGGGGTAAAAGCTAAAGCCTCGTCGCCAGCGTTTAGCATGGGGCGCCTGCACTCAAAGATCGCCCCGTTAGGTGCGTTAAGCGTGTCAAAGCCCACATTGAAAAAAGTGAACGCCGCCTGTCTAACTACGCCCTCAATCTTTACCCGCTTCCATTCGTAGGCTACCAGCGTCTGCCCCCCTACAAGCTCGCCTTCAAATGAACCGAGGGGGGCGCCATCGCTAGCAAAGACTGCCACGTTGGCGAAAATCCATTGCGGTATTCCGCCACCCGTAACACGCACATCGAGCGAGAACGAAAAGGTGTCACCTACGGCAATGCCTATACTCTCAAAAGAGCGGTTCCCGTTAGCGTCTTTTATTGCCGTCATTTATTGCCCCTTTGAGAAATAGCCGCCGCCCGGTTGCTGGTCTTGGTTGGCTATAGCTGGGCAGCCATAGGGGCCGCCCTGACCTGCACGGTAGGGGTCATAAATATCAGTAACAGTGACAGAGAGGGCGCCAGTGAAAGTGCCGGGGGGCATCAGGTTTTCAAGCAGCTCCGCATATTTGCCAAGCCCTGCGCCGTCCGTTAACTGGTTGGTGTTGTCTACGAAATTGGCGTTGTCCTCTGGCTTGTTGCCATCGTTAACAATATCCGCCCAACTTATAGAGCCTTCGCCCTCAGGTTCTTGGAAGGGTACGCGAGGCTGCGGGGCGTAGACCCACCTATAACCAGCGTCGTCAACATTGGCTAAGCTGCTGCCTGCCTGCTTCTCTAGCTCTGGGGACTCTGGCGATGCCCCGTTTACGTTTTCGACTTTGCCGTTAAAGATGGGCACGGTGCTAGAGTTGCCATCAATGACGACAAATAAACCACCGGGGGCACCACCTGCACCACCGCCGCCTTCCTCGATTGTCCCGTTATATCCCGGCACCCCAGTCCAAGGGTTCGTCCATAGCGTTTCTACCCCTTTAGATTCACCCAGCGCACCATCTGCGCCCGATACGTCTATTTTTCCAGAAAGGCCAAACGCCATACCGCGAGAGACAATAACAAGGCCAGCACCGCCAGCACCGCCAGCACCGCCAGCCGCGTTGAAGTCCAAGTTATCTTCCGGAACTACAGTGCCACCGGCAGCGCCGCCGCTGCCCTCAAGGCCAGAGGGCAGGCCAAATAAATTCCCATCGGGGTTGTCCAGCGAGAACGCGGGAAGCGTTGAGTGCTTGCCCTTGGTTACACCGCCCGGAAAGGTGTGCTTTAGATAAATTACCCGCTCGTCTTCCAGCGTGTCACGGTAGGTGCCTCCCGATAAGCCAGCGCCCCCGACTGTGTTCCCGAAATAGCCAGGGATGCCGCTGGCTTTGCCGCGCCCGCGCCCCTCTATCTCGCCGTCTACCTGTAGGTGCCCCATAATGCGCAGCTCTACGGTGCCGCTGATGGTGAGCGTGCGCCCTGCGGGTATGGTGAAGTCATTGCTATAGAAGTAGACGCCCGCAGGTAGTGAGCCGTCAGCCTGCAAAATGCCGCCCGCAACACTCAGCACGCTATCTAAGTTCGCGCCCTCGCTGGAATACCAGCTATCCAGCAGCACGGGGGCGCCCGCTGCCCCCTCTGTAGGGTTGTCTGCGATAGGCTCTGAGCGGAAGCTAGCGCCGAACAGCTTCACGCTTACCAGCCCGCTAACTTGGTCTACCGTTACCTGCTGCACCTCAAAGGCGCGGTCTAGCCCTGTGCCCGTTGTGTAATCGCGCAAAATGTTTAGCTTTACGCGAACAACGTCCCCCACCTCCAAATTAGCGGCAGAGGGCAAGAGCTTTAGGTCTAGGCTGAATGGCGGGTGGGTGTAGCGGTCGCGCAGCGCATCAAAGCGCCCAAAGAGCGTGGACTTTGTGTGCCGCGCATTGTGCAGCCCATCAAATACCAGCTTTAAGGGCTGCCCCTCGCCGTTAACTGCTGTGGAAATTTGGTCTTTAAATATATTCCGACGCAGGTAGCGTGGCTTGTCCTCGCCCGGTACATGGATGCGCGCCCACGTAATATCTAGCAGGTTATGCATCCCGTCTAGGTCTTGGCGCAGCTCGCTATAGCTGACTATATTGTTGCCGTTTAGCTCCGCTACTGCGGTGCTAGTGCGCAACACTGGCGCCAAGCGGTCAAAGCCCACGCGCCCATCTGAGCGGATGGGCATAAACGCCCCGAGTAATAGACAAATCTGGCGTTCGATAAATGCCTTGCCGTCCTGCTTGCCCATGCCATCAAAGCGCAGCACCACGCCATTATCGGGGTTCTCCGGTTCGTACCAGTCGCGCCCAATATCTGAGAACTCTGAATAGTTAACGTGCGCAGTATCTATACCGAGGTGCCAAGAAGCGGGCAGCGTGTGCTTAGTGCCACCGGCATCATAATAGTCGCCAGTGAGCACCGCATAGGCCAGCATAGGTGCGGGCATTTCAAGATAGATATATTCCTCTACCTGCACCCCTTGGTCTGCTCCGGTATCTGCGGGCACGGTATGCGCCTGCGCCTTGGTGCCAAACCTTGCGCGAGTGCAGCCCGTAAAGCTTGCATCTGTCTTGCCGGTTGCCCGGATTATTTCAAATCCGTTTTTATATTTGATTTTGAAATAGTAAAAAGCGCCCGAGCCGTCAGCCTCTTTGAAGCAGGGTAAGTGCGTGCAAGGCTCAAAGCCTGCCGTAGTCGCTACCTCTATAGTGGTGGCGTCCTTGGCGGCATCTGCGGTTAATATGGTCTTAGCTGGGTCAAATACCTCTTTCCGCATCTGCCGCTGAATATCGGCGCATTGCACTTTATAGCCGCCATCCTTATAGCTGACGGTTTTGTGCACCTGCTGCGTCTGCTCTAAGCGGTAGTCCGCAAAGGTCAGCCCCTCGAAGCCCCGGTATAGCTTTACAGTCTTCCCGTTTAGCCCGTAGCCATTAACGAGCGCATCGCGCAGAGCTATAGAAAAGCCCGCGCCTATATCGGTCACTTCAAAAGTAATAGAGCCAATTTCAGCGCGCCCCGCTGAGGCGTTGAGCTTTTGCGATGTTGAGCTTACGCCCTCGATGCAGTTATCAACTACAGTGCCACCAACTGCCCCCAGGTCTATATCGTCATGCGACGTTAGCCATATCCCAGCATCTATATCAATGTGGATAGCTAGGCGCAGGTTCTTAGTGCTCCTGCTTAGTTTTTTTGCGAATGTGCTATCTGTACTGCGCACGCTTAAACCTCCACAAGTTCAAATGATGCCTTGAACCAGTAATGCGCGTGCCGCACCTCTTTAAAGCTGCCCTCCCTAAGCCTTGCGTAGAATTGCCGCTCTCTGCCGCCCTCCACATCAGAAAAGTCACACAACAAAACTTCGCCCGCAGCACAGCTAGCGGCAAGCTCCCGCCACTTATTCATTTCTACAGCGTCATAGGGCTGAGTCTCTACCATCCAAATGTGTTCATCCCTATGCCCGATAGATTCCACCACTCCGCTAAGGGAGGTGGCACGGGCGCCAACTTGCTTAAATGACCAATCTAGGCGCGTCACGTTGAAGGCGTGCGTGACTTGTTCGCCCTCAGTGCGCCCCGCAGCATCGTATAGTTCGCGGGTGGCGATATAACGTAATAAAGGCATAAGCTGACCCCAAAAAAAAGGCTGCCATTGCGGCAGCCACAAAAAAGCCCGCACGGGGCGGGCTTAGTCACAGGAAGCGATTAGTTAATATGGTGGGCTAGGCACTTGCGCGCATATATGCCCATCAGTTGTAGTGAATACGCACTCCACGTGCCTATCGTCAGCAGCTATTACCCCCCGCACAAGCCTAACGCTTTCGCGCCAGTCCTCAGCAAAGCTTCCGCTCTGCGTTAGGGGGAGGGCGCAGCCCTGTAGTAACAGGGCTGCGATTAGTGCTGCGTGTGTTGGTTTCATGGCTTTAAGCTCCTGCTGCTGCTGCTAGTTCCTGCCCGTTCCTGCTGGTAGGGCTAATCAGGACTACATCGTCCTGATTTATAATTTCTACCATCTCGTCAACGAGTTTGCGAGCATCATTTCCAGAGACATTGCCGTTAATTACAACCTGCACGCGAGTTTCTGGCGCCTTGGCGCCGTCTGTTACCGCATCATTGGCCGCAGGCACTGCGCTTAACTGGCTGGGCACGCTGGCAGCAACTGAGCTGGCAGCGGGCGCAGAGCTGCCACCACCGCCACCACCACTGCCCCCGAACTGCTGGGAGCGTATTTTCTGCACCTGCATCATACCGAATGCCAGGTTACTAGCCGCCACAGCCATATTCATAGGCCACGGCAGTTCCATAGCCTTAGCTACACCCTTATAGGTACTAATCAGGGCGTCAGCGATGCCAGCAGCCTTGCCGATCTTGAACATTTTTTTGGAGCCTGAGCCTTGCAGCGCTACCAACTTGTTCCAGCCATCTTTAATAGTGGCCTGCTTGCGCTGCTCCGCTTCCTGCGCCTGTTTTACCTGCATTTGCAGATATTGCTTCTCCTGCGCCGTGACGTTGGATAGGTGTATGCGCTTTAGGTTGGCTTCGATTTGCTGCTGGCTTTGCAGGTTGGGCAACCAGAGGGAGGCGAACAGCTCGCTATTCTGCGCCACCTCTGCTTCATACTGCGCCTGCTTATTTGCCAGCGCAAAATCAAAAGAGGGAGGCGCCACTTCCTCTGGGTTGCCCTTAGCCGCAGCCGCTACAGCCTCGCCCGCTCTTTGGCCTGCCTCTTGCCACTGCGCGACGAACCCCTCTATTACCTCAGAGGGCATCGGAGCCATCAGCTTTTCATGGGCCTTAGCCGCAGCCTCAGTGCCCGCAGCCTCAAGCGTATCAATCCACGTTTGAACGCTACCAGCTCCCCTATCAATAGTGCTGGCAGCGGCAATGGAAGCCTTTACGCTTTCCGCCATGCTTACCGCTTTGGCCACGGCATCATCAGAGACAAGCCCAAGCTTCCCAGCAACTACCACCACGCCGCCGATCACTTCTGTGATCTTTTGGTAAACCCAGCTAATAGGCTTAAGCACTATATTCAGCAGGTCAACGCCCATAAGGCGCAGCCCTTCAAAAGCCTTAAGCCCCACGGTAGCAAAGCCGATGGCGCCAGCTTTTAGCAGCGCCCAAACGGTAGAAATCCCGCGCAAGGTATCGGCAACAAAGCCCGCAGCCTTGACCACAAAGTTAAAGCCCTTATCTACCGTGCTGGCAAAGCCGTTGCTCTTTAGTGCAGCGTTGGTAAAAGACTTGGCTATGCCCTCAATAATGGGCGCCACCTTTGCGGCAATGCGGTTAAATAGCCCTTTGAATACCCCCTGCGCTCTGGTCATTGCATCATTAGCCGCTTCCATTTTGGCAGCGTCCACACGGTTAACGGCAAGCCCGAGCGTTTCCGCCTCCCGTTGCATATCTCGCAGCCCATCGGCGCCCATGTTTAGGGTACGCACAAGGTCTACGCCCTCAGCGTCAAAGAGCTTAAAGGCAAGCCGCACCTTATCGCCTTGGCTGCCGACTTGGTTCATGCGCTCCGCTATGGCTTGGAATTGCTTGTCAGGGCTTAGCCGCGACAGCTCCTTAGCACTAAGGCCAAGCTCTGCAAGCGCGTTCCGCGCCTCGCCTGTGCCCTGTGCAGCCTCTGCCACTCGCCTTACCATGCGCTGCAAGCCCATATCGAGCTTATTCTGTTCAACGCCGGTAAGCTCCGCAGCGTGGCGCAGCCCCGCTAGCGCCTGAGTGGTTAGCCCCAGCTTGTCAGCGGTTTTAGCTAGCTGGTCGCCACTGTTAAGGCTCTTAATTGTTAGAGCAGTGAGCGCAGCCCCTGCGCCCGCTGCCATAAAGGCAAACGCCTTAGCGGCATTGCGGGTGCTCTCGCCAAGCTGCCTGCCGAAGCTCTTTGTTTTCTTTTGGGCCTTGGTAAGCCCCTTGTGGAATTGCGCAGTCTCAGCCCTAAGGCTAACCACCATTCCCGCTATAGATGCCATGTTTTTAGCCTCCCAAAAAGGCGCGAACTTTTGCGATTGATTGCTGGATGCGCTGCTTTTTGCTCAGGCGCTGAGGTGGCATAAGGTCGGAGGGGTTGAGCGGTTTCTTAGCGTTGCCCGAGTAGTTGGCAGCGGTTGCGCTAACCAGCGCAGCCCGCCAGTCCTCCCGCTCGCAGCCCCAAGGCTCTAAGCGGTAAAAGGCTAGCCACTCGGTAAGCTCCGCACTGTCCACACGCTCAAGCAGTTCGGAAACGGGCATACCCAAGGCGAGCGCCAGCCTAAACAGGAAGCGCCGCCAAGGGTTTTCAATTAGTTTCCCTCTGCGTCCTCTACGGCATCACCGTTAAGGCCGCTAACCTCTTGCGCCACCTCAAAGAGCCGTTCAATAACGTCTTTTGACTTGCCGCCCAAAGCCTCTAAATCTTCGTCAGAGAAAATGCGCTCGCCCCGCTCATCAATAACGGTATAAGCCAGCAGCTTGTGACGCAGCGCAGCTAGGCGCCCGTGGTCGTTTGCGTTATGCGCGCTCAGCACCTCGACTTCGTAGGCGTTGCGCTCGTTGCCGGTCATACAGCGGATGCGCACGGTGCCGCCCCACTCGGGAACGTCTACGTCTTTGTGCGCAAGGTCTTTAGCGGTAAGGATTGCTGATTTGCTAAGCAGCATGATTTTTTCCTGTGTTAGTTTTTTATAAGCAAAAAAAAGCCCCGCACTGGGCGGGGCGTTTATGGGTTGACTGTATTAAGTCCAAGTGCCCCAGCTGGCAGAGCCAGCGACCTTAACGTCCACGGACGCGGTAACTTTATCGCCAAGCGGGGTGGCTACTTTGAAGCTCTTAACCAGCAGCGGGACTTCAACCTGAGTTTGCCCGCTGTCGGGCCACTGGATTTGGAACTTAATTACATCGCCAGCATCAGCAGCAGCACGAAGGGCTTCGTGCTCAGCATCGCCCGGAACCCAGTTAAGTTCGATGGTAGAGCTGGCGCCGTCTTTTAGGCCGCTCTTGTACTCTTTTACACCGTTGGGGCTGTTAAGGTGGGTGAAGTCAACTTCATCCGCCTCTTGCCCAAATTCCGGCAGGGTAATTACTTCCGGCACCTCTACAAAAGTATCGGGCAGCACCGCATCGCTAAGCAGCTTAACGCCGATGCCTACAATGCCATTGGACATAGGTTATTCCTCCAAATGCCACAGAGTTAATTCGAGGCTGCCCCCGTAAAGGTTTAGCTCGCTGTTAAATTCTTCATCATCGCCCTCCACATCAGCGCCGTAAGCCTGCGCACCGTTGCCAAGGTCGCCATAAAAGCCGAAAAGGGCGTGGGCAACCTCTAGCCGCAGTGTCACAAGTTGGCTATATGTGGTGGCGTATATGTTTAGCTGGAAGCGTGTCTTAACCAGCCTGCCACGCTGAGAGCTGCCAGCAACTAGATCACGTTCAGTGCCTAGCCGCTGGTATATCAGTGCGGGTAAGTTCTTATCGCCCTGCCTGTGCAGCGGGTACACATTGCCCGCAAGGGCGGGCACCGCATCTTCGATGCGTTGCAATAAACCTTCTTCGATCATTGGCCGCCCTTGGGTTTAAGTACAGTAGCGTCAAAGACTTTGGCTAGCCGCTTGTATAGGTTGTCATAGAAGCGCTTAGGCGCTTTGTCAGCGTGCGCATCAAAGGCAGGTTCTAGGAATGGTTTGGCTCGCTGCTTCACCTCTACGGATTGCCCGTAGCGTGCACCCGTTGCCCAATCCACCAAAGAGCCTAAGCCCTTTCTTCGCTTATCGTTGCTAAGCGTTACCGTGTGCTTCTTAGTCCCGAACTCTACGAACCATGCGTAAAAGACCGGGAATTTTTTGGTGGGCCTTGCGCCTATATGAATTTCAGCGCTTGCTTTTCTGCCTGTGCGGTAGGGCTTCTTAATGGACTTGACGCTGGCGCGCAGCAATCCGCCTTTAGGGCCATCACCTACAGGCGCCTTAGCTGCGGCAGCCTCCCTAATTGGTTTGCCTGCATAACGCAGGGCAGCTACAAGGTGCTTTTCAGCAGTGGCCACATCACCCATTTTGGCGAGCGCCCTGTCCAGCTCCTTTAGCCCCTCAATTTTAATAACTGCCACGCTGCCCCCGATTATTTAACCTCACTACAAGTCAGCTCGACGTAGCGCTTCCGCTCGCCAATATCCAAAGCAGTTAGAACGTCAAAGACGCGCCCGCCATAAAGTAGCCGCGCCTCTGGCTGTAGTGCCGCAGGGTGGTAGCGCGCAGTTACTACGTGCGTGCTCTGCTGGTAGGTAGTTTTAGCCCCATCAATTTCTTTCGCGGCTGGTTTAATCTCTGCGCGCAATGTGGCTACCGTTTGCCAGCTTTTTTCCACCGCACCTGCTGGGGTGCGCGTTACCGTCTGCTGCTGTAGTTCTACAGCTTGGTTAAGCGTTCCTACCTTCATGCGTACCCCTTAAGGTAAAAGCCTGACAGCAGTGCACGCGCCGCCATCAGTGTTGGCTCGTCCCAGGCTACGCCCATGCCTGCGCTACCATCGTAGGCGCCTTTAGCTAGCAGAATAATTGCCTGTTCTGCCGCCTCTGCGCCCGTGGTGTAGCCTGCTGTAAAGTCCACTTCCACCGAGTTGATGCGCTCTTGTGTAAGTGGCCAAACGGTGCCAAATGCTGGAACTAGCCTGCTGCGCCGTGGGGTCATTTCGGTAAGGTAGTTGGCGCTAGATAGGGTCTGCTGCGCCCCGCTTTGGTCTAGGTAGCGAACGTCCGCAATGCTTGTAACTGGGCCTACAGGTAGCCGGATTTCCTCAGGGAAACCATCGAGCGACAGCCGGAAAGTACGCTGCGCAAAGACCGCGCCCGTTTCCTGCTCGCACCACTGGCGCGCAGCAACTAACAGCCCCGTAAGCACCGCATCATCATCGCTGTGCGCTATGCCTAGCTGCTGCTTAAGCTCCGCAACTGTTACAAGCTCAGCGGCTGGCGCTGTAAGCTCAGTGAAAAACATTACTTGATGCCTTTTGCCTTGTACTCTTTAGCGATGCCTTCCTTAATCAGTTTTTCGGCAACCTCTTTGGGGAAGCCTGCAACCTCTTTGGGCTGGTAGGGGGCATAACGCTTAATAAATTCAACTGGAATCAGTTTCATCGAAAACTCCAAAAGCCATAAAAAAGGGGCGCCCGAAGGCGCCCCAAGCTGTCCCAAGGTAGGGGGTAACTATTAAGCGCCCCACTGCACAGCGGTAAGCACTGCAACTGCCGCATCGTGGCGCATTGCGAAGTCATGTTCGCAAATTACACGCACCACAGTTTCATCGCGGGAGTACGCAGAAACCAAGCCGCCATCGTTGTAGGTAGCTTCGCTGGAAACGTCCAGAGTAACGCCCACAGCGTCACCGATAATGCCGTGCTTGGGCTGGTACAGATAAATCTCGGATTCATTAGTACCGGCACCCAAGTTTTCAGGGATTTGGGTGGTCAGCTCGATAGCCTTGCCGCGCAGGCGCATAGCGGCGATTTCCGGGTAAACCTTATTACCATTGCCGTCGCGCAGGTTTTCAAGGTACTGGAAAGTTCGCGGGGACATTACCCAGTAGGCACCCAGCAGGCTTACGTTCTGGCTCATCAGTGCCAGCTCAAGCTTACCCAGTTCGGTGTCGGTGACTTGGGCGTTAGGCGCTACGCCAGCAGCAGCCGCAGGCTTATTGCCGCCAGTGGCAATGCTGAGCAAGCCCTTAGGCACGTTGCCGGTGCCATCGTCACGCAGGAAGGCCAGGTCTTCACGCTCAGCCACTGAGCGCAGCAGGTCGTCGCGAATAATGGCGTTTACCTGCGGGCTAGAGAACCGAATCAGGTCATTGGATACCGGCACAATGGCAGCCATTTTCTTAGCCGCCAGAGTTACCTGACCGAATGCCGGTTCGGTTACGCCAATATCATCGCCCTCTGCAATGTAAGAGGCAGAGCTTTTGCCAGCCTGCTTGGGCAGGGTAATAGAGCCGGACGGCATCGGAAGGGAAGTGGTGTGCTTGCGGACAACGGTGTTCGGGCGCAGCAGCTCAATAAAGTCAGCAGAGTAGCCCGGTGGAATAATGAAACCGCCCTTGGTGGTGGTGCCAGTGTTGAGCACTGCCGCCAGCTCCGGTGCACCGTGGGCGTCTGCGAACTCTGCCATGCGCTGCGGGTTCTTGCCGCCCTCAATTACAGAGCGAATCATCAGGGCGCACGCTTCCTGCTTGTCCAGCTTCTCTACCCGTCGCGGTTCAGCGTGGTAAGTGGGCTGAGCTACAGGCTTAGCGGTAGCGGCAGCCATGCGCTCTGCTTGCTCTACACGCGCCTTCTGCTTTTCCAGTTTCTCGAACTCAGCATACAGGCCGTCCAGCTCTGCCTGCTGCTCTGCGGTAAGTTCGGTGCCCGCTGCCTCTACTGCGGCAAGGGCTTGAACTTTGTCGTTTGCGGCAGACATTGCCGCCATGATTTCTGCGAGAGTCATTAAAGGCCTCTTAGGTTCTTGCAGGTATAAAAAAAGGCACCCGATGGGGTGCCTTATTGATTACTGCCCTTGCTGGGCAATTCTTTATCGGGTGCGCATTGCCACCGACCGCGCCCGTGCTTGGTTAGAGCGTTTGGGCCTTTCATCGCTAAGCGATGCGTAGATTTCAGCTAGAGCCTCTGCGGGAGTCATTACCGCATCAGCCAAGCCTTTATCTACAGCTTGGGCGCCTTGGAAGGTGCCCGCCTCAGTGTTACGCACCGCCTCTGGGTCAATCCCCCGGTTGCGCGCCACGGTGTCTACAAATAACTTATAGGTGTCATCAACTTGGGCTTGAATGTTTGCCCGCGCCTCTGCACTCAGCGGCTGCGATGGGTCAAAGTCATTTTTCCGCTCGCCCGCATAAATAGCGGTAACTTTGATGCCCTCTTTCTCAAGCGCTGCGCTCTGGTCTACGTGCCGAGCTATAACGCCGATAGAGCCAGCCCCGCCAGTGCGAGGCAGCACCACCCTATCAGCAGCGCTAGCAATGGCATAAGCAGCGCTATAAGCGTGCTCATCCACAATCGCAGTAACGGGCTTAACCTCCCGCGCAGCGTAAACCGCATCAGCAAAATCGAATGCCCCGTTAACAGAGCCGCCCCCGCTGTTTACGTTCAGAACGATGTGCTTAACCATAGGGTCAGCCACAAGTGCACGCAGGCCAGCGCTAAGGTCGCCATAGGTGGTGGCACCCATAAAGCGCATCAGCGGGCTAGCTGCGTGGAATAGCGGGCCTTGCACGGGCAAGATGCCCACGCCCGCAGAGGTTATTTCCACGCTAGGAAAAAATGCCTCTACATCAATGGCAGCAAGGTTAATTTCAACCTCTGCCGCTGCCTCAGTAACCAAGCGCTCTAACTCAGCTTCCGCCATCATCAGCGGCTGGTTCATCAGTGCTGTCATCAGTGGGTTTATCATCAGCCGCCTCTTTTGCGTCTTTCATATTTAACGGGCTTAGGTACTCGTCGCCGCCCTCTACTGGGTTAAGGTTTTCCATTGCGCGAATATCGTTGACGCTCAGCCAGCCACCTTGCCTACCAGTGTGATAAGCGCTGTAGCGGCTGTTCGTGTCTCCACGCAGCAGCCCATCAACCTTAAATTCAAAAAAGTATTTTTTGCGCTCGCTAGGGGTTAGCAGGCTTTGGTTAAGTCGCTGCTCCCAGCGCACAAGCCAGGGGCGCAGCGTGTGCACCACGAAGGCTAGGCTCATGTGCTCCACGTTTGAGAAGGTGGCACGCTCTAGGTCGTTAATCATGTGGGCAGGTACACCAAAGAGCCGCGCAATTTCCGCAATTTGGAATTTCCGAGTCTCTAAAAACTGCGCGTCCTCAGGGCTAAGCCCTACCTGCTGGTATTCCATGCCGCTATGAAGGATTGCAATTTTGTTGGCGTTATCAGCGCCCCCGTGCACCTTGCGCCAGCTCTTGCGGAAATCGTTAGCCTGTTCCTCTGTAAGAGGCTTGGGCATTTTTACTGCGCCAGTAGGTGTAGCACCGTTGCCAAAGAGCGTGGCGCCGTGTAGCTCTGCCGCCATTGCCAGCCCTAAGCCCTCCCGAGCTAGCGCAATAGGGCTAAGCCCCAGCTTCCCATCAAGGGACATTCCGCGCAGGTGTAGCACCTCCCGAGCGGGCAGGGTGCGGTTAAGCTCTGTGCTCTCATAAAAGAGGTCGCCATTACTAGCTTCTGCTAGCTGCACCTGCTCTGGGTTAAGTGGCCACACGCCCACCACCTGCCCGCGAAAATCGCGCTCTATGTAGCTGTAGGCATTGCCGCGCATTGCTAGGCAGGACTGCCCGTGCTCTACGAACTCGAACGCGGTTTGCCGGTCATTAGGGCTATCGTGCATAAGCCCATAAAGCGGGTGGCGCGTTGCGCGCTCTTTGCCGTCTTTGGTGCGCTTGTAGAGGATAAGCGGTAGCGAGGCCACGCCCTGAGAGAGCACGCGCACGCAGGCATAGACCGCAATAATGCGCAGGGCGTTATCGTGCCCGATGTTCATGCCCGCGCCCGTTGGCTTGCCGCCGAACACTTGCAAGAACCAATCCTGCACAGCGCCAACACTGCTGCCGCTTGTGGGGGCGCTCGCCTCTTGTTTGCTGCCTGTAAGCCAGCTAGGTAATTTCACGCTCTATACTCCAAAATAAGACATTTCCGCGCCCTCGTTAGCGGTTTGCCGCCCTAGCGCCATGATTAGCGCAACAATGGGGTCAATTTTCTCCGCGCTCTTGTTTTTAGCGGGCTTTACGTTGCCCGCCTCGTCCTCTTTCGCAACCACATTAGAGGCAGCCCAAGTAAGCACGGGGCAGCCATTGTGGCGAATTAACCCCTCGCTAATTAAGCGTTCAAGCTCTTTCATCGGCGCACTCATCGAGGCGAACCCCTGCCCGAACTGCACCATCTCTAGCCCATCGTCTAGCAGGTGGTTAACTATTGCCGTGGAGTTCCATCGGTCATAGGCAAGTTCTACAAGGTTGTAGCGCTGCGCCGCCTCTTTAATATCGTGCTCTATAAAGTCGTAGTCGATGGTATAGCCGGGGGTAGCTACAAGGTGCCCAGCGTCCACCCACTCTGCGTAGGGCACGCTGCGCCCGCTGGCTAGCACATCGTTAACCTTTTCCTCTGGCACGTAATAGCGCCCGATTACTATGGTGGTGCCGTCCTGCTGCGGGAAGGTCATTACAAAGGCCGCAATATCTTCAACGCTCGCAAGGTCTAGCCCGCCATAGCAGGTTTGCCCCTCAAGCTCAGCAATATCAAAAGCTGTATCGCCAAGCTTCCAGCGTTCCATATTCGCCCAAGCGGTTTCCGCACTTACCCACACGTTAAGGCGCTTGGTCAAGAAGTTATTAGCTGCGCTCTTTAGGCGTTGAGCCTTGCGGGCTTGGTTGCCAATATCATCAGGCAGCACGCTTACCCCGTAGTTAGGGTTTGCCTTTTGCCAAGCCTCTTGCGTAGTCCAGTCGTCCCCTTCGTCTATGGTGTAAATAATTCCGAAAAAAGTATCGTCATCAAATACACCATCAAGCAGCTTGGTAACGTAGCTGCGCAGGTCATAGCAGATGCCATTCTTATTGAAGCCCGCAGTGGTGATGGCGCACATCAGAGACTGCGAGCGCGCACCCGTTGCCGACTCTAGTACGTCCCAGACTTCCGGGGTTTTGTGGGCGTGCACCTCGTCAATGATGCCCCCGTGCACGTTAAGGCCGTCCAAGCTGTTAGCATCAGCAGAGAGCGGTTCGCACTTGCTAGCGGTAGCCTCTATGCTGAGGTTATTCCGCAGCACAGTTACCCGCTTTTTAAGTGGCGGGCTGCTCTCTACCATGCGCTTAGCCTCTGCCCACACTAGCCGCGCCTGATCTTTTTTGGTTGCAGCGGTGTAAACCTCTGCGCCCGCCTCGCCATCAGCTACCAGCAGGAATAGGGCTATCGCACTTAGCCACGTGCTTTTCCCGTTTTTACGGGGAACCTCGATGTAGGCAGTCTTAAAGCGCCGCAAACCTGTAGCGCTTTTCTTCCAGCCGAACATCACAGCAGTAATAAACTGCTGCCACGGGGCAAGCTCAAAGCGCTGTCCCGCCCACTGCCCTTTCGAGTGGCGCAGCAGGCTTACGAAATCAATAACGAAAGCCGCTTCTTCAGCGTCAAAATAAATATCGTCCCGCTCGCCTGCCTCCACTGCCACTAGATCGTTATAGTGGCGCTGCACTGCCAGCCTAACCCACTTGCACGCACTTACTTCCCCAGAGAGCACCGCACGCCCGTAGGCGTCCGCCTGCTCAAGCTCCATCGCCTCTGCGCCTTCTTATTAGCTGGTCAAATTCATCGCCCTCAGCCTCGCCGCTCTCTACTTGTAAGCGGGTTCGGCTGCTGGGGGTCATGCCAAACTCAGCCATCAGCCGAGTAAACTTGTCCCAGGCTTTGCGCTCTAGTGCGATGTAGGGGTTTTGGATGGGGTAGCCGCTGGCGGTTTTGATAATAGGGGATGTGCGCTGTACCTGTTCGCGGTGTTCTTCGTAATCTGCATAGGCATCGCAGAGTCCTTTAAGAGCTAACACATCCAAATCGGTTAAAAGCCCTGCCTCTTGAAGCATGGGCGCCACTTTGCGCCACACTTTCTTCCCGCGAGCGCTCAGCCCTGCGGGCATTTTTACGTTATCGCTCTTAGGCTTGGGTTCTTTTGTATTTAGTGCCCGCTTGCCGGGGTTGCCCTGCACCACCTTAAGGGCAGTAGGCTTGGGGGGCGGGCCTGTTCTCTTACTCATAATCGTTCACCTCTACTTAGCTGGCGCACCCGAGGCGCGCAGCACTAGCGCATTAAGTGGCGCCTCTGGTTCGTAGGTGGTGGCAGGGTTGCTGTCGTCATATACGGGGCTAAACCACTTTTGAGGGTAAGCCATGCAAAGCGCCAGCAGCGTTTCACCGCTGCCCGTGGGCACTGCGTAATGTTCGCCGTCCAGCTCGCCCAAATGCGCCCGGAACTCTGCCGCCACCAACTTAAGCAAGTGGGGTGGCAGGTGCCCGCTAGTGGCGTCTAAGAAGTTCGGGAAAGCTCTCTGTATATCCGCAGCGCCAAACCACTTGCGCGCCTCTAGGTCGCCGCTTGGGCTTATGTCTACAACGGGCAAGCCCTCATCTTTAAGGGCTTTGCTAGCGTTGCCGCAGCTAAAACAAACCACGCCAGCAAAGTTGCCGCACTTGAAGTAGTGTTGAGCCAGCACCTTTGCGCGCAGCCTTTTATTCGGGAAACGCAATAGCTTCATCGTTCCACCGCTCTAGGTTCTTGGCCAGCTCTTGCACGCTGCCTTTCACAAAGACCAAAACATTTTGATGAACTTTTACCATTTTGCGCGTGGCAAAATAGCGCCCCGCTCGCTGCGGTGCGGTGCCGAATGCGTTAATTAAGGTGATTTCGTTGTAGTAGTGCAGCCCGAGGTCGGTGAATAGGGAGATGTTATCGCCAACAAAGTTGCGATAAATGCCGGTTTTTTTGTCCCGTATCTCGCAAATCTTCACAATTAAAAAGGCATTATCAGCAAGCATGGCCACGCACTTTTCAAAAATGGTGCGATAAAAGTCCATGAATTCGGCATAGGTGCCGAGTGCTGACATATCTTCCTTACTGTAAACCTCTAAATCGTAATAGGGCGGGCTAGTAAAGCAGAGGTCAAAGCCGCGTTCACTTATGCGCTCATCAATAAACCTGCTGTCGCCGCAGCTATAGTGCACCTGCGGGTAGCTGGCGCAGGCTTTGCGGTTAACGTCTACCTGCTCCTGCCTAAACTCGCAGGCGTGGTACTCAAAGCCGAGTTCGCCAGCTACCACGCCCTTAGTCTGTTCGCCGCCGAACGGGTCTAGTATTTTGCCGCCCTTGGGGGCAAACCAGCGCATCATCAATTCAGCCAGCACGGGGTCAAAGTTGCTGCTGCCCTCGTTAATGCCCGCCATGATGTTCGCATCGCCACCCGCCAAGACCCCTTCCTTTGTTTCGGTTAGGTTGCCGGTAAGCGTTAACCACTGGTCGCGCCGCTGCTTCCAGTAGTCGCGCCTAGTATCGAGCACCGAAAAGGGCGGGGCGCCGAACTGCTCTACCAGCGTGGAGCGCTCCACTTCCTCTGCCTCAGGCTCGCCCGCCTCTGGGTTGGCAGCCAGCAGCGCATCACCGAACTCGTCGAGGTCAAAGCCCGTAAGCTCAGCCAGCCCGCACGCTTGCAGGTCTGCCAGCTCAATAGCGAGCATTTCGCTGTCCCAGGTACTGTTCAACGCAATGCGGTTATCCGCCAGTATGTAAGCCCGCTTCTGTTCTTCGCTCAGGTGGTGCAGCTCAATAACTGGCACCTGCTCAAGCCCGAGCAGTTGCGCAGCAGCTAGACGCCCGTGCCCTGCAATGATGCCCTGCTCGCCATCTACTAGGATGGGAGCGTTAAAGCCGAACTCTTTAATGCTTGCCGCTATCTGCTGCACCTGCGTTTCGCTGTGCTGGCGTGCGTTGCGGGCGTAGGGGATTAGCCCCGCCGTTGATACTTGGGTGATTTGCATGGTGATGATTACTTTTTGACCCCCCTATGCCTAACCTGCGGGCGTGTGAATTCGACTGGCCACGCGGTGTAGGTGCTGAACGTCAGAAATTTGACCCCCCCCTCCCCCCTCAAGCGGGGCAGGGCAGGGCAAGCGCTGAGCGTTTAGGGGTGTAGTGCCTTGGGTTTATTACCTAAGCCGCCATCTTGCGTGGCAGTCTTGGTGCTGTGGCAGCTCTTGCATAGCGGCTGCCAGTTATTAGCGTCCCAGAAAAGGGCAGCGTTGCCCTTGTGTGGGGTTATGTGGTCTAGGTCTGTGGCTGTGGTGATGCAGTTGCGCCGGTAGCAGTGCAGGCATAGTGGATTAGCCATTAGGTAAGCTTTGCGCGCCTTGCGCCACTGGGTAGAGTTGTAGAGGTGCGCCCACTTACGCACCGTGCGCGCCTCCCTCTCTCGCCTCTGCTGGGTGGCGTGCTCAGTGCAGCGCCCGCCCTGTCCTATCTCTACCAGCCTGCCGCAGTGTGGGTGGCTGCAAGGGCGTTTCGGTCTGCGCCTTGTCATTGGTGGGCCTGCTCTTTGCGCCACTGGTCGAGCGCCTGCAACTTGCCAGCGCAAGCCCTATAGCGAGCAGTAAGCCGGACATAATTATCAAGCAGGTGCCCATTAGTGCTGCCGCTCCACGTAATAGGGGGGCAGGGTTGAGTAAGCGCAGCAGGTGGGGTGGCTGTAGTGTGTTCATGCTTAATCACTACCTCTGGCTGCCTTGGTGCCAGAGAGCAGGCGCTTAACGCCAGCAGGCAGGGCAGTATCAGCCCAGCTCTTAACCTCTGGCTGCGCTGCCTTAAGCCTTTGTATCTCATCGCCTAATCTCTCTGCTTCTCTCTGGCTATTGTTAGCGACCTGCTGTGCATGGCGAACCGCACGCTCTGCCGCTTGCATACCTGCGCGCAGCGCTTTGATAGTTGCCTCTTGCGAGCCGACAACGCCCTTAAGTTGCGCCCTCTGCTCAGCGTGGAGGCTTTCAAGCGTTTTAATTTCCTGCCTCTGCGCATAGGTAAGCTTCCCGAGCAAGAGGGCCGCCACAGCGAGGGCGCCGATTACAAAAAAAGGCCAGCTCTTAAACATAACGCTTCCAAAGTGCTACAAGCTCCTGCGAGCGGTGCCCGACTTGCTTGTACCAGAGCGAGCGCCGGAATTCGTTGCCCGCTGTTACCAAATCGCCCCGCTCCAAAGCCGCCACCGCATCACCAAAGCCGAGGAAGCCCGCCAATCCCAGGTTAAAAACCATATTCGCGACTACCTGCTTGTGCGGGCCGCAAAGGGCAGCCCACCACGCTTGCCGCTGGCACTCGCTAAGCGTGCGCTCTATATCAGCGTGCAAAAGCATTTCCGCTTCCGCCTCAGTAAGTGGTTCAACGCTCCACATCCGGGGGCAGTTAAGCGCGGCCTTCTCTACCTCGCTAAACCAATTGGCATCAAGATTCCTGCCGTGGCCGATTGTTAAGGCACCTGCGCTACAGTAGTAGGGCACCGCAGAGAAACCTTCGTGGCGCTTTAGGTCATCAACCAAAGCCCAATAATCAAGCCCCATCACTTAATCTCGATGCCGAACTTTTTGCGGATATAGGCGCTGATGTATTGCCAAGCGTGGTCGAGCATTGCGCGTGTCATAAGGCCAGCCACGCCAGCCATAGCGCCCGCAAACTCTACCGAGTAGCCAAGCTCCTTAACCACTGCCGCAGTTATGTAGCCAATAAAGCCAGAGGCCAGCACTGCAAAGCAAAATTCCCACGGGCTGAACTTGCCCGCTTTTTTCTTAAGGTCACGCACGTAGGTTATAGCGCCGCCGATAAAGCCCAATAGTACGGGCCACAGCAGCCAGTTTTCGGGGTTACGAAAAGGCATAGCGGTAGGGTATTTATTGGAGGTAAAAAAAAGGCCAGCGCTGGGGGGCGCTAGCCGCGAAGGAGTATCAATCTGCGTGAGGTAGGCACGCAACCGAAAAAGCAAAGGTAAAAAAAGTGCGCAGGTGCGCACTCTGGGAATTAAGCTATCAAACCTGTCTCAAAAAGGGAATAAAAAAATAATTTTTATTCAAGCGCTTTTTAGCGCTTTTTAGCGCTCTTTTTTTTGCTTGGTTAATTGCTCCCAAATAAGTTCTTCCGTAGCCACTTTTAAACGGTCGTCCAGCGTGAGCGCAGCGCAGACCATCAACTCGTAAAGCGCTTTATAGTGCCTGTGCCAACTCGCCCGAGGGATGCCCGCTAGCGTGGCCACAGCAGTAGGGGAGTGCTTAGCGTTGCCGGTGCGCGCCTTGCTAAGCGCATCTTCCATGGCCAGCCCCACAAGCAGCACCTGCCGCAAACTGGTAATAAAGTTCGCCGGGGCGCTATCGCCCTTAACTGCCTTTTCGTAGATATGCTGCTGCAAGGTATCAAGCGCAGCCTTCGAGCGTGTGCCGCCATAGCATACCCACCCCCACGCCCGCACCTTGGCTGGCTGTCGGTCTACAACGGCAATAACCTTGCCCGCCTCTACGCACTCAATAACCCGCCAGTCTTTAGCGTCAGGCTTAGCAGGGGCCATAAGCCCCACTTCCTCAGCGCTTTTCCACTGGGGCGCCTTCATCCCAATTTGCAGGGCATCAGTAAGCACCTGCACCGCATTATCGAACCTCATTACCCGCCCCCTGTGCTGCTGCGCACTTTATAAACTCGTAAAGGCTAAAGCCCCCGCTAGCTGTAAACATACAGCCGGGGCCGCTTATGTGAACCTCTGCCCCCCTAAACTCTATGCGCCAGCCTTTGGGGATGGTAAGGGTATCCCCAGCCCTAAGCACTGCCTGCCTGCCTTGCCCCATAACTATTCCCCCCTAGCCTTAATAAAAACCTCTATCCGTGGGCGCACCCCATCAACTGCGCCCCGTGTGAACCAGTGGTTATCAATCTGCTCATCGTCCTTAAACAAGCCCGCAGCCTGTAGGGTATCAGTAAGCAGCTTGTCTAGGTTGGCCAAGTCCCGCCGCTTATTGTCCGGGGCGTGGACTATATATTGCACATCGAGCCGCGCAGCGCCAAAGCGGGGCAGCTCAAGTGCTCGCAGCTCCCTAAGCAGTTGCTGCTTATACTGCTTGGCCTTGGGGCACATGATTACCCGGTTCTGCCATGCCCTGTACACAGAATTGACGCTTACGGGAAACCGCACCGCAAAGCGGGCCACTTTATTATTCATTTGTACGCTCGTCGTTTTTTGGTCACAAATTTTTTTGACAATATGGAAAATAATTTGTAGGCTCGCTAACGCTTGCCGCCCCCGCAAGGGTGGGGGGCAGCGCACAATGCGCAGCCTACTACTTTTCCACCCCCACCATTTAAGCCACTGCCTCTAGGATATTTGCCTCAGCCCCCCGCCTAACTGGGTAGCCACCCAGCAGCAAATCAAGCAGCTTAATAATTTCCTTCTGTGCAAGTTTGCCCAGCCCCTTATCAGCCCGCAGCCGGTCAACCTCCCCTACTAGCGTGTAGAGGTTAGCCCTGCGCTCTGGCTGAGCTTGCAGCCATTGGTAAGCATCAGCCGCATAAGCATCCATAGTGCTAGCCTCAAGTTCCCCCGCGTCAAATTGCAGCGCAGCGCTATTGCCGTTGGTGCCCTGCGGGGCGTTGCGTGCGTCCCAGGTGAACTGCTCCGGGTCAAACTTGTACAGCTCCTGCGGCTGCTGCCCAGCGTTGCGAGTCTCCCAAGCCGCGCCAATGTCCCCCGAGTCAGTATCACGGTAGAGCACCAAGCCAGTATCGTAGCTGCCCCTAAACGCAGAGGCGCCACGGATTGCCGAGTGGGGTTCAGCCTTCAAGTCCTGAGCGCTCAGCTTTTTAATATGGTGCAGCATGAACACTGCCGAACCTTGCTCTAGCATCTTGGTGATGCCCCGAGCGTGCCGCAGCATTTGGCGCACCTCTGTATTATCGTTTTCGTTGGCGTCCGTAAGGTTGGCAATAGGGTCAAGGCACACAATATCAGGCTGCGAGTCCAGCACCGCGCCAGCTACAGTGCGGTAGTCAGCCTCAGCCTCGATGGCCAGCTCTAGGCGTGGGGTAGTGCGGAAGTTCTCATCAATAAGCGCCCGCTCTGCTACGGTAAATTTGCTGCACGCAGCCTGTAAGCGCTCCCGCAGAAATGCCTGATGAATCTCAGCCTGCAACCAAAGCACCCGCAGTGGCCGCACCCACCCGCTGCCGAGGAATGGGCGCCCGCAAGCAGCGTGCAAGGCCAGGTCTAAAAACCAAGCCGACTTCCCTAGCTTGGCCTGCCCAGCTACCAGCACGGTAGCGCCCCTAAAGAGCACGCCCCCGCGCCAAAAGGATTCCCCTCCCAGCTCCGCAGGGTCAGTCTCTATAAGCTTGCTAGGTGTAAAAAGTTGCAGCTCTTTTGGCGGGTGCAGAGCACGCCGAATCATCTCGTTAATAAGAACTGCCCGCTCATCAATTTTGATTTGTACAGAGCCATCAGCAGCGGTGCTAGGTTGCAGCTCTTGCAGGAAGCTAGTTAGGTTGATGCTTGCCAGCTTGGGTGGCTCAAAGCCGCGTTCCTCAGCGCGCCGCGCCATATCCGTCAAAGTAATAACCTTGTCCCGGTTGCTATTAAAGCTTTGCCACTGGGTATAGTGCCCGCGCCCGTTTTCCTTGTAGTGTTCCGGCAGCGCCTTTGCCCAAGCCTCCCAAAGCTCGAACCCCTCATCGCTACCACCCGTGGCGTCATGCAAGGCAAAGCCCACATCGCGCCAGTCATCGCGGTTATCCGGCACAATATGCGAGAGCACAAAGGGCAGAATCGCCTTATCGTAAGTGGTGAACTGCTGGGGCACCGTGGGGGCGTTAACTACAAATTCCTGCGCCTGTTCGTGGCTGCCTATTAACTCAAGCAGCGCCGCGCTCATCTGCTGCAACTTGCCGCCCGCCCGCCACTGGTACTGCTTGCCGCTGGCATGGGTAGAGGGGGGCGCTACGACTAGATTCCCCTCAGAGCGAACATCAATGCCTACCTTTTTGCCCCCAATAACTAGCCCCTGCCTGCCCCGAGCGGTGCCGCCCTCTGGCTGCCTTAAGTAAGCGTGCAGGCCGCCCCCGCCAGTCTCTACGATAAGGGTGCGCCCTACCTCTGGGTATTCCTCGCAGAACCAGTCAAAGAGCGCCACCCCATCAGCCTTAACATCAAAGTCAATAACCACAAGGTCAGAGGCAATGCCGCAAGCTATACCCACATTGCGGGCAGGGCGCCCCTCAAACCACCCGCGCAGGTGGGCGCTCTGCGTGCTTGCCTCAGCCTGCCAGCCCTTAATCATGGGCTGCTTTTGCCCCTCGCCTATTGGGAACACGCGCCAGCCCTGCCGCGCATACTCCAAAGCCCGCCCCAAGTTATCTACCGCCATGCTTTCCCCCTCGTTACTACTGTTAGCCAAATTGCGCTACACTGCGCCAAATTGCGCACAAAACGTATAAGGGGGATATATGGACACCGATTTAACCCGCGCCCACGCTTGGCGAGCCGAGCAGGCCAAGCGCATTAAGGCCGCCCGCCACGCCAAGGGCTTTACCACCGTTAAGCAGTGGGCAGCCGCCAGCCAGTTTGACGCAAGCCGCTTGCGTAGCTGGGACAGTGGCCAGCGCACGCCCCAGAACTGGGACTTGGTGGCTGTGGCCGCTGAGCTGGACGCTAGCCCTAGCTACCTTGCTGGGTTTGATGCTGAGCCTGAGGCGCCCGCAGCCCAAGGCAGTAGCGCTACCCCTACTGCACCTGGAACGCATAGCACCCTAGTTAATACCCGAGCTTTTGCCCCAGCCCTAGAGCTGTGGGACGTTGCCCACTGGCGGCCCGTTTACGCCGTGACTGATGGGTACTATGTGGCCGAGCTGGCAGGCGAGCACAGCATCTGGCTAGCTACTGCCGTGCCTAACGAGCGTGGCCAGTACCTGCCCCAGTGGTCAGACGCCGCTGAGGGTGGGAACCGCTACACGCCCGAGCGGTGGGCAGAGCTGGGTTATACGGTGCTTGGGCGGGTGGTGAGTTACACGCGCCAACTATAGCCCCCCTTATACAGGGTGCGCGTTATAGCGCAGCCCGTAGCCCATAAGCAACAAAAATACAGCACGCTACAAAAATAGCGCTAAGGGTATTTTTTTAGCGCTAAGCGTGTGATATTGTGCGCCCCCTACGCAATAGAGGGGGGTGCCCATGAACCTTGACCAACTGCGCGCAGACTATGTGCGCGCCCTAGAGATTTACCGCAGCGCTAAAGCCCACTTAGAAGAACGCAGGCAGGCGCTAACCTCTTGCCCCGAGTGGGGCAACTCCATCGCAGAAAAGCCGTTCGGCAGCCGCGACTTTGCAGGCTTGCGCGCAGAGGTGCGCGAGTACCGCAAGTGGGATAAGAGCCACCTAACAGCAATGCGCGAGCGCATACCCGCTAACCTCTGGCCATTCAAAACCGAGTACAAAGAAGACAAAAAGGCCGCAAAGGAATTGGCAATGCGCCATCCCGAGCTGTGGGCAGAGCTACAGCGGGGCTTAAGCGTTACCGCAGGTGCGCCGTCCTTCTCTCTAGCTAAGGGGGACAAGTAATGGGCCGCATGAATATCGCAAACCTGCGCCGGGGGCCGCAGCCTCTAGCACCGCTGACCGTGGCAATGGGAATCCCAGGCTGCGGCAAGTCCTACCTCTGCGCAGGCGTTAAAGGTTCGGTCTTTGTCGGGGCAGAGGATGGCGCACCGGGGCTGGACATTATTGCCTTCCCCCGCTGCGAAACTATTGCTGAGCACTTCGCCGCAATTGACGAGCTGCAAGCGCACTGCGCCGACATTAAGCCCTCGCAATTGGTGTTCGATAGCGGAACCGCTTTTATGCGCATGGCAGAGCAAGAGCTTTGCCTTAAGCACGGCATAGCCACGCTGCAAGAAATGCCCTATGGCAAAGGGCCGCCCCACCGTGAAGAAATAGCCCGCTCCCTAGTTGCTCGCCTTGATGCCTTTAGGCGCGCAACTGGCGTGCCTGTGGTGCTGGTATGGCACGCCAAGCTAGAAACCTACGCAGACCCAGAGGGGGAGGCTTATGACCGCTGGGTTATTGATGCTGACCCTAAGCACGTTGCGCCCGTGCTGATGCAGGGCGTTGATGCTGTGCTCTTTTTGAAAGAGGAAGTGAGCCGTAGGAAATTAAAAGAGGGGATGCGCGAGCGGGTAGTCGCTAAGAGCTATGGCGACCGCACCTTGTACACGTGTAACGGTGCTGCGCATACCGCTAAAAACCGCTACGGGCTACCCGCTGAGTTGCCCGCAGACCTTAACGTGTACTACCAAAAAATAGGCGAATTTTTTAACAGAGGGGAAAGCTGATGGAATTGGAGTGGCAAAAGCGCTACCCGAAACTAGCTGATATTCAGGGGGCTTATGGTGATCTGCTGAGCGACGAGCAGGTTGCAGAGTTCTTGGGCGTGAGCGTGCACTTCCTGCGCCGCAAGCGCCAAAGGGGGGAAACTGGCGGGCCAAAGACCGTGCAGTTGGGTAGCCGTGTTCGCTACCGCAAAGAAGATGTCGCAGAGTTCCTAGACCAAGGGGGAAGCAAATAATGATCGACGGCAATTTTAAAATCGGCAATACAAATGACGTAGAGCTAAAAGACTTTAGCGCTGTGCCTGCTGGTAACTACCCGATGCGGATGGTTAATGCTGAGGTAAAACAAAACAGCGCAGGCACAGGGCACTTCCTGTCTACCGAGTTTGAAATCCTTGGCGATAAGCACGCAGGGCGCCGCGTGTTTAATAATTACAATTTTGACCACCCGAGCAGCGAGACAGTTAATTATTGCGTGGCTGATTTTATGCGCTGGCTGGCTGCTTGCGGTATGCAAGTAGAAGGCGATATTACCCTTTCGCACGTGCTGGCATTGGAGGGCAAGCCCTTCCTTGGCCGTGTAGGCATAGACAAAAAAGATAGCGACCGCAATACGCTTAAGGGTTATAAGCCGCTGCCCCAGGCTGCCACCAATGCGGGGGCTTCCAGTGTTGCGCCTGCTGGCTCTGGCTTGCCGAGCTTTATGTCCTAATTTCTCCGCACTTGGGGGGCGCCAGCCGCCCCCGTTTTTTTCGCACAGAGGTACACAAGATGCGAATAGTTACGGACGAGCTAACAGCCCACGGCATTGATGCGGAAGTTACGCTAGAGCATGGCCCAGATATGGGCAATGCCACAGAGACTAGCTTAACCATAGCGCTGAAAGACCAGCCCGCAAAAATAGAGCTGTTTAGCCCCTCTGGCACCCTAGAGCTAGGCGCAGTGCCAGAGTTCAAAATTACATTTTTCGGAAACCTAGAGCGCGAGCTTATGCGCCGCTGCCTGCTGTGGGCAGCCCGCGAGATTGCAAACGAGCACCACGACTTGCGCAGAGCTTTTTAAAAGGGGCGGGCAATGGCAGTAACTGTAAACCCATCATTCGGGGGCGTGGACTTGGCGCAGCTAGGCGTAGAGCTGGGGAAAACCTACTGGTATAGCGTAGAAGTGCGGCTAGTCAGTGGTAGCTGGGACGATATAGCGTCCTGCGTTTCCCACCGTGATAGCGCTGGGTGGGCTGTGCAGGGCGGGCAAACATTCGGGGCATTTAATTTTAACCCGCCCCCCGTGGGTGAGTGGGTGAGGCTGCAAGGTTCGTTCTACCTCTCAGACCCTGCCGCTGCTTTTTTAAATTTTGGCTACACCGTTAAAAGCTGGTCTTCCGGTTCCGTCTGGGAGTGCCGCCGCCCCATGCTCTCAGATACTCAGCTGTCAGAGTACGTGCCACCGGGGGCGGGCGATGATTTTGTAGTGCTTGGGAAGTTTGGCGGCAATAGAGGTGGCTATCCTGCCAGCTCTGGCGGGCGCTCTACTGGCGGCAGTGTGGTAGCTCCAGATGCGAACGCTGCGGGCGCAAACATTTTTCCGGCAGGCTATGAAGGCGTATTAACAAACGACCCGCTAAACATTGCGCCGGGTGGGGCGTGGAACGGTGGGCCGAATAATAACTCTGCCCACACGGTAGACCAGAGCGGCACCGTTCCGGGGCAAGGATGGGCGGGGGGCTACTTCCCGTGGCCTGATTACAACAATGGGCCAGTCCTCTAAGGGCGCAGGGGTGTAGATGATGTTAGCAGTAGGGTTCCCCCTTATGCCGGGGCACTTTGATAGGCGAGAGCTACAGGCAGTGCGCCAAATGCTCGACAAACTTATTGACGCAATGGGCGAGCGCAGCCAAAAGACCGTCACTTTATACCGCGCAGCTTATGACAAGCTGCAAGCCACAGCAGAGCGCATAAGCAAGCAGAACGGGGTAGCTACCCCAAACTGCTTAAAGTACCGGGGCGTCATACTTGTGCGGGGCGTGGATTAGTGAAGCTGCGCCCATATCAGGAAGATGCTAGGCAGGCGCTGTGGCAATACTGGCAGAGGGAGCCAGGGAAATTTCCAGTAGTGGTGGCGCCCACCGCTTTTGGGAAGACGGTTTTACTCTCTGCCGTTTGCCGTGATGTTTACACCGCTGCGCCTGCTTGCCGAATTTTAATCTTGGCGCACCGCAAGGAATTGATAACGCAGACAGAGGATAAGCTTTTAGCCCTCTGGCCTGCTGCCCCTTGTGGAGTTTACGCAGCGAGCGCTAAGCGCAAAGAGGTTGCGCACATAACCATCGCCAGCCGCGATAGCTTGCGGGGCAAGCTTAAGCAGCTTGGGAAGTTCGGACTGGTAATTATTGACGAGGCGCACAGGGTAGCCCCCAGCGAGCAGAGCGGATACCGCAAAATTATTGCCGAGCTGCAAGGGGTTAATCCCTCGCTAATGGTGGTGGGGCTTACCGCTACGCCATACCGCCAGAACAACGGGCTTATCTATGGGCCTGATAGCTCCACGCTCTTTGATGGGGTGGCTTATAAGATTAGCGTAAGGGAGCTGCTAAAGCTGGGGTTCCTAACGCCAGTGATAAGCCGCCCCACTGATGCCCGAGGGGTGCCCGACCTTAGCAGTATTAAAACCACTGCGGGCGATTTTAACTTGGGCGAATTATGCGTGGCGCACACGCACCCAGTAGTAGAGGCAGCGGTTAACGACTGGGAGCGCATAGCGGTTAAGCAGCAGGGACGGAAGCTTACGCTCTTTTTCTGCGTAAGCCTCAGGCACGCAGGGCTAGTGACTAAAGAGCTTGCGCGCAGGGGTTATAACTGCCCGCTAATACATGGGGGCACCCCCAGTGCTGAGCGGGAGCAGGCACTAGCAGACGCTAACGCCCTGCGCGTTGATGGGCTGGTTAACGTTGGCACGCTTACAGAGGGGACGGACATACCGCCCGCAGACTGCGCAGCGCTTATGCGCCCCTGCAAGAGCCTTGCTTTATACGTGCAAATGGTCGGGCGAATTATGCGGTTGGCGCCCGATAAAAAAGATGCGCTCTTGCTGGATTATGGCGAGTGCTTAGCCCGCTTTGGGCCTGTGGATGCGGCAGAGCCGCCAGAGGCAAAAGGGCAGGCAGCCAGTAGGGTTAAAGAGTGCGAGCAGTGCGGGGTTATTGTGGGGCAGTACGCCCGCAAGTGCTTTGCCTGTGGCTTTAGGTTTATGCCTGAGCCTGTGCGTACTTGCCCTATATGCGAGCACGACAACGCACCCACCGCTAGTGCCTGCGCTGCTTGTGATTATGTCTTTGTAACGCACACAAGCGAGAGCGCAGGGGGTGCGGTTACTAGCGACCAGCAGGGGGTCAGATGGTTTGGCGTTGCCGATGCGCAACTTAGAGAGGTTGGGGGCGGGTATAGCCCGCAGCTACAAGCAGCTTTTATGTCCCGCTGCGGTTTGCACGTTGCCTTCCTGAGCCTCTATCCGCAGTGGCCAGGTATCGCCAGAGAGTTTGGCGGCGACGTTTATACCCAGCTAAAGCGCAGCCGCCCCGTGCGGTGCCTTTATGACAGCAGCACGCCCGTAAGAGAGGTTCGGGGGTTAGAGTTTAGCGATGGAACGCTCATTTTAGTTTGAGGTTTAACAGTGAGCAGAGACAAAGACAGCAGCTACTACGATGCCGGGGGCATCGAAACGCTGGACATAATTAAGGCCAAGCTAACGCCCGAGCAATACAGCGGGTTCCTGCTAGGCAATGCCCTTAAGTACCAGTGCCGCTACAACTGGAAGCACGCAGGTAGGGGCAAGCTGCGGGACGCCATTAAGGCTTCCAACTACCTTAAATGGCTTAGCGAGCTGCCGCCCGTAGAGAGCAAGCCGCAAGAGGTGGCAGAGATTAGCGACTACGTGCTGGGCAATGCGGTTAAGGCTGCGCACCACGCAGAGCAGTTGCTTGACCGTGGCGAGCGCGCAGAACACTTGCTGCACTCTGGCTTAGCAATGGCTGCGCACGCTCTGGGGGAACTGTTCGCTGAGCTTGAGCAGGTGGGCTACTTCGTGCCAGTGGCAGAGGGGGCGTGATGGATATTTTGCAGTGGACTTACTTTGTTTGCGCTATGGTTTTCCTCGCCGGGTCAGTTGCCAATTTATTGTTTGCCCGCAAGCTGCGCAGCCTTATAGCTAAGGTGGCGCAGAGGCGCGAACAGCTGGACGAGGCGCTACTTGACTGCGAAGAAGCGCAGGCTAACTACGTTATAGCCATCGAGAGCCTAAAAGCTCAGGCGCGGCAGATGCGGGACGCTCAGCGTGGGGGGCAGGACACGTGAACGCGGCAGAGCTGGAAGCAGCGTTGGCAGAGGTGGCGCCCGTGCAAGAGAGCAAGCAGCCTGCGGTAGTGGAGCTTATAAACGCTGCCGAGCTGTTAGCAGAGCGCCCCACCCGTGGGCACCTTGGATACTCAGAAATTGGCGAGGCAGACGCCCGCACGCTCTGGCTGAAATTCAGGTGGTGCCTGCCGGATATAGAGGACGCCCGCTTGTTGCGCCTCTTTAGGCTTGGCGACACGATAGAGGTCGAAGCTATTGCGCTGCTTAATGCGGTTAACCCAGAGGCCGCAGAGCTTGCAGGCGTAAGGGCTACAGCTTTTGGCAAGACGGGTGGCTTGCTGCGTGTATTTGAGACAGACCCCCGCACGGGTGCGCAGTTTAATTTCGCAGATGATGTGGGCGGGCACTTTGCGGGCAGCCTTGATGGCATTGCGCAGGGCTTGCCGGATTGCCCCACTGGTAGCGCTGCCGATTGGGTGGTGCTGGAAATTAAAAGCGCCAAGGCCAGCAGGTTTAAAGAGTTTCAGGCCAAGGGGGTTAAAGCGGTAGACCTCAAGTATTGGGCGCAGGTGCAGTGCTACACGCACAAGACCGGCCTTGATTGGGCGCTGTTTATTATTTACTGCAAGGACAATAGCGAACTATACGCAGAATGGGTGCAGCGGGAGCCGCAAGCCTATTGGGCGCTGCTGAGCAAGGCAGAGGAAGTAATCGAGGCAGCCACGCCCCCTGCCAGCAGTTACCCGAACCGGAATTGGTTTGAGATAAAGAACTTTAAAAGCGTGGAGTATCAGCAAGCCTACTGGCTGGACGTTGCCCCGCCTGTGAGCTGCCGAACCTGCCGCCATGCCTCGCCCGTTACGTGCGGCAAGGGTGCGCAGTGGTGGTGTCAGAGGCACGAAAGCAGCCTGAGCACAGACCAGCAGCTTTTAGCGTGTGAGATGCATCAATACATTCCAGAGCTTCTGCCCGCCCTAACTTTTTTGGGTGTGGGGGAGCTTGGCGTCGAGTACGCCACGGAAGATGGCCGCAGCATCATCAATGCCGAGTGGCCAGCACATCAGCCCGACAAAGCCACCTACAGCAGCGCAGAGCTGCGGGAGCTTAGCAGGGTTAACTACAGCGCAAGCCTTACGGATGGGCTTGCTCAAGAGGTAAGGGAGCAATTCGGGGCGCAGCTAATTAAAGCCGAACCCATTTAAGAGGTAGAACAAATGAACGCAGATCAAATACAGGTAACAGAGCAAGAAGCCCGCGCACTGGCAGCCCGTGGCGTGCAAGTGCTGTATAGCATTAGACGCGATGACCTGAGCCGCATTATCGCCAGCTCTAAGCCAGTGGAACAGGTTGAGAAAGTGACCACCTACCGTGGTAAGTTGCGCGATGTGATCGTGCACCCCAAGGCAGAGCGCCCAAAGCGTAAGGGCGCACCGCAGGCGCTTTATGACTTCCTGCAAAGCCACTTCCCTAACTGGCGTGGCACCCGCTCAGAGCTAATCGCAACTGCTGCCCCGTACCTCAGCGCAGAGTATGACCGCAGGCAAATTGCGCAGGGCGTGCACTACTTGGTAGAAAAAAACCAACTGGTCTACACAAGTGGCGGCAAAGCGTAAGAAAAAGCCCGGTATTAAATACGGGCAGCTATACACGAACTGCAAAAGCTGCCGCTGCTCCATCAGCAGCGGTAGCCCCTACTGCGTCCCGTGCCGCGAGCTTGTAGAGGGCATAAAGCGGAAAACAGAGGCAGAGGCGCTATCAACAAAAAGGCGCAGAGAGCTAGAGCACAGGCGAGAGCTAGAGCGCATCGAGCGGGAGATTTATGGATTCTGACAAAAGAGGTGGGCCGCCCCTGAACCCAGGGGCGTTCACCGCTTACCTGCTAGCTGTAGGTGCCAGCATGGCGCGTGGCACCGAACAGGTCTACCCAGAGGGTAGCCGCTTTAAAGTGGCGCCCTGTGAGTTTGGGCCAAGAATAAAGCGCAACACAAAGGCGTTCCATGATTGGCTGCTTGTGCACGCCACGGGGCCGATGACCCGCACGGAGTTTGCCCGCTTAGGGTTGGCGGGTGGCTTTGGAAAAACTAGGGCGGCGATAGACGCCATGCTTAAGCAGTACATAAGGCACGGGGGGCTTCGTTACTATGCCGAGCAGACAGAGTAAAAGGCCGCGCAAGGGGTTAAGCGCTAAACGGCAGCGCCGCTACTGCTTTGGCCTTAGCGCCCACTACCTAGAGAGTAGAGGGCACGCTATAGCCTGCGTGGGTGGCGACCCTAAAAAGCCCGCCTCTATTGTCTGGACAAATATGAACAAGCAGATAACGGGCTGGCAGTGGCGTTGGCGCGTTTACGTGTGGGCCGACTTTGAGAGAGAGGGCGAGCAATACAAAGAGGACGGCATTATTGAGCCTGACGAGCCGCTGCGCCTTACCGAGCTGGATGATTTGGTAGAGGCTGAGCTTAACCAGTGCAAGGCCGATGGGAATGAAAAATTCCTTAAGGACTGGGGATGGTGCGCAACCATACAGCCCGATAAGGGTATGCCCAAGCGGGCTACAATGGCAGAGCGCCTAGAGCGCCATATTAAAAAGAGCGAGAACAAAAAAGCCCCCTAGCTGGGGGCTTTGCCGTTTGGGGCTAACTGCGCCCCGTTTGCCGCTTGTACTCCTTAACCCACCCATCTAGCGAGAGGTCTGTCACCTTCTGGTAGAAGGTAAAAGTCCCCACCTGCTGTAGTAGCTCCCGCGCCCCGGTATCGAGGGGAACCCAATGGTAGTATCCGTTAATTTTGCGCAGCCCCACGTTATCCCCCGTGGCTTGGTGCACCGCTCTTGCTACTGCTGCGGGGCTTACTCTAGTTGCCATGCTCTTATCCTCTTGCGTGTGGTGGTTTGCCCCCCAGGTCGGGGGGCGCCTGCGTTATTCCGCGTCCTCTAAGCCCTCAGGCTCTACAGCCCAGCCGCCCACGTTGTTTCCGTTGGCGTCAAAGATCGGGGCGCCATCGGGGCAGATATTGGCGTGCGGGTGCTGCGCTGCTCGCTCCAAGTGGCCAGCCACATCGCGCAGGATGCGGGCTAGCTCTAAATTGCGGTTTTCCTCAAAGGCCGCATTCTCACAAATAACTTCAAGCTCAAATTTCATAGCGTGTGCTCTCTTTTGCGTGTGTTGGTGCACCTCAGCGGGTACGGTCTGAATCTAACGGAAGCCCCCGCCCTAGGCAACCATTGCCTAACAAATAAGCCATCATTTGCAGCTTGCAGCGCCCCGCAGCGCCTTGTAGGCTTTAGAGGTGCGCCATCCGTTTAAAAAGGGGGCAATATGACGCCGCAGCAGATAGAGGAATTGGGCTACTTTGAGCCACGCTATATAGAGGGGCAGGGGTGGTGCGCTCTAGCCCCGATGATGTTTACGGTAGGCATAGCCTGTGGGCTAGACCCTGTGGGGCTGCGATACCGCTATTGCTACACCACTGCCAGCGAAGCGCGCCATGCGCTCAGCACCTGGAATGGCGAGGGGCACCCGCCCGGAAGCTGGATTAAGCGCAAAGGGGAGGGGGGCGACCTTATTAACCCAGCCATAGCTACAAGCCATGACCGCTAAAAAAGTAGAGCCGCTACTTATACCAGCCGCTAAGCGCTCGCTCTTTTATATATTGGAGGGCGAGCAGGCAAAGCCTGTGCCAATGATGGTGCACATGGATTGGATGATTGCCCACCCAGATAGGCACGTTGCCTTAGACAATATAAACGGGCTGCAACTCTCGACAGTATTTTTAGGCATTGACCACGGGTACAGCGTGGCGGGGCCGCCAATACTTTTTGAGACTATGTTATTTGGCAAAAAGGGGGAACCGTTAGAGGTGCAGAGGTACGCCACTTGGGCAGAGGCTCAAGCGGGGCACGCTGCCTTGCTTAAGGCAGTTAAAAAACAAAGCGCAACACACGCAAAGAGGAAATAGTTATGGCTAACGCTGCAAAGATACCGAGCATTAAGGATGCGCAATTAAAAAAACAGGCAAAGGAAAAGGGGGCAGCAATACTAGAGGGGCGCAAAAAGGCCGCAGCCGCTGAGGAATACATTTTAGAGCGCCTAAACGTGGCGCAGCGGCTGGAAGCATTTTTAAATAGATTGGAGTTTGACCAACTGCTAAAGCTAGAGGACGGAGTTAAGGCAGTTAAAGAGCGCAAACGCAAAGAGGCAGAGGCAGAGCGCAAGGCCGCAGAGGCGAGGGAGCAGGCAGAGCAAAAGCTTAGAGAGCTTGCCGCAGAGCACGGCATTGAAATAGAGGTTAAAGGCTCTGCAAAGAAAAAGCGCAAAAGCGCAGACCCTGAGAAGTACGCTATACACTTTGGCGACACTGGGAATACTTACTATTGGAGTGGATGCGGGCACGCGCCAAAGCAGTTTAAGGCAGCGCTAGATAAGGGCATTAAAAAAGATGCGCTTATTAACCCCAAAGGGGGCAAGCCATACAGCATGGCCAAGGAACCGAGCTAATGGCTTACGGGCCGGGGAAATATGATGCCGTTTGCACAGAGGTTAGAGAGCGCACGGGCGCAAGCGGTGTAATAGTGCTAATTATTGATGGCGATAAAGGCTCTGGCTTTAGCTGCCAAGCCTCGCCAGAGGTAACGGCAAACCTGCCCGCCATGCTAGAGAGCATGGCCAAGCAGATTAGAGAGAGCGGGCACTAGCCCGCCTTTGCTAACCTCCAACTATTGCGGGGCGCAGGCTCTAGCGCTCCCGCCTCTACCAGCTCCCCTATAACCTGCTGCCGCTGCTCGTTATTGCCAAAGCCCGCAGCCCTTAGCGCAGCGTGCGTGGGGCTAACGTGCCCCGCCAGTATCATTGCCCGCATCTGCGTTACAGCCTCTGCCTCTGCCTCTGCCTCTGGCTCTGGCTCTGCCTGTTCAGTGGTGGCAGGCTGCGTGGCCGCAATAGCAGCCAGTGCGCAGACCTCTATAAGCAGCGCCAACAGCCCATAAAAGAGGCCGCGCACCGTGGCAAAGTCCAGCCCGAGCGCGCCGCCAGTTGCGGCAAAAAAGGCCGCACTCGGCAAGGTTGCTAGAGCCTCGTTCCTACCCACGGCAGCACCGTTGCGCACCGTTTCTGCGAGCGTTTCCCCAAGCTCGCCAGCCTTTTCGCTCTGCTCAGTGGCCTTATCAATGCGCGCCCAGTGCACCGACTTAGCGTTTTGGGCTGCCTGCTGCTGTAGTAGCTCGATGCGCTGCTGTAGCGCCCCAACTCGGGCAGCGTGCGCAGCATAGGCCGCAGTATGGGTGCGCGCCTCTGCTATTGCCTGCTCGCTCTGGCCAATAAAAAAGGCTACAGAGGCGCCCCAGCTAAAGAGCAGCAGCACAAGGCTAAGCACCTTATAGGGCAGCCCCTTTGGCCAGAACTTAAACTTACAGGCGTCAATGGCCAGCCCCACAGCCACAGGCAGGGCGAGCGGTAGCAAGGCTGCTGCGGTGAGTGGCGTCCCAGGCTTATAGCCAGCAAAGCCCGCAGCAAAAAGGGCAGTAAATAGCGCAGAGGCTGCGCAGAGGGTGTACTTAGTAGCGGTTAGCGTGTGTTGGCTCATCGGCTTAGTCCTCGCTGCTCCAATAATCATCGGCCACGATGCCTGCCTGCGTTGGGTTCTCGTCCCAAGCCAAACAAGCTAGCGCCACGGTAAGGGGCACAGGCTTAGCGCCTTGCAGGTAGTAGCGCACCATCCGGGGGCTAAGCCCCAAGGCTGCTGCCGTGCCCTCTTGCGTGAGTTCGTGGCGTTTCCGCCACTCCTGCAACTGTGCTGCGTCCATTTCAAACACTCCGAAACATTGGGGGCGCCGTGGCGCCCCGTGGTGGTGGTTAGTCGATCAAGCGGGTAATCAGGGCGCTATCTTCCCGGTGCTCAAGCCCCCAAGCGTCATAGAGGTATTCCCGCAGCAGGTAGTAGTTATTGGCCATAGTTTCGCGGGCTGCGCCCTGTAGCTGGAAGCTCAGGTTGCTATATACCATCAGGCAAACGGCAATCCCGAACCCCTCGCCGGTAAGCTCGCCCTCTGTATAGTTGGCACTGGCGTTAACTGTGGGCTGCTCTGGGTACATAAAGAAGCCCCCGTTACTCAGCTCTACAAATTGCCAGTAAGCACCGCTGTAGTCCTCGCTTAGGTGCGCAGCAAAGGCGTAGCAGGCATTTTCAAAGTGCATAAAGGCTGAAGGGAAGTGCTTGGGAAGGGTAGCCATGCGGGCTGCGGTTGGTACTGCTTTAGCGGTGATACTCATTAGCGTGTCCTCTGTGGTTGCGTGTGTTGGTGAGTACGTGACTGAATCTAACGGAAGCCCCCGCCTTAGGCAACTATTGCCTAACAGATATTTCCGCCCCATTTGGGGCACCCCAAGTGCGGGGCTACCATTGGGGTAAGCAATAGGGAGGGAGTAGCAATGAAAGCCGAGACTAGCGCCATGCTAGAGAGCATGACGGACACTTACGGGCGCAACCTCTCACAGCTCGACGATTGCGTAGGGGTGGTGATTATCGCCAGCTTTAGGGATGGCACCGTGCATCAGCGCATCGTAGCCCCCAAGCTATTTAAGCTGGCGCTGCCCTCGCTCCTGCGGGAGCTGGCGAGCGACCACGCTAAAGAGGCTGCGGAAATGATGCCGGAAATGGTGAAGGAGCTTGTCGAAGGGCTAGAGAGGGGAGCAGGCAAAGAGAGGGAGCGGGAGCGCCCGCCCGTGGTAAAAGGCAGCCATAGTAAGCACTAGGCAAAAAAGGGGGCAGCCCCCGCTAAAGAGCCGCCCCCCGTGCCGTTTGCCCCTCAGAGGTAACAAGGGGCATCCAACACACGCAGGGGCATATTACAGCCCCTGCATCACCGCTTCAACGCCCTCCCGCATAATGCGGAACATTATCTGTTCAACGCCATTGGCCGCATTGCGCAGGGCGAAGGGGAAGCTGCGCATATAGCCTGCGGTTACATTGTGCTTCCCGCTTACCTTGTGCCCCGCCAGCCGCTTTAAGGTCACATCGTTAAAGCCGCAAGCCTCGCCGTAACTTAGGAAGCTGTGACGCAGGGCGTGGGCGCTTACGTTGTAGCCTATAGCCTCGCTAGCTTGCGCCAGTATTGGCCGCAAGTCCTTGAAGTAGCCCTCTGCTGTAAGCGGGCTAGGGAAAACGTAGGGGCTGTCAGGGAACCGAGCGCGCAAGCCCTCTAGCAGCTCCCGCACGGTGTCACACATGGGCATCACGGTAGCGGTGCGGTTCTTGGTGCTCTCTGCGGTTACGTTAAAGACGCCCCGCTTAAGGTCTACCGCTTGCCAGCGCAGGCTACGCATCTGCTCTACGCGCCAGCCAGTGAGCAGCAGGCACTTAGCCAGTGCGGTTGCTACGTGCCTGCTGTCCTGCCACCGGGGGTTCTTGGGGAAGTAGCCATCAATTGCCTCCCACCAAGTAGCCAAGTCCTCAGGCAAGATGGCAACCTCTCTGCCCTCTACCTCTGGCGCTGTGCGTGTCTCGTTAAGCACCCGAGTAGGGCATTCACCAAAAATAGGCACATCGCCGGGGTCACGGTACATGGCACGGGCGTAGTTCCAAGCCGCACGGATGGTGCGGTGCGTTTGGGCTGCGGTAGCCTCGCCGCCCCGCTTGCGCTCTGCGGTTATAACTTCCTGCACCTTTGAGCGGGTAAGCTCTGCCAAGGGCTTGTCAGCAATGGTGGGGGCATACAGGCGCAGCACCCGTTCAAATATCTCTTTCTGGCTCTGGCTGTAGTCGCGGTGCCGTTCCATATCAGCCAGCACATCGCGCAAGCGCAGGTGCCTATAGTTGGCGGGGGAGGGGTAGAGCAGTTCCTTAGCGCTTACCTTTGCCCGCTTTGGGGCTGCTGGCTGCTCCTTTTGGCCAGTGGGGCTAACCCAGGTTCCAGTCTCAATCTCTGCCACAATGCGCCGCACCTCAGCCCGCGCAGCCTCAGGCAGCATATCAGCCACCTCCCCCAGCTTTATATTCCGCTTCTTGCTCTTAACCTTGCCATCAAGGTAGTAGCTTTTGGCGCCCGAGTTGCGCACATAGCAGTAGAGTTTCGGTTCCTTGGCGTCCTTGTACTTCACCCGCTCGCCTTTGCCCTCAGGTAAGGGCAGTGCCTCAAGTGTTTTGACTGTAAAATTTAAAGATTTTGCCTTGCTAGGCTGGGTGGCTTGTGACATGATGCGCGCCCTCTGGTTAGCACTGGTTAGCTAGAGAGAGCGGGGCCGCGCTCAACTGCGCCCCGCTCGCCTGTGTTGCGCTGAAATAGTACCTAGAGCGCCCTATGAACGCAACTTTATAGAAGCATGGAATAGGGGGGTACGGCAGAGGGGCAAAAAGGGGTATCCGTACCCCCCAAGCGCCCAAAACTGCCGCAAAGCGCAGCGCAGGTGGGCGCAGTGCAGCGCACGGCAGCGCAGAGCACCAAAAAAGAAGTTTGCTAAGTGGTTGATTTCATTGGGGTTCTGCGATAAAGTGCGCAGCAATGCGCTAGAGAGCGCAGCGGGGCATAGCGCAGTCTGGTAGCGCGCCTGCTTTGGGAGCAGGATGTCGGGGGTTCGAATCCCTCTGCCCCGACCAGATTGCCGGGTTTCTATGCGCCCGTAGCTCAGCTGGATAGAGCATCCGCCTTCTAAGCGGATGGTCGCAGGTTCGAGTCCTGCCGGGCGTGCCAATCCTTATGTGGGATGTGATGGCTCGGTGGTTTTCGGATGGTCCGGAGTGAGTTTGTAGTCGCAGGACTATTCCGGCCCATCAGCGCAGCTGATGGGCGTCAAAATCGCCGCAAAGCAGTGCTTTGCAGGCAGCGATTTTGACCCTGCCGGGCTTTGTGCCAGGCAAGAGATTGGTGTCGCCACAAGGCATCGATGACGACTTTATCAATGGTGGCCGTAGCTCAGTTGGTAGAGCACAGGATTGTGGCTCCTGAGGTCGCGGGTTCGATCCCCGTCGGCCACCCCATATTAAGCCCTTGATTTTCAAGGCATTTCAGAGCCCCGCCCCGTGCGGGGTTTTGT
>Ga0207814_100219_pt1 | contig 49381 bp, 47 predicted proteins | sample TtaePargueraPR_7_FD_187755 | JGI IMG/M metagenome (GOLD analysis project Ga0207814, IMG submission 187755) | Aerobic enrichment media microbial communities from Bioluminiscent Bay, La Parguera, Puerto Rico - Tt and P1 (2) (SPAdes) | ecosystem: Environmental > Aquatic > Marine > Unclassified ... | reverse complement strand
CCCGCCGTATTCGCGTCGCCTGCTCGGCGGGCGACGTGGGGCTAGGCCCCGTCGCGCGCGGAGCGGATAGACGCGAGGATCCGCTCCCGGAGCTCTTCAGGAGCCTGCTCGCCGCCAGAGCGCGCCGTCAGGTTCTTGATCTTCTCTTTGATCTTGTGCTCCGCCTCGCACGGCGGGCACGTCTTCAGGTGACTGCCGATGCGGCGAAGCTCGTCCTCGGGCAGCTCGTCGTCGATGAACTCGAAGAGTCGATCGAGAGCCTCCTCACACTCCCTTCCTGGCATGGCACACCTCCCCACTGTCCTTCGTGTTCTTGCTCGCGTTTCCGCGCTTGTCATAGATGCCGCGCTCGGCCGCATACTCCTGGAGCTTCTCGCGCAGGAGTTTGCGCCCGCGATGCAGGCGCGACATCACTGTTCCCACCGGAGTGTCCATGATCTCGGCGATCTCCTTGTACGCGAATCCCTCCACGTCCGAGAGGTAGACCGCCATCCGGAAGTCCTCGGGAAGCTCGGCGAGCGCCTGCTTGACCTCGTGGTCGCCGATCTGGTCGAGAGCCTCCTGCTCGGCCGAGGCGAGACCGCCGCTGGTGTGCTCGGCCGCCGCGGCGATCTGCCAGTCCTCGACCTGCTCGGCATCCGAGACCTTGGGCTGGCGCTGCTTCTTGCGATACGTGTTGATGAACGCATTGGTCTGGATCCGGTACAGCCAGGCCTTGAGGTTCGTCCCCGGCTTGAACTTGTCCTGCGCGGCGAAGGCCTTGGCGTAGGTCTCCTGCACCAGGTCCTCGGCGTCCGGACGATGGCGCGTCATCCGGAGCGCAGCGGCGAACAGCTGATCCATGTAGGACAGCGCCTCGGTCTCGAAGTCCAGCTGGGCGTCGGTCATGATGGGCGAGCCTACCCGGGTCCGCGCGGGTCGCGTCGCTGTGGCAGTCATGCCCCGCGTAACGCGTGCGCCCGCGCACGCATTCCCGCGCGCGAGAAAACGCGGAGAAACGGAGCCCGGCCGCGTCTCGCCCTGGGCGCGCGCGTGCGAAGTTGGTAGCGTAGGAGGCATGTTCCGACACCTCGCACGACCCCTGCTCGCCACGTGGTTCGTCTACGGCGGAGTCCAGTCCGTCCTGGAGCCCGAGAAGCGCGCCGAGCGAGCCGCACCCGTCGTGGAGCCCGCCCTCAAGGAGGTGGGCCTCGAGGACGTCGAGACCACCGACCTGGTGAAGGCGCACGGCGCCGCGACCATCGCCGCTGCGACCGTGCTCGCCCTGTCGCGCACGCCGCGCACCGCGGGTCTGGTCCTGGCTGGCCTCACCGCGGTCACCGTCGCGGCGAGCCGCCCGTTCTGGCTCGAGAAGGACGAGGAGAAGAAGGAGGAGCAGATGGAGCTCTTCCTCAAGAACGTGTCGCTGTTCGGCGGCGCCCTGCTCGCCGCCTCCGCTGGCCACAGCCCACGCAAGAAGGAGCGGGCGAAGGCCAAGAAGGAGAAGGCCCAGGCGAAGAAGGACGCGGTGGCGGCCAAGGCCGCCAAGAGCAAGAAGAAGTGACAGCCGCCGCGAGCCAGCCCGTCGGCACCGGCCCAGGAGAGGCCTGGCCCGCACCGGTTCCCGGATCGACTCTCGACGCCACGGTCGAGGTGCCGGGTTCGAAGTCGCTCACCAACCGCTTCCTGGTCCTCGCCGCGTTGGCCGACGCTCCGGTCGCCATACGCGGAGGCCTCAGGTCGCGCGACAGTGCGCTGATGATCGCCGCGCTGCGCGCGCTGGGCGTGCAGGTGGACGATGCGAGCGCGCAGTGGCGGGTCTCGCCGGGTGCCGTGCATGGCGGCGCCGCCATCGACTGCGGTCTGGCCGGTACGGTGATGCGCTTCGTCCCGCCCCTGGTGCTGCTCGCCGACGGTCCCGTGAGCTTCGACGGCGACGAGGGAGCGCGCGTGCGCCCCATGGGCCCGCTTCTGGACGCGCTGCGCGCGCTCGGGGCCGGCGTCGAGGACGCCGGCCGCGGCACCCTGCCGTTCACGATCACGCCTCCGGCCTCGATCCCTGACACGGTCGACGTCGACGCGAGTGCGAGTTCGCAGTTCGTGACCGGCCTGCTCCTGGTCGCGCCCCGGCTGCCCCGGGGCCTCACCATCCGCCACACGGGCGAGACCCTGCCGAGCCTGCCGCACATCGACATGACGTGCGAGACGCTGCGCGACGCCGGCATCCGCGTGGACCAGCCCGACGAGCGCACGTGGGTGGTGCATCCGGGCCCGATCCGCCTGGGCGACGTCCGGGTCGAGCCCGACCTGTCGAACGCCGGCCCGTTCATCGCGGCCCCGCTGGTCGCGGGCGGCTCCGTGCGCATTCCCGGCTGGCCGGCGCACACGACGCAGCCCGGCGCCCTCTACCCCGAGCTGCTCGAGCGCATGGGCGCGACGTGCTCGCTCGCCGCAGGCACGCTCACCGTGAGCGCCGCGGGGATCGCGTATGGGGGCCTGCGCGGCATCGATGCCGACCTCTCCCCCGCCGGCGAGATCACCCCCACGATCGCGGCGCTGTGCGCGGTCGCCGACGGCCCGAGCACGCTGACCGGGATCGGCCACCTGCGCGGCCACGAGACCGATCGCCTCGCCGCGATCGCCGCCGAGGTCGAGCGCCTGGGCGGGGGCTGCACGGCGGACGCCGACTCGCTGACCTTCGGCGGCATGCCAGCCGGCGGGCTGAACCCCGCCGCGATGGAGACCTACCACGACCATCGGATGGCGACCTTCGCAGCGATCATCGGGCTCGCGGTCCCGGGCATTGACGTGATCAACGTGGGCACGACGGCGAAGACCATGCCCGACTTCCCCGCGATGTGGAAGGCGATGCTCGGCGCGTGAGGCGCGAATACGACGAGTCCGACGCGCGGGTGCGCCCCAACCGGCGCGGCTCGCGGCCGCGCTCGAAGCGCCGCCCCGCTCACGAGGACGCCATCCCGGGCACGATCGTGGGCGTCGATCGCGGCCGCCTGACGGTGCACCTCGACGACGAGGATGCCACCGAGGTGATCGCGGTCAAGGCCCGGGAGCTGGGCCGTCGCGGCCTGGTCGTGGGCGACCGCGTGGCGCTCGTGGGAGACACCTCGGGAGATGACGGCACCCTCGCGCGCATCGTGCGCCGCGAGACACGCACGACCGAGCTCCGCCGGACGGCAGACGACGCCGACGTCACCGAGCGCGTGATCGTCGCCAACGCCGCTCAGCTCGGCATCGTGACAGCGCTCGCCGACCCCGAGCCCAATCCGCGGATGATCGACCGCTGCCTGGTCGCCGCGTTCGACGCCGGCATGGACGCGCTGCTGGTGCTCACCAAGGCGGATCTCGCGAGCGCCGATGCACTGGCGGCTGCGTACGCACCCTTGGGCGTGGAGGTGGTCACCACGACGATGCGTCGCGACGGCGACGAGCGCATCATCGATGGCCTGGACGCGGTGCGCGAGAGACTCGAGGGGCGCACCACTGTGCTCGTCGGCTACTCGGGCGTGGGCAAGTCGACGCTCGTCAACGCGCTGGTGCCGGACGCCGACCGCGCCACCGGCGTGGTGAACGACGTGACCGGCCGCGGGCGCCACACCTCGACCTCGGCGGTCGCGCTGGAGCTCCCGCGCGGCGGTCGCATCATCGACACCCCTGGGGTCAGGTCCTTCGGTCTCGCACACGTGGACCCCGAGCACTTCATCGCGGCGTTCCCGGATGCCGCGGAGGCCGCCGCCGAGAGGTGCCCGCGCGGCTGCACCCATGAGTCGGCGCAGGCGGGCTGCGAGCTCGACGCCTGGGCGGCCGGGGACCCGGACCGGGAGGCGCGCGTGGACTCGATTCGTCGGCTCCTGGCGAGCCGCGCGCAGGCCGACGCCTACTGACCTGGCCGTGCCCGCGCATCGGCCGACCGCCTGAGCCAGGCGAGGCAGCCGTGACGCTAGCCTGGACCCATGCGACCCCAGGGAGAGTACGCCGACGACCTCACGCTCGCGATGCGCATCGCCGACGAGGTCGACCAGCTCACGGCGGCGAACTTCGCGTCGGAGCAGCTCACCGTCGAGCTGAAGCCCGATGACACCCCCGTCACGGCGGTGGACCGCGAGGCCGAGCTGCTGATCCGCCGCTACCTCGACAGCCACCGGCCCGAGGACGCCGTGTATGGCGAGGAGTTCGGCTCCAAGGGGGGCGGCCCGCGCCAGTGGGTGGTCGACCCCGTCGACGGCACCAAGAACTACATTCGGCAGGTCCCCGTGTGGGCGACGCTGATCGCGCTGCTCGACGAAGGCCGGCCGGTGGTGGGCGTCGTCAGTGCCCCCGCGCTCGGCACGCGATGGTTCGCGGCCGTGGGCAACGGAGCGTGGAAGGGCACGTCGCTGCGCAAGGCGGTGCCGATCGGGGTGTCCACCGTCACCGACATCGAGCACGCGAGCCTGTCGTACTCGTCGCTTTCCGGGTGGGAGGAGCGCGGCTCGTTCGACGAGTTCCTCGCGCTCACGAAGTCCGTGTGGCGCACGCGCGCCTACGGCGACTTCCTCAGCTACATGATGGTGGCGGAGGGCATGGTGGACATCGCGTGCGAGCCCGAGCTGGAGCTGTACGACATGGCCGCGCTGGTCCCGGTGGTCGAGGAGGCCGGCGGCCACTTCTCGTCTCTGGACGGTGTGCCCGGACCCTTCGGCGGCAACGCCCTCGCCACGAACGGCGCGCTGCACCTGCCGGCGCTGGATGCGCTGAACGGACGCTGACCCCCGGTCGGTGCCCCAGCTCAGCGGGCCAGGCCGTCGATCTCCCCCGGGCCGTACCAGAGCAGATCGTGCTGCTCGAGCCGCTCGAGCGCATCGGCGTCCCCGGCCGCCGCCTCGCGGGCGTCCGGGACTGCCGCGTCCTCGTCGACGAACGCGCACGCGACCGTGCTCGGGTCGACCCGACCCACCAGTGACACCGCCGCGGGGTGGCCGCCTGGCACCGGTGCGACGTCCTGGCGGGGGTAGTCGACCACGATCACGACGCGCCGGTCCGAGCGCAGCTCGAGCACCGCATCGGCCGCAGCTGCGCCGCGCACGGCCTCCGCGACCTCGTCCTCATCCTCGAGCGCGATGATGTCGAGCAGCGTCGGCGTGACAGCGTAGCCGCTGCTGGGCTCCCACTTCCCGCTCATCACGACCTCGAGGGCGTCCGCGGCGATCGGCACATACACGCGCATGGCCTCAGTCTTTCACCGCCGCAGCGAGCGCGCGAGAACGACGCGGCGTGGAGCCCGCATCCGCTCCCAGCGCGAGGGCCGATGCGATGCCGGCGATCGCGCGTCTCGCCTTGGAGCGGGGTGCGCACTCGGCCAGCACCCGTCCCTCGAGTGCCGCGGCATCGCATGGCGCCGGGTCCCAGGGCACGGGCGTGATGCGGTCGACCTCGGCGAAGCGCGCGAGGACGTCGGCGACGGCCTCGGCTGGCCGCGGTCCGGCGACCTGGGCCCGGACGCGATTGACGACGACGAGCGGATGGGCCGCGACGGAGCGCACGGCGTCGAGTCCGTGGATGAGCCGCTGGATGCCGAGCGGCTCTGCGGAGCCGACGGCGATCACCTGATCTGCCGCCGACAGCGCCGTGAGCGTCGCGCCGTTGCGCTGCGGTGCGCGGGTGTCGTACTGCAGTTCTTCATCCGCCTCGAGACCGAAGCCGCAGTCGATCACCACGGCGTCGGCGGTATGGCGAGCGGCGCGCAGCACCTCCTCAAGGGCCGCAGGCGCGATCTCCGTCCACCTCCCCGCGCGGGTGATCCCGGTGAGCACACTGAGCCCCTCGGCCGCCGTGACGGCGTGCCTTGCGAGAATCGCCGCGTCGACCGAGCCGTGCTGGGCCTCACGGATCACACCGGCGAGACCCGGGACCTCGTCGCTCATGCCGATCGCCTGCGCGACCGCGCCGCCATAGGTGTCGGCGTCGATAAGCAGAGTGCTCGTGCCGGACCGGGCCAGCTCTGCGGCGAGGTTGACGGCGATGGTGGTGCGTCCCGGCGCACCCGTCGGGCCCCACACCGCGATGACCTGTCCGTCGCGGTCCGCGCTCTCCTGTCCCTCCGCGCGTTCGGCCCGGGCGCTCTCGCGCGACGGCGGGCGCCTCGCCGCGTGCGCCAGGCGGTCAGCGACCAGCAGCGCGATCTCGTCGTCGGTCCACCCGGGCGCGGCCACCGTCTCGATGCCGAGCGCCCGCAGCTGCTCCGCAGGCTCGGGGGCCGCCGCCACGCCCACGAGCACGACACCGGTGTCGATCAACGCTGCCACGACCGCACGCGACAGGCGCGGCTGGTCAGAGAGAACGACCGCGCCGCCCACGCCGGCGGCCGCGGCCCCGATGGCCTCCGCGACATCGGCGCAACGCCGCGCCACCGCGAGCCGTGGATGCGCGTCGATGGCGGCCGCCACGCCAGACTCGGCCCCGCCCGACACGGCGATGATCACGCCGACGGCGGACATCAGGCCGTCCCTCGACCCACAACGGTCACCGACCCTCCGGACCCGACCGCGTCGAGCACGCTGGCGACGTCCTCGCTCGGAATGGAGAGATACACGGTCTCGCCGCCGGACACCGAGAAAGCGCCGTCCTCGCGCGCCACCGCGGCCACCACCAGGTCTTCGGCAATCACGGCCGACCCCGCGCCGTCCTCGACCGTCAGCCACAGATCGACGGTGGATCCTGCCTCGATCTCGGGATCGACGGGCGCATGAGCGACGACCCCGAGGACGCGCCCGTCCCACGAGCCCGGCTCCCCGAGCGCAGCGACGGGCACCAGTTCACCGCTGCCGATCGCCCGCGTGACGACCATGCCCCACGGCGGCGCGTCGGCAGTGACGTAGCCGCCGTCGCCTACCCGGACGTGGACCACGCGAAGGTCGTCGGGCTCGAGCACCGTGCCGGGCGCGAGCGCCGACTGCGCCGCGTAGTGCGCGACCGTGCGGTCGGCGCTCTGGAGCGCGAGGGCCACGCCGACGACGGCGACGCTCATGAGCAGCACCCCGACCAGGAGCCGCGGGTCTCTCCATCCCGGCCTGCGCAGTCGTCCTGCCACCGACCCGTCACCAGCCATGGTCCCCCCTCTGGACGCCGACGTGTGGGGCCTATCCTGCCCACTGGACGCCCCGCTGCCAAGCCCCTGTGGAGATCCGCGGCCTGGCATCGGGCTCGTGCGAGAATGACCGCATGGCTCCGCGGTTTCTCACGCTCGAGGATGTTCAGGAGGTGCTGAACATCTCCTCGCAGCAGGCGTATGCCCTGGTCAGGTCCGGCGAGCTGCCCGCCATCCAGGTGGGCGGCCGCGGCGTGTGGCGCGTCGAGGCGTCGCAGCTCGAGGACTACATCGCCCGCCAGTACGAGGCATCGCGGGAGCGCGCGCGCTCGGCCCGCGGGGACGGCGTCCGCTCCGGCTCCTGAGTCACGCCGAGCTCACCTCGTACACGGCGGCGATCGGGATGACCACGGTCGCGCCGGCATCGGTGGACAGGTCCAGGTGATCGCGTCCCACGGCGCCGATCACCCCGGTCCGCGAGCCTCCTGCACGCACCTGCACGCGCGCGCGATCGCGGCTGAGCGCACGCAGCGCGCTGGTGATCGGGAGCGCGCCCTCGACCCGCGACAGCATGTCGGAGCGCCTCGAGAGCCCCTCGAAGGCCGCGGACGCATGCAGAGGGACCAGGCGCTCGCGCATGCCGTCGCGCAGCAGGACCCATTCGCCCCCGGCATCCACCACCGTGCCGGTGACGCGTGACCCATCGCGCAGCTCGATGGCGAGCACGTCGCCTCGCGTGGCCGCGATACGCGCGGCGAGCACGGTGGTAGCCCGTTCACCTCTCGTGCGCTCCGCCGCCTGGGCTCGCAGGTGCTCGTGCTCGTCGTTCTCGGCCTGAGCCTCGAGGTCCCGGAACAGCGCTTCCCATCGCATGCCCACACGGTAGGGCCAACGGCCCGCCCGTGTCTCCACAGCCGCAACCCTCTCCTGGCACGCCAAGGCATCCTCGTGTATATCTATCAATATCAAACAGCATCAAACAGTATCACTAGGGGGCATCATGTCGAGCGGATCCGACGGCCGGCCAGGACGGCACGGCGTCACTCGTGGCCTGATCCGTCTGGCGGCGGCGCTGGCCGTGGCTGCCGTTCCGCTGCTGAGCGCCGGTCTCGGTCGAGTCGCGCTGGAGGGAGTGCGCGCCGTCGACATCGCGACCGCGACACTGGCCGACCTGCTCGTGCCGCTGGCGGCCGCGGCGGGCGCGGCGTGCGGTGGCGTACTCACGTTCTCCACCCTCGCGATCGCGGCACTCCCCGCAGGCTCGGCGCTGAGGCGCCGGGCGTCCGCAGTGACGCCGCGCGCGTGGCGCCGCCTCGTCACGATCGCGGTGGGCGGCGGCCTGGCGATGGGCGCGGCTCTCCCGGCCGCCGCGGCATCCGCCGTCGAGTGGCGCGATCCGGATCACCCCGAGTCCGGCCTCGTGACCTCGCATGCGGGGTGGGTCGCGGTCAACGCCGATGCCGCACAGGTCTTCGCGTCGCCCAGCACGGACACGCCGCTTCTCGAGAGCCAGGCGCCGAGCGCGACCAAGTCGGACGACCACACGGACGACGGGTCGGTGGCGACGCACACGGTGACACGAGGGGAATCGCTGTGGGCGATCACCGCCCGGATTCGCGGCGGCGACGACCGCGACGTCGCCAAGGCATGGCCCGAGCTCTACTCGCTCAATCGCGACATCGTGGGGCCCGACCCCGACCTGCTGCTGCCCGGGCAGGAACTCCGCATCCCTGCGGGGTGGTCGGCATGAGCAGCGAGGCCGCACTCCCCCTCACTCGGCACACGGCGCCGCGGCGGCGCGCCTTGGGCGATCCCACGCCGCTCGCGTGCACCGTGGCGAAGGCCGCGGTCGATGCGGTGCTCGGCGGCGCCACGCTCGACGCCTACGTGCGCTGGATCGAGCCGGACCTGTTCGCCGCGCTCGCGCGCCAGCACTCGCTCGCCCGGCGCGCGGGCATTCGCCCCAATGGCCCCGTGGGTGTGCGTCGCGCGCGGGTGTGCCGGGTGGCCCGCGACGCCGCCGAGGTCTCGATCGTGATCGAGCACGCGGGCCGCTGCCGGGCGGTGGCGATGCGCCTCGAGGAATCCCGCCGGCGCTGGCTCGTGGTGGGCCTGCAGGTGGGGTGAGGCGTCAGCCCTCGTTCTTCCCGTGGCACATCTTGTACTTCTTGCCGGAGCCGCACGGGCACTGCGCGTTCTTGGAGGTCCCCGGGAAGGTCGCGCCGTCGTCAGAGGGCTTGGCACCCGCCGCCGGACCGGACTTCTTCACGGCCGCAGTGCCGTCGTCCGACGGACCGGAGTACGTCAGCGCGCCCATGCTCGACTGCATCATGGTTCCCGGCGTCGCGGACCCGGTGCTCATGACGCGGCGCTGCTGGGCCTGAGCCGCCGCCTGCGCCTGCGCACCCGCCGCCGTGGCGGTGGCCGCCGCGGACTGAGCAGTCACGCCCGCGCCCGCCTGCTGGCCCTCGCCCTCAGGCTGCTTGACGCGCTTCTCGACTCGGTAGAGCACCTGGAGCGACTGCTCCTTGATCGCATCGGTCATGGCCTCGAAGAGCTGGTAGCCCTCGCGCTGATACTCCGTGAGAGGGTCGCGCTGGCCCATGGCCCTCAGACCGATGCCCTCCTTGAGATAGTCCATCTCGTAGAGGTGCTCGCGCCACTTCGCGTCGAGAACCTGCATGACCACCTGGCGCTCGACGGTCCTCGTCAGCTGCTCGCCGAGCCGCTCCTCGACCGCCTCGTACTGGACCTTGGCGTCGGCCACCAGCTCGCGAGTCAGGAACTTCGCCGAGAGCCCCTCGACGCCCCCGGCCTCTGAGGCGACCTCGTCGGCCGTCAGCGACACCGGGTAGATCGTGTGGAGGTCCTTCCACAGCGCCTCGAGATCCCAGTCCTCGGGATTGCCCACCGCAGTGGCGGCGGTCACGGTGGCCCCCACGACGTCCTCGACGAAGGACATGACCTGGTCGCGGAAGTCCTCGCCGTCGAGGACACGGCGGCGCTCCGAGTAGATCACGGAGCGCTGCGAGCTCATGACGTCGTCGTACTTGAGGATGTTCTTGCGGATCTCCGCGTTGCGGCCCTCGAGCTGCGCCTGCGCGCTGCGGACGCCGCGCGTGAGGACCTTGGACTCGATGGGCATGTCGTCCGGGAGCGCGCTCGAATTCATCATCGTCGAGGCGAGTCCGGACTGGAACATGCGCATGAGGTCGTCCTCGAGGCACAGGTAGAAGCGGGACTCGCCCGGATCGCCCTGACGTCCGGAACGCCCGCGCAGCTGGTTGTCGATGCGACGCGACTCGTGGCGCTCCGTGCCCAGCACGTAGAGACCGCCCGCGGCGAGGACCTCGTCGTGCTCGGCGGCGACCGCCTGCTGGGCCGCCTCGAGGACGCCGTCCCAGACCTTCTCGTACTCGTCGGGCTGCTCGGTCGGGTCGAGACCACGATCGGCCATCTCCTGCACCGCGCGGAACTCAGGGTTGCCGCCCAGCATGATGTCGGTGCCTCGGCCGGCCATGTTGGTGGCGACCGTCACAGCGCCCTTGCGCCCGGCCTCGGCGACCACGGCCGCCTCCTGCTCGTGCTGCTTGGCGTTCAGCACCGAGTGCTTGATGCCGTGCTTGCGCAGCTCCTTGGACAGCCGCTCCGACTTCTCGACGGACACCGTGCCCACCAGGACCGGTTGCCCGGCCTTGTTGCGCTCGATGATGTCCTCGATCACCGCAGTGAACTTGGCCTGCTCGGACTTGTAAAGGAGATCGGACTTGTCCTCGCGGATCATCGGCTTGTTGGTCGGGATCGGCACCACGCCCATGCCGTAGGTCGCGTTGAGCTCGGCGGCCTCGGTCTGGGCGGTGCCGGTCATGCCGGAGAGCTTCTCGTACTGGCGGAAGTAGTTCTGCAGCGTGATCGACGCGTAGGTCTGGTTCTCCGCGCGGATCGCCACGCCTTCCTTGGCCTCGATGGCCTGGTGCAGGCCCTCGGAGTAGCGCCGACCCTTCAGCAGGCGCCCCGTGTGCTCGTCGACGATGTCGACCTCGCCGTTCTGGACCACGTAGTCGCGGTCGCGACGGAACAGCTCCTTGGCCTTGACGGCGTTGTTGAGGAAGCCGATGAGGGGGGTGTTCTGCGGGTCGTAGAGGTTCTCGATGCCGAGCGCCTTCTCGACCTTGTCGATGCCGGGCTCGAGCATGCCGACGGCCTTCTTCTTCTCCTCGACCTCGTAGTCCTCGTCGACCGTCAGCTGCTTCGCGATGCGCGCGAACTCCGCGTACCACTTGCCGTGGTCCGCCTGCGCGGGGCCGGAGATGATGAGCGGCGTGCGCGCCTCGTCGATGAGGATCGAGTCGACCTCGTCGACGATCGCGAAGTGATAGCCGCGGTGCACCAGCTGCTTGGCGTCGAGCGCCATGTTGTCGCGCAGGTGGTCGAAGCCGAACTCGTTGTTGGTCCCGTACGTGATGTCCGCCGCGTACTGCGCCTTGCGCTCATCCGGCGTCTGGCCGGCGAGGATGCAGCCGGTCTCGAGCCCCAGGAAGCGGAACACGCGCCCCATGAGCTCGGACTGGTAGTTCGCCAGGTAGTCGTTGACGGTCACGATGTGGACGCCGCGTCCCGTCAGCGCGTTGAGGTACGCGGGCAGCGTCGCGACGAGGGTCTTGCCCTCACCGGTCTTCATCTCGGCGATGTCGCCGTTGTGGAGCGCGGCGCCGCCCATGATCTGCACGTCGAAGTGGCGCAGGCCCAGCGTGCGCGTCGAGGCCTCGCGGACCGCGGCGAAGGCCTCCGGCATCAGCGCGTCGAGCGACTCGCCGCCCTCGTAGCGCTCCTTGAACTCCGCGGTGAGCGCCCGGAGCTCGTCGTCCGAGAACTCCTGATACACGCTCTCCATGGCGTTGGTGAGGGTGACGACCCTGCTCAGGCGACGGAGGTTGCGCCCTTCGCCCATGCGAATGACGCGATCGAGAACTGACACCTAATGACTCCTAGCGATTCGAATCCACCTGCCATCGTAGGCCGTCACGGAACCGCGACGGGTTCGTCTCGCTGTGGGCGCAACACCACGACGGCCGATGCGAGTGCCACGCCACCGACGACGCCCCACCATCCGAGGCGCTCCGCGAAGACCAGCGCCCCGAGCACCGCGGCGACCAGCGGCTCGAGCAGCGCGACGATGGTCGCGACGAAGGGCGGCACGGTCTCGAGGCCGGACAGGTACGCGACGTACGCCAGCGCGGTGGCGAGGATGCCCAGTGCGAGCGCCCAGCCCCAGCCGTCGATCCCCTCGGGAACGCCCCAGCCGGACAGCGCCGCTACCGGCACCAGCATCAGGCCACCCGCGGAGAAGGACAGCGCGGTGAGGCGCACCGCGCCCAGGCCCGGAACGGGGGTCCGGTTGGACACGGTGACGGCGGCGAACGCGGCGCCCGTCAGCAGCGAGACTCCCACGCCGGCCAGCGCGGAGCCTCCAGCGTTCAGCGAGGAGCCCGTCAGTGCGATCAGCCCGGCCAGGGCGATCAGCAGGGCGACCACGCCCGTGGCGCCGGGGGCCTCCCGCAGGCGAACCGCATCCCAGATCGCGACCCACACGGGTGCGGAGCCGATCGCCACGAGCGTCGCGAGACCCACGCCCGCGAGCTCGATCCCCGTGAAGTAGAGGACCTCGAACAGCGCGATCAGCGCTCCCGTGAGGAGGATGCGGATGAGCATCGCGCGGTCGAGACGTCCGATGCCGCTCCGGACCAGGAGCCACAGCGTGAGCACGACGCCGGCGATGAGCATGCGCCACATCGCGACGGACGCGGGCGGCACTGCTCCGTTGTCCGCGAGCAGGCTCCCGAGAGCCCCGCCGGTGCCCCACAGCACGGCAGCCACGACGACGAGGACGAAGTCGCGGGTGCGCATGCCGCGAGGCTACCGCGACCTCGCAGCCCGGAACGCGCGCCGTGGCACGCCGCCGGGGCGTCTCAGGCGGACTCGCGTCCCTCGCTCTCGCCGTCCTCCTCGAGCCGGATCACGCCGTACGTCCACCCGCGACGGCGGTAGACCGCCGATGGCAGCCCCGATTCGGCGTCGAGGAAGAGGAAGAAGTCGTGGCCCACCAACTCCATCTGGTCGATCGCCTCCGCGACGGTGATGGGCGCGGCCTTGTGCGTCTTGGACCTGATCGAGATCGGAGTGCCGTCCACCGGAACCTCGACCGTCGCGCCTTCAGGCGCACCCTCCCAGGTCTCGACGTGCGCGACGCGCTCGGCCTCCGACTCGGGGGCGCGCTGCGACTCCTGAGCGAGGTCCTGCGCCACCACCGCATGCAGCGATGGCTTGTTCTTGTGGCGGTGCGCGCGGCGCTCGTGCTGCTTGCGCAGCTGCTCCACAATGCGCGTGCTCGCACGCTCGAGGGCGACCATCCGGTCGTCCGCGGCCGCCTCCGCCCGGATCACGCCGTGATCGTGCAGCGTGATCTCCACCCGTTCACGATCCGACGCCAACCGCGGGTTCCGCTCGTGCACGACGTTCACCTCGGCGCGAGTGGCGCGGGGGGCGAGCGACTCGACCTTCGCCATCTTGTCGAAGATCTTCTGGCGCATGTCCTCAGAGACCTTGGTGTGGCGTCCGACGATCGCGATGTCCATGGTGAAACTCCTTCAGGTGCGGGGGTGGCCAGGCGGCCATGACAGGGGTGGCGGGGCGCGGTCCTCGCGCCTGCGGCATCACCTCCCGAAGCCTCGAAGGTGACGACGTACGTCGTCTGCTCCTCAGACTAGACCCGCGGGAGCGACCGCGCGACCACTGTCCACGAACGCCGCCGTGAGCCCCGCGAGGACCGAGCCGCCGGACGCCTCGACCGCACTTGCGCACGCGGCGAGCGTCGCTCCCGTCGTCATCACGTCGTCGACCAGGAGCACCGGCGGCTCCGGCGCTCGGACGCACCGCACGGCGCTGCTGGCGTCGCGCCAGCGTCCGCGAGCGCCCTTGCCGCGCGATTCGCCCACACCGATGCGCAGGCACGGCACGACGCGAACGGCGTCCGCGCCCATGCGCGCGCTCAGTCCAGCGGCCACGCCCGCCGCGAGCCCGAGCGGGAGGTCGACGCCTCGGCGACGCGTGCTGGCGGGGCGCGCGGGCGCGGGGACCACGGCGATGCTCTCCGCTCCCGTGGCGCCCAGCACGTCCCCGATTGCCCGCCCGGCTCTCTCCATCGCCTCGCGGAGGACCCGGTCCAGATCCCTGCGGCGTGCGTCCTTCCACGCCGCGATCACGCCTGCCGGCGGCCCGACGAGCGGTGCCACGGACCACACCGGCAGCGGCGAGCGATCCAGCACGTCGAGGCGGGGCGCACAGCCCTCCACGCGCAGCGGTTCGGCCCACCACCACGCCTCGCACGCGCCGCACAGGATCGTGTCCTCCTCGCCGCAGCCGGGACACGCCACGGGGACGATCGCGCGGGCGAGGTCCGCGCCCGCCCGCCTCGCGGCGGCGGCCATGCTGACGACCCTGAGCATGCGCGCCACGGTGACATGCGCCCGGCGGCGTGCGCAGCCCGCGCGACGCCTGCAGTGGACACGCGCACGCGCGCCGACGCTGGGGACGGCTCAGCCCGCGTACGCGAGTTCTGTCGCTCCTGCGGTGAGGGGCGCCCAGGACGTGCCCGACCGCTCCAGCGCCTGACCCTCCGCATCGATCACGACAAGTGAGGTCTCCCCCGAGCGCACTGTCAGGTCCGCCGCGTTGCTCACCGACAGCGCCACGGTGGTGCCCCCTCCCACCTGGACGGACCACAGTCGTGACTGCGATCCCTCCTCAGGCTCACCCAGCACGCCGACGGTCGTCGTGTCGATCCACACCACGTCGAGCCCCACCCCCACCCCGGTGCCGATCACCACGGGCTCTCCGAGACCGGTGGGCGCTCCGCTCTGATCGCGCACGACCCCGACGACCTCCAGGACGGGCTGCCCGCCCGCCCTCGATGTCACCGCCAGCCGGGCCCCGTCGCGCGACATGGACACGCCAGTGATGGCGCGCGCCTGCAACCATTCGGCGGGAAGAGGCACGGCGGTTCCGTCCGGCGCGACCGCCACCAGCCCGCCGGATCCTGAACGCTCGGCCGTCCACACATACCCATGCCGGTCGTACGTCGGCGCGACCAGCGAGCGACCGCTGTACAGCGTCTCGGACGCGACGGCCTCGGCGGTGTCCTCGAGCTCGCCGTCGGCCTCCACGAGCACCACGTCGCCGCCGAGCACGTCGGAGGCGACGAGAGCACCGCCTGCCTGGATCCACGCGCTGGTCGACCCGTCGTACGAGCGCGCGAGACCGGCGCCGTCCGTCACCCCGCCCGCGGACGCCGGCGTCACCCACAGCGCCTCGCCATCCCAGACGCCCAGCCTGCCCGCCACGAAGGCCGATGCGACCTCGTCGGGCACCGGGGGCGCCTCCAGCTCGATCGCGCTCGCCGCCGAGATGGGAAGCCCGCCAATGCGCACGTCGACCTCACTGACGGCCGGCAGAGCCGTCAGCGTCAGCCGGAGCTGCTCGTTGGCGAGCGCGCGCTCCTCGGGAGTTCCGGCCGACTGCGGGGTGAGGTCCACCGTCGCCGTCCCGTCCGCGACCACCACGGACTCGACGGCGAGAGCCGCCGTGGCGGGGAATCCCGTGACCACTGCGTCCGCGAGCCAGGTCGACGGACCCTCGAGGAGTTCTCGCGCGGCGGAGGTCGCGACGTTGTTGTCAGGCAGCCAACGCAGCTCGGGGACCACGACTTCGCGGTCCGTGGCGGTGAACACGAGGGCCACGCTCCGGTAGAAGCGGTTGAAGTTGGCCGCGGAGATCACGACGCCGTCGTCCAGCTCCGAGATGCGCCACTCGCCGTCGACCTGCGCCACGGTGAAGGCGATCGACGCCACCTGGCCGTCGGTGGCGTCCACGCGCCGCCCGGACTCGTCGACCAGGGTCGCGAGCGGCAGCTCGTAGGACACCGTGCGCGTCTCGGCATCCCATTCTGGTGCGGCGGCGCCCGAGTCGTAGACCACCGTCTGCGCACCGGGATCCCAGCTGCGAGCGGCATCGGTCGTGAGGAACTCCCGGGCGACGCTGAAGTCGGTGGCGATTCCACCGGCCGCGGCCGTGAGGAAGCCGGTGACGATGGCCTCGGGCCCGTCGCTCGGGTCCGGGCCCTCCTGGATGGGCACCAGCGGCTCGACCGGCGAGACGTCAGCGTTGCCCTCCTCCACGGGCCCGCTGTCAGGGATCGATGCGCACGCCCCCAGCACGAGCACCGCCGCCACGGCCACCGAGATCCACGCGGGCGCCCTCATGCCTTGACCTCCACGCTGTCGTCGCCGGGAGGCGCGAGACCGATGTCGACCTGCGCGCGAGGCCCCACGAGAGGGAACTCGCGCTCGCGCAGCACCAGGTCGAGAGGCGCGTTGGCGCCGAGACCCTCGGACGTGCGCGGCAGCAGCAGCCGGAAGCTGGCTCCTTGCCCGGGCGAGCCCCACACCTCGAGAGCGCCATCGTGCAGCTGCGCGTCCTCGCGGGCGATCGACAGCCCGAGCCCGGTGCCGCCCATCGTCCTCGTGCGTGCCGCATCGGCCCTCCAGAAGCGGTCGAAGACCCGCTCCACCTGGTGCGGCGTGAGCCCCAGGCCGTAGTCGCGCACCACGACCGCCACTCCCCGGCGGTTCGCGCGGACCGCGACATCGACCGGCGATCCCTGGCAGTGCTCGATCGCGTTGGACAGCAGGTTGCGGACGATGCGCCCCACGCGTGGGCGGTCGATCGATGCGGTGTGCGGTCCCTCCGAGACGAACAGCCGGATCTCGATGCCCATGTCGTGAGCGATCGGCGCGACGGCGTCGACCTCGTCGCGCACGACATCCGCGAGGTCCACCTCCTCGAACTCGAGCTGCGCCGCGCCGGCATCGATGCGCGAGATCTCGAGCAGGTCGCTCAGGAGAGCCTCGAAGCGGTCGAGCTGCGTGCTCAGCAGCTCCGCCGAGCGGGCCACGTGCGGCGGGAAGGACCCGCGCTCGTCGTGCAGGACGTCCGAGGCCATGCGGATGGTGGTGAGCGGCGTGCGCAGCTCGTGCGACACGTCGGACACGAAGCGGCGCTGCAGGCGCGAGAGGTCCTCCATGCGAGTGATCTGGCGCTGGAGCGACTCGGCCATCTCGTTGAAGGTCTGCGCGAGCGTGGCCATCTCGTCATGACCGCGGACCGTCATCCGCTCGCTGAGCCTGCCCTCGGCGAGTCGAGACGCGACGCGCGCGGCGTGGCGCACCGGCCGCACCGCCTGGAGGGTCACGAACCACGTCATCACCACCACGAGCCCGACCAGCACCACAGCGCCGATGCCGAGCACGCGCTGGATCAGCGACAGCGCCGCGGCCTCGTTGGCCAGCGAGTACACGAAGTAGAGCTCGTACGGCCCCGCGACGGGGATGTCGAGCAGCGAGCCCACCACCACGCCGGGGTCGCCGGAATCGGGCAGCGAGACGAACTGCCACGGCTGCGGGATGGCCTCCTCGACCGCGGTGCGCATGTCCGGCGTGATGGTCGACCGCAGGCCCGTGGTCGACTCGCCCACCGTCAGCGGCACCGCGGAGGTGTTGTCGGGGCTGCGCAGCATCACCAGGCCCCGGTTCTCGCCGCCCAGCGCGCGCAGCTCCGTCTGCAGGTCGTAGACGAATTGCTGGAGGTCGGCGGGGTTGGCCGCGGTGGTGGTGTCCGCCCGCTCCTGGGCGGTGGTCGCATCGCGGGCGCTCTCCGCGAGCACCGTCTCGACGCGCTCGTCGACCAGGCCGTCGCGGATGTCCGTCGTCACGAAAGCGCCGAGCGCCGCGACAGTGCCGATGCCCACCACCAGCGTGGACACGACGACGCGCAGCGACATCGACCGCGACCACCGGCGCACCGCCGAGCGCAGAGGCGCGACGAACGCGGCGCCGACGGATCGCGCCGTGAGCCTCACGATTCGTGCGCGCCAGCCTTGTAGCCCACGCCGCGCACCGTCTGGATGATCTCCGGGCTCTCGGGGTCCTTCTCGATCTTCGCGCGCAGACGCTGGATGTGGACGTTGACCAGGCGGGTGTCAGCGGCGTGGCGGTAGCCCCACACGTCCTCGAGCAGCACCTCGCGGGTGAACACCTGGCCCGGGGCGCGCGCGAGCGTCACCAGCACGTCGAACTCGAGAGGCGTCAGCGGGATCAGCTCGCCGCCGCGCATGACGCGGTGGCCCGTCACGTCGATCTCGAGGTCGCCGATGCGCACGACGGCGGGGACCGCGTTGTCGTTCCGGCGCAGTCGAGCACGCACGCGCGCGATGAGCTCTCGTGGCTTGAAGGGCTTGGGGATGTAGTCGTCCGCGCCCGACTCGAGACCGAGCACCACGTCCACGGTGTCCGACTTCGCCGTGAGCATGATGATCGGGACGCCCGACTCGGCGCGGATCTCACGGCAGATGTCGATGCCGCTCTTGCCGGGCAGCATGAGGTCGAGCAGGATCACGTCCGGCGCCTGCTCGCGGAAGGCGGTGAGCGCCTCGTCCCCGTGGTCGCAGAAGACCGGTTCGAACCCGTCCCCACGGAGGACGATGCCCGTCATCTCCGCGACCGCAGGATCGTCGTCGACCACCAGGATGCGTGCCGTCATACGGTCATCTTGCCACGCCGCGCCTGGCAGGAGGAGCGTCCTCGCACGGCACGTCGGAGCCGCATGGCAGGATAGGCCGCGTCGACGAGGAGGCGCAGTGAGCGACACCACGCAGGGTCCGGACGGAGCCACGCCGCAAGGGTGGAGCGCGCCCGGGCAGCAGCCGGGCGCCCCGGGGCTCCACTACGGATCGCCCGCGAGCCCTCCTCCTGCGCCCCAGCAGCCGGCCCCGCAGATCCCGGGCGCACCCGCGCCCGCGCCCACGTTCCGCTCGTGGCAGCCGGGCATCATCCCCCTGCGGCCGCTGACCTTCGGCGACTTCCTGTCGACGCCCTTCAAGGCGATGCGCTTCAACCGTGCGGTCGTGCTGGGCGGTCCGCTGCTGTTCACCCTCATTGCGACGCTGCTGTCGCTGACCGCCATGTGGCTGCTGTTCACGGACTCGCGGCTGGGACTGCTCGATGCGACGCCGTCCTTCGAGGGCATCAACGTGCAGACCGTGGTCATGCTCATCGTGGCGGTGGTCGCCCTGCTGCTCGCGGACGTCCTGTCCAGCTCGATCGTCGCACCCGGCGTCGCTCGCGCCGTGCTGGGCGAGCGCATCTCGCTGGGGACCGCGTGGACCCAGATGCGACGTCGCCTCGGCTCGCTGATGCTGCTCTACGTGCTCACGACGCTCTCCTACGTGGTGCTGATGCTGATCATCGTGGCGCCGGTCATCGCCTGGGACGGAAGCTCGGGCGCGATCCTGCTGATGCTGGCTGCGACGCTGCTCGTGTTGGTTCCCGCGGGCCTGGTGATCACGATCGGCCAGGGAATCGCGCGGGCCATGATCGTGCTCGAGGGCATCTCCGCGCCGCGCGCCATCGCACGGACCTTCCGGCTGATCCGGGGGCGCTTCTGGTGGTCGGTGCTGATCGTGTTCGTCACGGCACTGCTCATCAATGTGGTCGCCTCAGTCCTGCAGTACGTCGGCCAGTTCGCGGCGCTGATCTCCACCGTCATCGCGCCCGAGAACCTGGTGATCCTGGGCATCATGTTCTTCGTGGTCTACGGGATCGCGTTCGTCATCTCGATGGTCCTGACCTACTCGTACATGGGATCGGTGTTCGCGTTCATCTACGTCGACCTGCGCATGCGCCACGAGGGATTCGACCTGGATCTCGCCCGCGCGGCCGAGGCCCGGTCGGGCGAGCGCGCCGCGGCCGGATCCTGACACCATGCGCGCGGATGTGCCCGTCGTCCCGGACGAGGAGACGGCCCAGCGGTGGGCGATCGAGGAGTTGGCCCGGCCTGAGTATCGCGAGAACTCCGGTCTGTCGCTCGACGCGTTCTGGGAATGGCTCGCCGGCCTGTTCGACCGCATCGGCGGTCTCGGCTCCTCCCTGGGGATCCCGGGCGCCGTCGTCGTCGGCCTGATCGTCGCGGGCGCGCTCGCCCTGATCACCTGGCTCGTGCTCGGTCCGCTGCGCCGTGCACGCAGGCGCTCCGCCCCGCGCGCGGTCTTCGAGGACGACGCCCGGTCGTGGGTTGAGATCCGCGACGCCGCGCTCGCGGCGGCGTCCGCCGAGAACTGGGACCTCGCGACCATGGAGTGGTTCCGGGCCAGCGTGCGGCTGGAGCAGGAGCGCGGCGACATCGTCGACTCCCCCGGCGTCACTGCGCACGAGGCCGCCGCGCGCATCGGCCTCGCGGAGCCCGCCGTGACCGATGCCATCGCGGCTGACGCCCGGGCCTTCGATCGCGCGCGCTACGGCGCTGGCGGTCTCACTCGCGAGCACGCCGAGCACGCGCAGCAGACCTGCGCGCGCGTCGAGCGCCGGTGCCGGGCGGGTGCCGTCGCATGACCGCCACCGCACCGCTGCACCGGCCCCCGGCGCGCGAGGGCGCGGTGCGCGCCGCGCGCCGACGGCCACTCGCGATCGTCGCGGCGCTGCTGTTCCTGCTCATGGTCGCCGCGCTCGTGTGGACGGCCCGGCCGGAGGACTACACGGCGCTCTCGACCGGAAACTCGACCCCAGACGGCACGCGCGCTGTCGCACAGATCCTGCGCGCCCAGGGCGTCGACGTCCGCCAGACCGACTCGATGGCGGGAGCGCGGATCGAGGATCCGGCGCGGACCACGCTCGTCATCGCCGACGGTGCGGCGCTCGCGCAATACCAACTGGACACCCTCGCTGACTACCCGGGCGACATCGCGCTGCTGCGACCGACACAGGCGACGCTCGACGCTCTCGGCACCGGGCTGCGTGTCGGGGCCTCTCTCGACACCGGCGTGGCGGCAGCGCAGTGCGATGACGTCGATGCGCTGGCGGCGGGGTCCGTGGCGGTGCTGGACCAGTCGCTCTCCGCGGCGCAGGGCTCGACAGCGACGCTGTGCTTCCAGAACGGCGACGGCGAGCACGCGTACGCGGTCGTCGAGGACGGATCCCGACGCATCACGGTGCTGGCGTCGTGGCCGACGATCACGAACGAGCACCTCGACGCGCACGGCCACGCCGCGCTCGGGCTCCGCATGCTCGGCCGGCACGAGACCGTCGTCTGGTACGTGGTCGACCCCTTCGATCCGACCTCGCTCACGTGGGACGGTGCGACCTCCAACGGCAGTCCTCCCCCCACCGAGGTCGAGGCGCGGCCGGACTTCCTTCCCCCGAGCGCAGGGCCCGTCGCGTTCGTGCTGGCTCTCGCCGTGGGCGTGGCAGCCGTGTGGCGCGGCCGGCGCTTCGGGCGCCTGGTCAAGGAGCCGCTGCCCGTGGAGGTGCGCGCCTCGGAGGCGACGCGAGGGCGCGCGCGGCTGTACCGCCGCGCCGGCGCCTCTGGCCGCGCGACCGCCGCCCTGCGCGCGCGTACCGCGATGCGCATCGGGCATCGGCTGGGCGTGCCTCGCTCGGCCGACCGCGCGAGCCTCGTGGACGCGATCGCCCGCGCCGCCGAGCGCGATCCGCGCGACGTGGACGCGATCCTGTACGGCCCTGCGCCCACCTCGGACGCGCAGATGATGACGATCGTCGACCAGCTGGACACCCTGGAGAGAGAGGTTCACCGACCGTGACCGACACCCCTGACACCACGCCCGCGACCCCCGAGCAGGCTCCGGAGGCCCCAGAGGCCGCGGAAGTCCCGGAGAGCGCGACGTCCGACACTGCAGCCGTTGCGGACGCCGCGGATCCCGCGACCACGTCACGCGAGGCGCTCGCGCGCGTTCGCGCCGAGGTCGCGAAGGCCGTGGTCGGCCAGGATCAGGTGGTCACGGGCCTCGTGATCGCTCTGCTGTGCCGCGGCCACGTGCTGCTCGAGGGTGTGCCGGGCGTCGCGAAGACGCTGCTCGTGCGGACGTTGTCGGCGACGATCGGCCTCGATCACAAGCGCGTGCAGTTCACTCCGGATCTGATGCCGGGAGACGTCACCGGATCGCTGGTCTACGACGCGCGCACCGGCGCGTTCTCGTTCCGTGAGGGCCCGGTCTTCACCAACCTGCTGCTCGCGGACGAGATCAACCGCACTCCCCCCAAGACCCAGTCGTCGCTGCTCGAGGCGATGGAGGAGCGTCAGGTCACCGTCGACGGCGATCCGCGCGCCCTGCCGGAGCCGTTCCTCGTGATCGCCACCCAGAACCCCGTCGAGTACGAGGGCACCTACCCGCTGCCCGAGGCTCAGGTCGATCGCTTCCTCATGAAGCTCCCCGTGCCGCTGCCGGCGCGCGACGCTGAGGTGGACGTCGTGCTCCGCCACGCCGCCGGGTTCAATGCCCGTGACCTCGCGGCCGCAGGCGTCACCACGGTCGCCACGAGCGCGGACCTCGAGGCCGGACGATCCGCGGTCGCCCAGGTCGAGGTCTCGCCCGCAGTCGCGCAGTACATCGTCGACCTGTGCCGGGCCACGCGCGAGGCGCCATCGGTGGCGCTCGGCGTCTCGCCACGCGGCGCGACCGCACTGCTCGCGACAGCCCGCGCCTGGGCGTGGATGCGCGGCGGCACCTTCGTGACCCCCGACGACGTCAAGGCCCTCGCCGAGTGGACCCTCGGGCACCGCATCCAGATGCGAGCCGAGGCGGAGCTCGAGGGCGTCACCGTCGCCGCCGTCCTGCAGTCCGTGCTCGCGTCCGTGCCCGTACCGCGCTGAGCTGATGTACATCACGGGGTGGACGGCGGCGCTCGCCGCAGCGGGAGCCGTGCCGGCGGCGTTCCTGCACGAGCGCACGTTCGCATGGCTGTGGGTGCTCGGCACGGTCCTGCTCGCGTGCCTCGATGCCCTCATGGCGCCCCGTCCCACCGGGATGGGCGTCCGTCGCGTGGTGCCGAAGGCCGTCCGGCTGAGCGAGTCGACCACCACTGTCCTCGAGGTCGCGAACCTAGGACGGCGCCGCGCACGCGGGGCGGTCAGGGACGCCTGGCAGCCGTCGGCAGGCACTCGCGGGGAGCGGCACCGCATGAGCATCGCCCCCGGCGAGACCGCGCGGCTGCGGACACCCATGACGCCCACGCGGCGTGGGGACCGAGCGGCGGATCTCGTCACACTGCGACTCGAGGGCCCGCTGCGGCTTGCGGGACGGCAGCGTTCGGTCGAAGCCCCCGGGGTGCTCCGGGTGTTGCCCGAGTTCGCCTCGCGGCGCCACCTTCCCTCGCGCCTCGCACGTCTGCGCGAGATCGACGGACAGACCGCGGTGCAGCTGAAGGGCGCCGGATCGGAGTTCGACTCGCTGCGCTCGTACGTGATCGGCGACGACGTGCGCGCGATCGACTGGCGGGCGTCCGCACGGCGCGCGGATGTGCTGGTGAAGACCTACCGACCCGAACGCGACCGCCGCGTGATGATCGTGCTCGACACCTCGCGTCTGTCAGCCGCGCGCGTGGGCGACGCGCCACGACTCGACGCGTCGATCGAGGCGACGCTCCTGCTCACGGCGCTCGCCACGAAGGCTGGCGATCGAGTCCAGGTGAGCGCGTTCGACCGCGTGGAGCGCGCCCGCGCGCTGGGCACGGGCGGCCCGGCGGTCATGCCCGCGCTCGCGGACGCGCTGGCCTCGGTGGAGCCGGCTCTCGTCGAGCCCGACTGGCCGGCGGTGGCGCGGCTCGTGCAGAACCGCATGTCGCAGCGCGCGCTAGTCGTGCTGCTCACCACCCTCGACTCATCTGCCGTCGACGGCGGCATCCTCGACGCCGTCGCGGCGATCGCCTCCAAGCACGCGGTGGTCGTCGCGTCGGTGGACGATCCGGAACTGGCCGTCCTCGAGGCGGGGCGCGAGGACGTCCACGACCACTACGCTGCCGCGGCGGCCGCGCGCACGGCACTCGAGCAGGATGCCGTGGCCACCCGCGTGCGCGAACTCGGCGCGGACGTGGTGCATGCGACGCCGGACGAGATCGCGCCCGCGGTCGCGGATCGCTACCTGGCGCTCAAGGCCTCCGGCCGGCTCTGAACCGCGCGTGTCGCGTCAGCCTGAGACGGCGGCGCGATCCGTCGCGAAGTCGCCGTCGGAGTCGCCGGTGACGCGCGCGGCGACGGCGTAGCGACCCACGACGAACACGTACATCCAGAACGCGAGGAACGCGAGCGCGCCGATCCCGATCTTGACGGGCCACAGGAGGTCCGATCCCGTGACGAAGCCTTCGATGAGTCCCGACAGGAGCAGCACCCCCACGAGGCCCAGGCCCACGGACACCGTGATGCGCCCCTCCTCGGCGAGCGCCTCGCCGCGCGAGCGAGCGCCCGGCACGAGCATCACCCAGAAGAGCCGGAGCCCGGCACCGGCCGCGACGAACACGGCGCTGAGCTCGAGCAGGCCGTGGGGGATGATCAACTGGAAGAAGATATCGAGCAGCCCCGCCTCAGTCATCACGGCCGCGGCGACGCCCAGCTGGATCACGGTGTTGTACATGAGGATCAGGGGGAAGATCCCCGTGATGCCCAAAGCGATGCACTGCAGGGCGATGAATCCGTTGTTGGTCCACACCGATGCCGCGAACGACGCAGAGTCGTACTCGTAGTAGTAGTTCTCGAACTCGTACTGAGCGATCGCAGCGCGCTCCTCCGGCGAGCCGATCAGGGCGAGCGACTCGGGGTGGGTCACGGTCCACCAGGCGCTGACGCCACCCAGGACGGCCACCGCGAGAAACACCGCCACGCCCCACCACCGCACGCGATAGAAGGCCGCGGCGAGCCCGAGCGTCAGGTAGTCCCGGACGCCTCGGGTCGACACCTCGTGCGCGCCCGTGAGCCACACGCGCGCGTTCGCGAGGGTGATCGACAGTCGCGTGATGAGGCCCGGCTCGGGAGCGGCCGAGCGCAGGGCGGAGAGGTCTCCGGAGGCGGACTGGTAGAGCCTGGTGAGCTCGTCGGCCTCCTTGCCCGTGAGCCGGCGCTGCTTCGACAGGCTCTCGAGACGGGCCCAGCGGGCGGCGCGCGCCGAGGAGAAAGCATCGATGTCCACGCGGCTACGATGCCATAGGAGCGACGCAGGCCGGAGGACCCTGCCGGACGGGAGAGCCATGGATGCGGTCGAGGACGAGATCCTCACGGGCGAGGGCGTCGCGCTCAGCACCGGCGCGGCGGCGGTCACGAACCGCATGCTCTCGGGCCTCATCGACCTCGTGGTCTACGGCGTCCCAGCGCTGGTGCTTCTGGTCTGGCTCACCTCCGCGACCCTTCTCGCCAACGGCGCGATCCAGCGCGCCGTCGCCATCGGGTCCGTCGCCGCCATGCTCATCGTGGTGCCGGCGGTCGTGGAGACCCTGAGCCGCGGGCGGTCGGTGGGACGGCTCGCATGCGGGCTGCGCATCGTGCGGGACGACGGCGGCCCCGTGTCGTTCCGCCACGCCTTCACCCGCGCTCTCGTGGGGCTGGTGGAGTTCTTCCTCACGTTCGGGCTGATGGCGATGACGGTGTCCGTGCTGAGCGCGCGCGCCAAGCGCCTGGGCGACATTCTCGCCGGCACCTACGCGATGCGCGTGCGCGGGTCCCGCCGCAGCCTCCCGCCGCTCGTCATGCCGCCGCAGCTCGCGGCATGGGCGCCGACCACGGACATCGCGCGCCTCCCTGACGGCCTGGCGCTCACCTGCCGGATGTTCCTCGCCCGCGCGGCGAGCCTGCGCCCCGACTCCCGAGCGCGCCTGGGCACCGATCTCGGCGCGCGCATCTCACACTACGTGTCCCCGCCGCCGCCGGAGCCTGTGCATCCCGAGCTGCTGATCGCCGCGGTCCTCGTGGAGCGCGGACGGCGCGAGTGGCAGATCGAGGAGCGCAGGGGTGCGCGAGCGGCCTCCGAGGCGACGCGGCTCGATCTCCTGCCCTACGGCATCGCCGACGCTGCCGACTGACCCGGCCACCGCATCGGCCCTCCGCACCGCTCCCCGCGGTAGATTTCCGCTCGCCTAGCGCCTGAGGCGAGCGAATCGGGCCCATGTCGCTCGGCTAGGGCGAGAGGCGAGCGAGAATGCACCGCCGCGCGGGCGGCTCAGTAGCGGTAGTGCTCCGGCTTGAACGGTCCCTGCTGCGGGATTCCCAGGTAGTCAGCCTGCTCACTGGAGAGCTCGGTGAGCCGCACCCCCAGCGCGTCGAGGTGGTACCGGGCGACCTCCTCGTCAAGGACCTTGGGCAGCCGGTGCACCCCGAGCGGGTACGCGGACAGGTTGCCCCACAGCTCGATCTGCGCGAGCACCTGGTTCGCGAAGGACGTCGACATCACGAAGGACGGGTGGCCCGTCGCGTTGCCGAGGTTCAGCAGCCGCCCCTCGCTCAGGATGATCACCGAATGCCCGTCCGCGAAGGTCCACTCGTCCACCTGCGGCTTGATGGGCTGGTGCTTGGCACCCGAGCGCGCCAGGCCCGCCATGTCGATCTCGTTGTCGAAGTGGCCCACGTTGCCCACCACGGCCTTGTCCTTCATCGCGGCCATGTGCTCGACGCGGATGATGTCCTTGTTGCCCGTCGTCGTGATGAAGAAGTCGGCGCGGTCGACGACGTCCTCGATGCGGGCCACTTCGTAGCCGTCCATCGCGGCCTGGAGCGCGCAGATGGGGTCGACCTCGGACACGACCACACGCGCGCCCTGCCCGCGGAGCGCCTCCGCGGCACCCTTGCCCACGTCGCCGTAGCCAGCGACGAACGCGACCTTGCCGCCCATGAGCACGTCCGTGGCGCGGTTGATCCCGTCCGGCAGGGAGTGGCGGATGCCGTACCGATTGTCGAACTTCGACTTCGTGACCGAGTCGTTGACGTTGATCGCGGGGAACAGCAGCTCGCCGCGCGCGTGCATCTGGTCCAGGCGGTGGACGCCCGTCGTGGTCTCCTCCGAGACCCCGACGATGCCGGCCGCCATGCGCGTGAACCGCGTCGGGTCCGCGGCGAGCGAGCGGCGGATGACGGCGCGCATGCCCTCGACCTCGGCGTTGTAGGCCGGGTCCTCCTCCTCGAGCGGCGTGGGCACCTCGCCCGCCGCCTCGAAGCGCACGCCCTCGTGCACCAGCAGCGTGGCATCGCCGCCGTCGTCGAGGATGATCGTGGGGCCGTCGTGGCCGGCCCACGTGAGGATCTGGTCCGTGTACTCCCAGTACTCGCGGATGGTCTCGCCCTTGACGGCGAACACCGGAACCCCAGCGGGCGCGGAGTAGGTGCCCGGCCCCACCACGACGGCCGCGGCGGCATCGTCCTGGGTCGAGAAGATGTTGCACGACGCCCAGCGAACCTCGGCACCGAGCGCAGTGAGCGTCTCGATGAGCACGGCGGTCTGGGTGGTCATGTGGAGCGAACCGGCGATGCGCGCGCCCCGCAGCGGCTGCTCGTCGCCGTAGCGCTCGCGCAGCCTCATGAGGCCGGGCATCTCCTGCTCGGCGAGACGGATCTGGTGACGGCCGGACTCGGCGAGGGCGAGATCGGCGACCAGGTGATCGGCGGCGGGATGGGTCACTGCGGGGGCTCCTCGGTGGTGTCGGCCGCCGCAGGGGCCTGAGGGGCCGATGCGGTGGCGTCGGCGATGCGACGAAGGTCGGGTTCGATGAAGATCAGCCGGGCGGCAGGGACATCGGCGCGGATCAGCCGCTCGGCCTCGTCGATGTGCCGCGCCAGATCCTCGATCCCGGCTCCGGGCGCGACGCCCACCTTAGCCGCGATCAGGACGTCGTCGGGACCCAGGTGCATCGTGCGCAGGTGGATGACATCGGTGAGGGCCGATGCGGCGAAGGCGCCGCGGATGAGTGCCAGGTCTTCGGGGGTGACCGACTCGCCCATGAGCATGGACTGGGTCTCGCGGGCGAGCACCACGGCGATCACCACCAGCAGCAGGCCGATCATCGCGGTGCCCGCCGCGTCCCACAGTCCATTGCCGGTCACGAGCGTCATCGAGACGCCGAACAGCGCGAACACGAGCCCCACCAGCGCGCCGAAGTCCTCCAGGAGCACGACCGGCAGTTCAGGCGAGCGCGAGCGCCGAATGAAGGAGAACCACCCCACCGAGCCACGGACCTTGTTGGACTCGCGGACCGCGGTGCGCAGCGACGCGCCTTCCATCGCCATCGCCGCGAGAAGCACAGCGATCGGCACCCACTGCCACGATTCGATGGGCTCGGGGTGCTGCCACTTGTGCCACGCCTCGTAGAGGGCGAAGAGGCCGCCGAGGGTGAACAGCACGACCGCCACCAGGAACGCGTAGTAGTAGCGGTTGCGCGAGTACCCGAACGGGTGGGTGTCATCGGCCTCGCGGCGCGCGCGCTTGCCGCCCACCAGCAGCAGCACCTGATTGCCCGAGTCGGCGACCGAGTGGATCGCCTCCGCGAGCATCGACGAGGCGCCGGTCAGCCCCCATGCGAGGAACTTGGTGACGCCGATGCCCAGGTTGGCGCTCAGCGCGGCGATGATCGCCTTGGTGCCGCCCTCGGTGGACACGTCAGCCCTCGCGAATCACCGCGAGCACGGCGTCCCGCACGCGCTCCAGCTCGGCGCCCGACGCCGCCTCGACGTTGAGCCGCAGCAGCGGCTCGGTGTTCGACGGCCTGACATTGAACCACCAGCGGGGTTCCGCACCCCAGTGATCGAAGGTGAGTCCATCGAAGTCGTCGACCAGGACGTCCTCGGCGCCAAACGTGGCGCGCACCCTCTCGAGCGCCGCCGGGACGTCCGCGACGGTCGAGTTGATCTCGCCGGATGCCGCGTACGGGGTGTGGGACGCGAGGAGCTCGGACAGCGTCCCGTCCTGGGTGCCGAGCGCCGCGAGCACGTGCATGGCCGCCAGCATCCCCGAGTCCGCGAAGAAGAAGTCACGGAAGTAGAAGTGTGCAGAGTGCTCGCCGCCGAACACCGCGTTCAGTCGCGCCATCTCCGCCTTGATGTAGCTGTGGCCCACCCGCGAGCGCACCGGCGTCGCGCCTGCGGCAGAGAGCTGCTCGGGGACCGCTCGCGACGAGATGAGGTTGTGGATCACCGTGGGCTCGTTGCCTTCGGCGAGCTCCCGCGCAGTCTCGCGCAGGCCCACGAGCGCCGTGATGGCCGAGGCCGGCACCACCTCGCCGCGCTCGTCGACCGCGAAGCACCGGTCCGCGTCGCCGTCGAACGCCAGGCCGATGTCCGCTCCGTGCTCGCGCACGGCAGCCTGCAGGTCGACCAGGTTCGCGGTGTCGAGGGGGTTCGCCTCGTGGTTGGGGAAGGAGCCGTCAAGCTCGAAGTACAGGGGGACGATCTCGAGCGGCAACTCCGGGAGCCCGGCCTCGGTGCCCAGCACAGCGGGGACGGTGTACCCGGACATCGCGTTGGCCGCGTCCACGACCACCTTGAGGGGCCGGATCCGCGACAGGTCCACGAGCGACCGCAGGAACGCGCCGTACTCGGCCAGCATGTCGCGCTCGGTGAGGCCTCCGCGCGCATCGGCGACGGGAATGCCGTCGGCCAGGTAGTCCGCGGCCGTCTCGCGCACGTCCGCGAGGCCCGAGTTCTCGCCCACCGCACGCGCCAGCCTGCGGCACATCTTCATGCCGTTGTACTCGGCGGGGTTGTGCGAGGCCGTGACCATCACGCCCGGCCGCTCGAGCGCCCCGGATGCGTGGTACAGCCCGTCCGTCGAGCACATGCCGATGTCGATGACGTCGACGCCGCGGTCGCGCAGGCCGTCTCCGACGGCCGTCACCAGAGCAGGGCCCGAGTCGCGCATGTCCCGGCCGATCACGACCTCGGTCTCGCCGTCGGGGAGCACCACCGCATCGGCGAACGCAGCGCCGATCGCACGGGCGACCTCCGGCGTGAGCGTCTCGCCCACGATGCCGCGTACGTCATAGGACTTGATGAGGGCGCTGAGGTCTGGGCGTGTCTTCACGCGCCCAGAGTAACGGGGTTTCAGGCGTCGCCGGAGACCACGCGGAGGTGCCCGCGCCGGGGTTCGGACGCGAGCGGCGGGGCCGGGGGCGCAGCGGGGACCCGCGGCCTGCCAGCCTCGCGGACGGCACGCGCCAGCGCGTCGAGATCGTCGGGGCTCGGGCCGGAGTCCACGAACTCCTGGTGGATGTGGACGACGTCCCAGCCTCGCGGCGCGGAGAAGCGCTCCGCGTGCTGAGCGCACAGGTCGTAACTGTGCGGCTCCGCCTGGGCGGCGAGCTGGCCCACCACGACCGTCGAGTCCGCGTAGACGTACGTGAGCGTCGCCGCCGCGGGGCGGTCGCAGGTGGTGCGGGAGCACTGTCGCGTCGACTTCACGCCAGGGACGCTACCCGTGCCGCCGTGCCGCGACAGGGTGCCACGCCGGGCGGGGGTAGCGTGACCCTCATGACGCGCAGGGATCGCCACGGCCGCGGCCTGCGCGCGCCCCTGCTCCCCTACGACGCCCCGGCCTACCGCTCGAGGTCGGAGTCCTTCGACGACGAGGTCCGCGCCGCCGCCGAACGGCTCGAGCCGCGGTGGAGCCGGAGGTGGGGGCGCATCGACTTCGCAGCCGAGGACGTGCCGCCGTCGGACCCCACGCCCTGGGAGCACGGGGTCCCCCTCGGCGCCGTATTCCCGGCGGATCTGGGACAGCCCACCCGCGTGGTGCTCTACCGCAGGCCCATCGAACTGCGCGCGGACGTCGACGCGGTGCCGACCCTCATCCGGGACGTCCTCGCCGAACAGGTGGGCGCCGTGGTGGGGCGGGCCCCCGACGAGGTCGATCCGGACTACGGCGCCGCCGGATAGGCGCCGATCCCCACCTCGACCTCGCGCGCCTCGAGCTCCGTCACCACTGGCTCGATCGTGGTGAGGAACCCGGCCTGCTCGTCCTCCAACAGCAGCGCCCACGAGAACGGCTGGTCACTGGCGAGGACGGTGCCCGGCGGGAAATCGAGCGCGAGCGACGCCACCGTGTCCGCGGTGACGGCGATCTCGACGGTCTCACCGCCCGCGTCGAGCACCAGCGTTCCGTCGCCGCCGGCCGCGACGAGAGTGATGTCGCCCTCAGGGACCACGACGGCGCGCTCGCGCACGTCGCCCGTGACCTGGCCCGCGGTGAACGCGTGATCGAGAGCGACGGCGTCCTGGCCGACGGCCGACTCCCTCGCGACCGTGGCGCGCAGTCCGGCCACCACGGGCTCGGTGGCCTCGATGCGCACCGCCGCGAGTCCCACGTCGGGCAGCCGGAGATCGGCCAGCACCCCCGGCTCCAGTTCGAGCTCGTCTTCGTCGAGCCACGCCTGCGTTCCGTCAGCTGTCAGCAGCGTGATGCTCGCCTGGGCGCCGTCAGGCGCCAGGAGCGACAGGGTCGCCGGGGCCGATGCGGTGGCGGGGCCGGCGATGGGCACCGTCAGTTCGGTCGCGGCGGGCCCGGCGACGATCCAGTCGGTGCCCGCGGCCGTGAAGCCGTCCAGGCGGGAGTCCTGCAGCGCTGCGGAGATGCCGACGCCCTCGGCGCGCACATGGATGGCGACGGCCGGCAGATCCGGCGCGATCGCCTCGAGGAGGATCGCCTCCTGGCCGCCCGGACCCACGAGCACCGAGGGCGACTCGTCTGCGATGCCCACCGGACCATGGATGTCGACGTGGACGCGGACAGCCGACGCGGTGGGGTTGGTCAGCACCAGCCGGGCACTGGCACCCAGGGCCGTCGAGCCGCCCACCAGCCACTGGTCGCGCTCCGGCGCGGCGCAGCCCAGGCCCGCCAGGCCCGCGATGTCACCCGAGCCGATCCGCTCGACCGCGACCGCCTGCGAGTCCTCGACCGCGGCGCCACCGAGGTCGCCCTCGAGCATCTCGCCGTCCGGCGTGATCGCGTACGCGACGTCGGTCGACCCGGAGTCGAGCTCGGCGTCTCCCGACACGATCGCGCCGACCGGGATCGCGAGCCTGCCAGGACAGCCCAGCGGCTGGCGCGCCGGGTCCACGCTGATCAGCGTCGACGACCCTGGCTCGTCGACCGCGCTCGGGGACGACAGCGTGGCGGCGCCCGCGAGGGCGATCAGTCCCAGCACCATGGCGAGGATGCGCATCGTCACCACTCCTCTCGCCTGGCACGCCGCGACGGCAGGGGAATCGCGGCGAGCAGCGACCACAGCACGACCGCGACGCTCGCCCAGAACCACACGCGGTACTCCCGGTCGTCGTACTCGACGTGCACGTCGCCGCCGCTGGCCAGCACGAACGTCTGCCGGCCGTGCTCGTCGGGGACACCCGCCACCTCCTCGCCGTCGACAGTCGCGCGCCACGCACCGTCGTAGGCCACCGCCAACGTGAGTGTTCCCTCTCCAGGCACGGTCCACTCGAGAGCGGAGCGCCCCATCGGGACCGGTTGGCTCCTGCCTTCTTCCACGAAGGTCGCCACGCTCACGCGGTCGTCACCCTCAGCGGCGCCGATGCGCCACGACGTTCCACGGTCGGCTGAGCCCATCAGCCTCAGCGCGGCGTTCTGCGCGAGCACGTCCGCGACCTGGTCCGCACCTGGCGCGGCGACGATCACGCCGATGCCCCAGCGCGCGAGATCGTCGACGTCGCTCGTGCCGCCGAGCACCAGGCTGCCGACGACGTCGCCCAGCACCGCGGGCCCGGCGACGGGGAGCGCCTCCGGGAGCCGCACCGCCGGCAGGTCCTGGTCCACGAGAGTGCCGGCGGTGGACAGGATCTCGCTGCCGTCGGTGCCGAGCACCGTGTACGTGACGCCGGACTCGGTCTCGTCGACGACGAGCACGCGCTGGCGGAGCTCGGCCTGCTGCTCGAGCGCGGCCACGAGAGGGAGGACATCCGTCTCGACGGGCTCGACGTCTCCTGCCGCCTCGCGCCCTGGCCAGGCCAGTCCGGTGGCAGCTCCTGCCACCACGACTCCCGCGACGACCACGCCCAGCCCGGCCGCCAGCCGCATCGGCCCGCCGCGCCCGCGAGCCGGGGCCGGCGGCTGTCCCACCGCGCCGCGCGTCCCATCCGCGTCGCGCGCCTGCTGAGGCGTCGGCGACACCGCGGCCGCGGCGACCACGACGAGCACGAGAACCACCGCGGAGAGCGCGGGGCCGTACCATCCGTTCGCCTGCGTCCCACCGGCGCCGGCGTCGGGAGAGAGCGACACGGACTGGACCGCGACCCCGAGAACGAGCGAGCCCGCCGCCGTGACGAGCGCGAGACCCGTCAGCAGGCGCCGGCGCCCGACCACGGCGGCGACGCCTGCGGCGACCAGGATCGCGACAGGGAGTGCGCGCACGGCCGCATCGAGCAGCGTGGGCACGCTGCCGGCGTCGCCGATCCCTCCGAGCAGCAGCTCCGCGGCCGACAGTGGCTGCGCGGCGGCCGACGGCCCGGGCTCCCGCGTGAGGATCGCCCACGCGTCGGCGACCGAGCCGGAACGGATCGCCGCGAGCGCGCCAGCGCCCGAGACGACGAGCATCGGCACGGACGCTCCCCAGATTCGCCATCGAGCGCGCCCAGCCCCGGCTCCGACGACGATCAGCACCGGCACGGCCACGACAGCCAGGACCGGCACGGCAGCCGCGATCACGGCCATTGCCGCGCCGGCGCCCGCGGCGGCGCTCCGCGAGGGCCGTGGCGCAGTCCCGTGCTCGGAGCCGTCCGCGAGCACCTCCCCACGCTGCCAGCCGCCCGCACGGACGAGCGCGAGCACGGCCAGCGGAGCCACCACGTGGACAATGACGGCCGCGACCCTGCCTGCGGCGGCCGACTCAATGGCCATGGGCCACACGGCGTAGGCGGCGCTGGCGAGCGCGCGCACGGGGAGGGACCGGGTGACGGCGCCGATCGCCGCCCATGCCGCCAGCCCCGCGAGCAGGGGGGCGAACAGCAGCACGAGGCCGAGCCACAGCGCGAGGCCGCCGGGTGCCGCGGCGAAGGGGACGAGCAGCGACGCGAGCGAGGCGTCGATCGCGGGCGCCCCGAACGCCTGGTCGGTCCACCCCGTCAGGGCGCGGTCCCACAGGTCGCCGAGTGCGAGGTCGGAGACGCCGAGCGCGCTCCCGGCCAGCATGCGCCCGCTCAGCAGACCCGAGAGCCAGGTCGGATGCAGTGCGATGCTGAACGCGGCCAGCGCGATGCCCAGCGCCGTGAGCAGCAGCCGTCGACGGCGGCCGATCGCCGCGAGTTCGGCGCGGACGACGTCGGAGGGAGCGTCATCGGCCTGGCGTCGACTCCGCACGCCCCACTCGAGGGAGCGCACGTGGCGAGCGACCTGCCGCGGCGTGGCGAGGAGCCGACGCTCGGCCGCGGTCGATCGGCCCGCGCGACGGATGCCGCGGCGGGCACGCGGGAGCCGTGGCGCCGCCGCCAGCAGCCTCCATGGCACCAGCAGGTCCGCGAGCAGCAGTCGCGGCTCGTTCTGCGCGATACGCAGGAGAGCGCGTCCAGCGGACGACGCGAGAGCCCACAGGCCGAGGAGCGGCACCGCCCACCACGGCGCGAATGCCTGGGCGTGGAACCACTCGGATGCGCGCCGAGCGCCGTAGGTCGCCCGGGGACCGCCACCGGAGCCGCCGCGCCGGCCTTCGAGTCGCTCCTGGCTGTGGCGGATGCGTGCCCGCGGGACGGCGACCACGTCGAAGCCGGCGCGCCAGGCGCGCCTGCAGAAGTCGAGGCTCGACCCCCATCCCTCGGCGCCGGTGTCGAGCCCGCCCAGCAGCTCCCACAGCTCGCGCCGCACGAGCGATCCGCCGACCGACACCGCCAGCACGTCGTCGCGATCCGCGTACTGGCCCTGGTCGACGTCGTCGCGCTCGACCATCGCCATGCGGCGCGCGCCCACCGCCGTGGTCGTGGTGCCGAGGCTCAACAGCCGGTCGGGGGCGTCCCACCTGACGTGAGCCGCACCCACGACGCCGGCGAGCTGGCGCTTGCGGGCAGTGGCGGCGAGCGCCGCGAGCGCACCGGGCATCGGCGCCGTGTCGTCATGCAGCGTCCACAGCAGCTCCGAACCTGGGCCCGCGTGCCGATCGAGGATGGCGGAGACCGCAGCGCCGAAGTCCGCCGCCTCGACCTGCTCGACGAGGATCCGCGGATCCCACCCTCCGGGAGGAGACTCGACCGGCGAGGTGATGGCGAGGTGGACGTGATCGGGGATCGGATCCTGGGTGAGCACGCCGTCCAGGGTTGCGGCGAGATGAGGAGAGCGGCCGTCGCTCACCACGATCGCGCGCACGACGATGCGCGCGGGACTCATGCTGTCCCCACGCAGGCGGGCCGACTAGACAGCGCGACGCTTGAGCTTGCGCCGCTCGCGCTCCGAGAGGCCGCCCCAGATGCCGAACCGCTCGTCATTGGCGAGAGCGTAGTCGAGGCACTCGGATCGGACGTCACACGAAGCGCACACCTTCTTCGCCTCGCGGGTCGATCCTCCCTTCTCGGGGAAGAATGCCTCGGGATCCGTCTGAGCGCACAGCGCTCGCTCCTGCCACGAGAGAGGTCCGTCATCCTCGACAGCGTCGAAGATGTCCACCACCGCCGCCAGAGTCGGCGCCGGCTTGCCTGCGTCCGAGGGCACTGCACCGCCGTAGATATCCCACATAGGCCGTCCTCCGATCGCTGAGGCAGATGTTTCTGCCTGTAGGAATTACACCGTTGTTATCCCTACGCGTCAAGCCGAGCCTAGCGCACTCCCCTGAGGAATCCCAGACCCCACGCGACGTGCATGGTGGCGAGCACGAGGGGGGTCCTCAGCCCTGCGGCGGCGCCCGTTCGCGGCAACAGCAGGAGCGATGCGCCGAGCACCCCCGCCGCGTAGCCCGCCGGAACCACCAGCGCGACGGTCAGCGGCGCCGAGCCGAGCACCAGCCCGACCGTTCCGGCGACCAGGCCGGCAGCCACCGCCACCGTGGCAGCAGGCGCGGCGAGATAGCGAGGCGATCGGCTCTCGGGGTGAACGCGGACCACCTCGCGCCGCCATTGACCCGAGGAGTAGAACTGCCGACGCAGAGCCGACCACGTGGCGCGCGGCGTGTAGGGCACCGCCATCTCCGGCACGAACCACACCACGAGGCCCGCGCTCCGCAGGCGGTGATTGAGCTCCCAGTCCTGGGCCCGGACGAAGTGCTCGTCGTAGCCGTCGACCACAGCGAGCGCCGCGCGTCGGAACGCACCGAGGTACACGGAGGCCGCCGGCCCCTCGCTGCCACCCTGACGATGCCCTGCTCCCCCGAGCCCGAACACCGACGACATCGCCACGGACACGGCGCGGGCGAACGGCTGACGGGCGGTCGGCACCATGCGGCCGCCGACGTTGGCGGCGCCTGTCCTGCGCAGCGCGTCGACCGCGAGTGCGATGTAGCCGGACGGCATGAGCGCGTGACCGTCCATCCTCACGATCACGTCGTGGCGGCTCGCGGCGATCGCTCGATTCAGGCCGGCGGGCGTGAGCCCGGTCGGGTTGTCGACCACGGTGACCTGCGGGTCGTCGGCGAGCCGGTGGGCGATCTGCACGGTGTCGTCGTCCGAGGGCCCGACGGCCAGGACCACCTCGAGCTCGCCGCCGTAGCCGCTGTCGAGCGTCGCGCGCACGGCGTCCTCGAGATGCTCCGCCTCGTTGCGGACCGGCATCACGACGCTCACCGGCGGAAGGTCGGGCAGCGGCTGGAGGGTCGTCACGCCTCGTAGGCTAACGCCAGAACCCGCCGGCGGCGCACCGCGCCCCCGTAGACTGTGAGGCCTCAGGGAGAGGAGACACACGTGAGTGGAGGGGCTGCGCCCGTGCGCCACAGCGGCCGCGAGACCCGTCACTCCGTGGCTCGCGTGCTCGCCGTGGTCGTCTCCGCGGTGCTGGGATTCGTCATCGTGTTCGCCCAGTCCTTCACCGGATCCGTCAGCGCCTCGATCGAAGCGACGGACATCACGTCGCTCGTCACGAAGACTCCCGAGGCGCCTCCCGTCGACAGCGACGCGGGTGAGCCCCTCAACATCCTGCTGATGGGGTCCGACGTCCGCACCGGCGAGAACGCCGACATCGGCGGCGATGTCGCCGAGGGCATGCGCAACGACACCACGATCATCGCCCACATCTCGGGCGACCGGTCACGCATCGACTTGGTGTCGATCCCCCGCGACCTACAGGTGCCGATCTCCGAGTGCACGCTCTTCGACGGCACTGTGGTGCCGGGGTGGACCGACGACTTCAACGTCGCGTTCTCCAACGGCGGGCAGCAGGGCAACGCCGCCGAGGCGGCCGCGTGCGTCATCAACACGATTCACGACGTCTTCGACCTGCGCGTCGACCACTACGCCGTGGTCGACTTCGTGGGCTTCATCGACATGGTCGACGCGCTGGGCGGGGTGCCCATGTGCATTCCCGAGCGGATCGTGTCCTCGAAGGCGCAGCTCGAGCTCGACGCCGGCCCGCAGGTGCTCGACGGCGAGACGGCGCTCGCGTACGCGCGGCTGCGGACCGCGGAGGTGGGCGACGTCTCCGGATCCGACCTGCAGCGCATCTCGCGACAGCAGCAGCTGCTCGAGGCGACGTTCAGGGCGGCGCTGTCGAAGAACCTCCTGACGGACGCGGCGGCGCTGACGCAGTTCGTGAAGGCGGGGGCCGAGTCGCTGTCAACCGACGAGGAGCTGGCGTCGCCGACGTACCTCATCGGCCTGGCGTACAGCCTGCGCGGCATCGGGGCGGACGACCTGACGTTCGAGACCATCCCGTGGCGCTACACCGAGGATTTCCTCAACGTCGAGATGACCGAGGACGCCGAGGTCATGCTCGACGACCTCAGGAACGACCGGCCGCTCTCGGTCAGCGCCGAGGGGGACGCCAGCTCCGAGTGGGACGACGGCCGCGCGGACGACGCCACCGACGACCCGTCCGCGTCTCCCGACGACGGCTCCGATGATGAGTCCTCGGTCGATGCGTCCGCCGTTCCGGAGACCATCGACGAGATTCTTCAGGAGTGCGGCTGACAGGACGCGGTCGCCGCCGAGGAACCTGGGTCGCTCGTGGATCGTTGACCCGCCGGTACCCTGTCCCCAGCGCCCGTGCTCGTGTGGCGCGCATCCCCTCGTCGTCCCACCGGAGGCTTTCATGCCGCTTCGGCACCGTGCACGCGCTCGGCACGCCTCGCGCGCTCCGCGGCACCGCGCGCTCGTCGCCGTCCTGAGCGCGGCCATGGCCATCGGAGGATTCGCCCTCGTGGGCGGGACGAGCTACGCGCTGCTGGCGCAGGGCTCGTTGGAGCGCACGGACATCGCCACCCTCACGGCGCCGAAGAGCGACGCGGGAGAGGTGGTCGAGGAGGCCGAACCGACCGACTTCGCCGCGGGAGAGCCGATCAACATCCTGCTGATCGGCTCGGACGAGCGCAACGGCGAGAACGGCGACATCGGCGGCCGCGTCGCCGAGGGCATGCGCTCGGACACGACCATGATCATGCACATCAGCGGGGATCGCACCCGCATCGACGTCGTCTCGATCCCCCGCGACCTCCGCGTGCGCATCGCCGACTGCCAGATGTTCGACGGCACCACCCTGACCGGCTGGACGGCCAAGTTCAACACGGCGTTCTCGCTGGGCGGGTCGAACGGCGACCGAGCGGAGGCGGCGGCGTGCACCATGCGCACGGTCACCGACTTCACCGGGATCGACTTCAACAACCACTACGTCGTGGTGGACTTCAGCGGGTTCCAGAACATGATCGACTCGCTCGACGGCGTGCCGATGTGCATCCCCACCGACATGTACTCGACCAAGGCGAAGCTCGACCTCGAGGCGGGCGCGCAGGTGCTCGACGGCGAGACCGCGCTCGCGTACGCGCGTGCCCGCACCGGGACGGGGCTGGGCGACGGCACCGACCTGATGCGCATCGATCGGCAGCACGAGCTGCTCACCAACACCGCGCGCAAGGCCCTGGGGCTCAACATGCTCACCGACGTCCAGCAGCTCACGGACTTCGTGCGCTCGGGAGCCGAGTCGCTGACGCTCGACCCCCAGCTGGGGTCGATCGGCAACCTCGCCGGGCTGGCGTGGCACCTGCGCGACTTCGACACCGACAACCTCACCTTCACCACCGTGCCCTGGGCGTACGCCGGCGACGCGTCCGGCGACGTCGTCATGCTGGAGGCCGAGGCCCAGGAGATGTTCGCCCGCCTCGTCGCGGATGTGCCGCTCGAGGACGCGGATGCGGACGAGCAGACCGACCCGACAGCCTCGCCGAGCCCCTCCTCGACAGCGAGCACGACGCCCGAGGCCGTCGCCACCCCGAGCCCCTCGGCCACGAGCACCACCCCCGTGCGCGAGACCGAGGCGGACATCCTCGCGTCGTGCGCGGTCGAGGACTTGTAGCCGCCTAGTCCTCCTGACGGAGCGCCTCGCCCTTGGCGTGGGCGATGCGGCGCAGGTCATCCCGGAAGCCGTCCATCCTCTCGCGCAGCTCCGCTGCTCCGTCCGAGTCGCCGGCCCCGAGGATGCGTGCGGCCAGGAGACCCGCGTTGCGCGCGCCCCCAATGGACACGGTCGCGACCGGGACCCCGGCGGGCATCTGCACGATGGACAGCAGCGAATCCATGCCGTCGAGGTGCTTGAGCGGAACCGGCACGCCAATCACGGGCAGGGAGGTCACGGACGCGAGCATCCCCGGAAGGTGCGCGGCTCCGCCCGCGCCCGCGATGATCACGCGGATGCCCCGAGCCGCGGCGTCGCGGCCGTAGGCGATCATCTCGTCGGGCATGCGGTGCGCGGAGACGACGTCCTTCTCGTACGCGATGCCGAACTCGCGCAGCGCCTCGGCGGCCGCGCGCATCACGGGCCAGTCCGAGTCCGAGCCCATCACGATCCCGACGACGGGAGCCTCACTCATGCCGCACCTCCGTCCCTCACGATAGCCGCGGCGGCGACCGCGCGGTCGTAGGTCTCGCGCGCATCGGCGCCCGTCACCGTCACGTGGCCAACCTTGCGGCCGGGCCGCACGCCCTTGCCGTACAGGTGGATCTTGGCACCTGGATCGGCGACCTCCCCGAGCGCCTCGCCGAGCGACGCCCGCGTGCCCCCGAGAACATTGGCCATCACGGTCCACGGCGCGAGCGGAGCCGTGTCGCCGAGCGGCAGGTCGAGCACCGCGCGCAGGTGCTGCTCGAATTGGCTGGTGACCGCGCCGTCGATGGTCCAGTGGCCCGAGTTGTGGGGGCGCATCGCGAGCTCGTTCACCACGAGACCGGCGTCGGTCTCGAACAGCTCGACTGCGAGGACGCCGGTGACGTCGAGCTCCGTCGCAATGCGCTCCGCGATCGCGCGCGCCTGTGCGGAGCGCTCCGCTGACAGGCCGGGCGCGGGGGCCGTCACCTCCGAGCACACCCCGTCGCGCTGGATGGACTCGACGACCGGCCAGGTCCGCGTCTCGCCGCTGGGGCGTCGCGCGACCTGGGCCGCGAGCTCCCGGGTGAACGGCACCTTGGCCTCGACGAGCAGCCGGGGTCCGCCGTTCGCGGCGGCGTCGAGCCAGTCACGGGCCTGCGCGGCGGAGGACACCACGCGCACCCCCTTGCCGTCGTAGCCCCCGCGGGCGGTCTTGAGCACGGCGGTGCCGTGCTCGGCGAGGAACGCCTCCAGGTCGGATGCCGTCGACACCTGCCGCCACGCCGGGTTCGGCAGGCCGAGCTCGTCCATCCGTGCGCGCATGTCGATCTTGTCCTGAGCGAAGCGCAGCGCGCCCAGACCGGGCCGCGCGGGGACGCCTGCTGCCTCGCACGCCTCGACGACCTCGGCGGGGATGTGCTCGTGCTCCCAGGTCACGACGTCCGGGTGGGGCGCGGCGAGCAGCCTGGCGACCGCGTCGGGATCGGTGGGAAGCCCGATGACGGCCTCGTGCGAGCTAGCCGCCGCGGCGGCCTGATCGGATTCCACGAGAACGCGAAGGGTGATGCCCAGCGCGGTGGCCGCCGGGGCCATCATGCGCGCCAACTGGCCTCCGCCGATGACGGCGACGATGGGTGGGGTCATGGCACCAACCTACCGGCGACTACGCTCGTGCCTCGTGAGCGTGCGGTCATGGGTGAGGCGGCGAGCGGGCCAGCTGGCCCGCTTCGGCGCCGTGGGCATCGCCGGGATCATCGTCAACCTCGCAGTGTTCAATCTGCTGCGGCTCGGCCCCCTCTCGCCCGAGAGCGAGGTGGCGGGCGACGACGACCGCGTGGTGACGGCGAAGATCCTCGCCACCGTGGTCTCGATCCTGTTCGCCTGGTGGGGTCACCGCGGTTGGACGTTCCGCGGCGGGAGGCGCCACCGGCCGGCGAGGGAGATGGCGCTGTTCGGACTCGTGAACCTCGTCGCGCTCGCGCTCGAGGCCGCCGTGGTCGCCGTGAGCCACCACGGACTCGGGTTGACCTCGGCGGTCGCGGACAACGTCGCGTCGCTGATCGGCATCGGGATCGGCACGGTCGCCCGCTACTCGGGGTACGCGCTGTTCGTCTTCAACCCGGAGCCCGAGGCGGCGCGCGACTGAGGCAGAACCCTGGTGAGGGCCGATGCGCGGGTGGGGCCGCCGGCTCCCGTCAGCGGCCGCGGCGGCGCTGGGGCAGGCTGCTCGAGTGGGGCACGACCGTATCGAGATCGACCATCTGCGGCACTCCCTGGAGGAACACCGCGAACGCCGCGGGGGCCCGGTGGGCGAGCTCGAGGCGGCCGCCATCGGCCGTGACGAGATCCCTGGCGAGAGCGAGGCCCAGCCCCGTGCCCTTGCCGCTCGTGACCGCGCGCTCGAAGATCCTCGGGGCGAGATCCTCGGGGATGCCCTCACCCTGGTCCGAGACCTCGATCACGATCGCGTGATTCGCGCCCGACTCGCGCGTCGCGATCGTGGTGGTCCCACCGCCGTGGTGCAGCGAGTTCTCGATCAGTGTCGCGAGCACCTGCGCCAGCCCGCCCGGCGTCGCGAACACCGTCGCATCCGTGTCGTTGATCACCAGGCTCCGGCCGGCTCCCGCGAAGGCCTGCGCCCACTCCTCACGCTGCTGATCGAGGATCTCCTGGAGCACGACCAGCTGGGTGCCGGAGCCCAGCGCGCGTCGCGACCTCCCCAGCAGGTCGTCGACCACGCCGACCAGACGCTCGACCTGCTCGAGCGACTTGTCGGCCTCCTCGCGCACCTCGGCCTGCGTGGTGGTGACGCTGATCTCCTCGAGCCGCATCGTCAGAGCGGTCAGGGGCGTGCGCAGCTGGTGGGACGCATCGGCCGCGAACTGGCGCTCGGCGGCGAGCCGCGCCGCCATCCTGTCCGCGCTGCGGGACAACTCCTCGGCGACCTGGTCGATCTCCTCGATCCCCGATCGCTCGATACGCGGCCGCACCTGGCCGCTCCCCAGCTGCTCGGCGCTCGCCGCGAGGTACACGAGCGGCGCCGTCAGCCGGTTGGCCTGCCAGATCGCGATCGAGATGCCCACGAGCACCGCAGCCAGCCCGGCGCCGAACACCACCGCGACGTACCGAGCGGCCTGCCAGAACACGTCCCACGTCGAGACCGACATCACGACCACGATGCCCGACTCCGTGACGGTCGAATCGGAGAAGGCCGAGGAGGGCTGAGCACCGGCCGTCAGCTCCGTGCCGTCGGGCAGCTGGACCTGAATGTAGGAGCCTGCTCCCGGGGCGGAGCTCACGTACGACGCGAGGTTGTCCTCGGTGATCGTCTCTCCAGCGCGGTAGCGCACATCGAGGGCGCGCCCCGCGGTGGCAGTGCGCAGGTCCAGGTCGCGCAGCGCATCCTCGCGCACGAACTGCGCCGCGAAGATGCCGAGCGGGATGCCCAGCAGGACCACCGCGACCGCGAGCGCGGAGATGGTGGCCTGAAGGACGCGGCGCCGCATCGAGCGCGCCTACTCGTCGTTCTCGAACCGGAAGCCCATCCCCCGCACGGTGGTGATGTACGTCGGGTCGGAGGCGTCGTCGCCCAGCTTGCGGCGCAGCCACGACACGTGCATGTCCAGCGTCTTCGACGGAGCGCCGGCGTCCGCATCCCAGACTTCGCGCATGAGGGTGTCCCGCGAGACCACCGAGCCCGCGTTCGCGACGAGCAGGTGCAGCAGGTCGAACTCCTTGCCGCTGAGCTGGAGCTCGCGATCGTCCACGAACGCGCGGTGACCCGAGACGTCGACGCGCACGCCGCGCACGGCGAGCTCGCCGTCGCCCACGTCCGCCACGCGGCGGCGCAGCAGGGCGCGCACCCGAGCCAGGAGCTCGGCGAGGCGGAAGGGCTTGGTCACGTAGTCGTCCGCACCGGCGTCGAGGCCCACCACGAGGTCGACCTCGTCGGCGCGCGCCGTCAGCATCAGGATGGGCACCTGGAGGCCCTTGTCCCGGATGCGCCGGGCGACGTCGACGCCGTCGATGTCCGGAAGGCCGAGGTCGAGGATGACGAGGTCGGCGTCGTCGGCGGCGCCGACGCCACCCATGCCGGTGCCGTGCCACTCGACGTCGTAGCCTTCACGACCCAAAGCGCGAGTCAAGGGTTCTGAAATGGTCGGGTCATCTTCGACCAAGACAATTCGCGTCATGAGGCCACACTACTCGCGCCCTCACACTTTGCAACGCAGTGTCGGGCGCGTCGCTCGCGCCACCGCCGGCCGGCGACGGGGGTCACACCAGTAGCCTGAGTCTCGATGACGCCGCACACCCCTCATACGCCCGGTCATCGCGACTCACGTCCCGTGCGACGTCCGTCCGCGTGGGTCGCAGCCGTGCCCGAACGCACCGTGCTCGCGTGCGTCGCGCTCGCTCTCGCGGCAGGCCTGATGGCGACCGCGGGCCTCCACCACGCCTGGACCGTGCTGCCGCTCGCAGGAGCGATCGTCGCCGTGGCGTGGCGCCCGCTCGCGCCTCGCCCACGCCAGGACGCCGACCCGACCCTGAGCGCGCGCGATGCCACCGGTGCGCTGATCGCCGTCGCCGGCACCGCGGTGTGGGCAGCCATCAACCTCTTCCTCAGCGCGGAGTACCTCATCGTCGTCCGCGACCCCGGCTTCCTGACGCTGTCCGGCCTCTGGCTCGTCGACCATCCCAGCACCGACATCCCCGCGCTCGGCGCCCCCGAAGCCGCCGCGGCGGGAAGCCAGGTGCTGCCCGACGCCTCCGAGGCGTGGAACCTCAAGGGCGACGCCGTCCAGCCGCAGGGCGCCAAGATGCTCCCCGCGACGATCGCCATCGGCGGCTGGATCGCCGGTGACTTCGGAGTGCTCGCGGCCAACGTGGTCGTGGGCGCCGTGGGCATCCTCGCCGTCTACGCGGTCGCCCGGCGCGCTCTCGGCCCCTTCGCCGCGCTCGCGCCGTCCGGCGCTCTTGCGCTGACCGTGGCCCACATCGGCCTGTCCAGGCCGGCCTACACCGAACCTCTCACCCTCGTGCTCGTCATGGCTGGGCTGCTGTGGGCGTGGCGGGGGGTCGTGGAGCGCTCGCTCCCGCTGCTGGCCGCGGGCGGCGTGGCCAGCGGGGCGACCATGCTCGTGCGCATCGACGGGACGGCGTTCGCGCTGGGTGCGGCCGCGGGCGTGCTCGTGTGCCTGCTGCTGGCCGACATCCCGCGCCGCTGGCGTGGCGCCGCCGCGGCGGCCTTCGTGGTGCCGCAGGTCGCGATGACCGCGGCAGGCCTCGCGTCGCTGTGGTGGTGGTCGACTGAGTACATCGAGCGGCTCGAGATGCGTTCGACGCTGCTGAACGCGGCCTATGCGGCGTTGGTGCTCGTGACGCTGCTCCTGGCCTGGGCCGGTTCGACGCCCTCCGTCGACCGTGCCCTGGCGCGGCTGCGCCGCGCACTCGCGGGGCCTGGCGCCGGGTGGGCGGCCGCTGCCGTGGCCGCCGGTCTGGCGATCCTCGCGTCGCGGCCCTGGTGGACCACGGCGCGCCGCGGGACAGAGTCGAGCTCGGAGGAGTTCGTCAACGGCGTGATCGAGGGCTTCCAGGCGGCCCAGGGACTCGAGATCGACCCGACAAGAACCTACGCGGAGTCCACGGTCACCTGGTTGGCGTACCACCTGACGTGGCCGCTCGTCGCGCTCGCGATCGCCGGCTTCGCCGTCGCAGCGCACCGCATGCTCCGTCGCGACGCCTCGTGGGCGGTGCTCCTGGGCGGCGTGCTGATCCCCAGCCTGCTGTACCTCGTGTGGCCGTCGATCATCGCCGACCAGATCTGGGCGATCCGGCGCTTCGAGCCGATGGCCATCCCCGGCTTCCTGGTGGCGGCGGCGGTCGCGGCGTGGGCCGCGGCGGGCGCCCTGCGGACGCTCCGCGCTCGGCGCCTCGCGCGCGGCTGGTCGGCAGCGGCGATGCTCGTGCTGCCGCTGTCGACCTGGCTGGCGATCACCCCGGACGCGGAGTACCCCGTGTCCTCCGCCGTCAACGTGACGACGCGCGAGATGGTCGGCGCGCGCGCGATGCTCGATGAGCTGTGCGGCCTCGCGCCCGGACGCCCCATCGTCCTCGTGGGCACGCACGAGCTGTACGGCTCCCTGCGGGTGCAGTGCGACGTCCCCGTGGTGCTGGCGCTCGCGGATCAGAGCGCGGAAGACCTCGAAGCGATCGCGGCGGCGTGGGGCGCGCAGCCGCTCGTGCTGACGCGCAGCGAGGACGCGGCACCGTGGACGGAGGCCCCGTCGGTCGTGGTCGACGCGAGCGTGCTGCACTCCGCCTACACGCTCGAGGGCCTCCCGCGCTCCACCTATCACCGCACGTACCGGTGGCTCGCCGGCGTGGTCGAGGACGACGGCGGCGTGGCTCCCCTGGCTGCGCCAAGCGCCGCAGCCGGGGGCTGACCAGGGAGCGCACCCCTCGAGGTCACGATTCGATAGCATCCCGGCGGGAGCCGTCGAAACGTTGCGACGGTCACCCTAGACTGGCGGCGCCCAGCACTGCCTCAACGGAGAGGACGCCGATGTCCACCACACCCGTCCCGCTCAGCTCGCGCATCGGCATCGGCCTGCTCGCCGTCGCCGGGATCGCGCTCGCTGGCTCGATCGGCTACGGGATCGCCCAGGGCGGAGCGCCTTCGGTGCCCGACGGATTCGTGTATGCCGAGGACGGCGAGTTCAAGGTGGACGGCGACACGTTCGCGTACGCGAGCTCGAACGCCTACACGCTGATGCTCGAGTCGGAGCCCGGCGTCCAGGTCTACCTCAAGACCTTCGCCGAGGGCTCGATGCCTGTGGCGCGCGCGTGGGCCTTCCTGGACATCGGGACCGAGGACGGCGAGCTGGGCGTCGAGGGCAACAACCCGGGCACGTACTTCCAGTACTGGGACGATGCGGCAGGCGCGCCGGCGTACAACGACGGGGCGGACGGACTGGGCAGGCTCGACTACCTGGTGTGGGCGGCCAAGGAGAACGGCGTGCGGCTCATGCTCCCACTCGTGAACAACTGGACCGCGTTCGGCGGCGCGGACCAGTACGTGCGGTGGGCCGGCGGCGACTACCACGACGAGTTCTTCACGGACGAGACTATCCGCGGCTGGTACCAGGACTGGGTCGAGCACCTGCTCACGCGCGTCAACCCGCTGACCGGCATCGCCTACAAGGACGACCCCACGATCATGCTGTGGGAGATCGGCAACGAGATGCGGTGCTCGGACTCCGGACCGTACCCGTCGAGCGAGGAGTGCGGATCCGACATGATCCTCGCGTGGGCCCAGGAGATGGCCGCGCACGTGAAGTCCATCGACCCTCACCACATGGTGGGCTTCGGCGGCGAGGGCTTCCTGTGCACCGAGCCTGACAGTGCGGACACGCTGTTCAACTGCGAGGAGTCCGCCGATCCCGTGGCGCTGCTCGAAGACCCGAACATCGACGCGCACGGCATCCACGTCTATCCGAACCACTGGCTCCCGACCACGCCCACGGACGACTGGGAGGAGTGGGGAGCCTGGTGGATCGAGCAGCACGGGGCGATCGCCGAGGCCGCGGGCAAGCCGTTCTACCTGGGCGAGTACGGGTGGATCGACCAGTACGAGCGCATGCGGGTGTTCGACCACTGGCTCGAGGTGTTCCACGAGGCGGGCGGCGACGGCTCCCACTTCTGGATCATGCAGCCGGAGGCATCGATCGCAGCGCCCACCGACTCGGTGGGATTCACGCAGAAGTGCCCCGGTCCGGCCTGCGACCTGGTGGGCGCCTGGTCCCAGCACGTGGGTGCGGACGCCGACTGGGACACCTTCGCCCCCCTGACGGAGACCGACTATGCGACCACGCGCCCCGAGGAGCCCGTCAACCTGAACGTCCTGGACAACGACAAGGTCTTCTCCAGCGCAGGATGGGCATCCGAGCCCGTGGACCTCGACCCCTCGACGCCCGGCGTTCAGTCCACGCTCGACGACGAGGACGGCACGTTCACGGCGTCCGGGGGCACGGTCACCTTCACGCCTTCGGCCGATGCGTCGGGCACCGTGCGCGTGCAGTACACCGCGACGGACGGGGCGGGCGGGGTGAGCGGCGAGGCCCGCATCGCGGTGACGGTCGACGCGGACTGACGGTCGGCGCTCGAGGCGGCGCCCGCCTAGTCCTGCGACGCCAGCCCCGCGCGCGCATCGGCGAACAGTGCGGCCGCGCCCGCGGCGCCTGCCGCCATGACGGCGATCCCGCCCGCGACGGACCACTCGAGCAGCGCCCAGCCCGCCGCGATCTGCAGTAGCTGCCACGTGATGACGAGCCCGCGCGGCCACGTGCGACCGCGCACCAGCGCCGTCCCCGCCCACGCGAGGATGGCCCCCATGGCGAGGGCCATGACGCCGATCGCCACGGAGAGGTCGGCTGCCCCGGACTCCCCCATGGCGCGGACCATGAAGACGCCGCCGGCGACCGCGAGCGCGAGCGCCTCGGCGAGCACGATCACGGCTGCTGCGGCACGCAACAATCCGCCGCGCTCAGACGTTAGGTCCATGGACGACAACGGTAGCCGCCGAGCACGGTGACGCAGTGCAGGCCTAAAGACCCTTGTCATCTGTTGTTAACAATGAGAAGGTTGTAGCAGTGATTACCGCGATGGCTGCGGCATGACCCCCCACCACCACCCTGCGTGGGCTCTGCCGCGCCTCCGAACCCCCTGGAGGAATGATGGACTGGCGTAACAACGCTGCCTGCCTGGACGTGGACGACCCCGAGCTGTTCTTTCCTGTCGGCAACACTGGCCCTGCTCTCGTGCAGATCGAGAAGGCGAAGGCCGTGTGCAACACCTGCTCGGTGCGCGAGACGTGCCTGCAGTGGGCCATGGAGCACAACCAGGACTCCGGCGTCTGGGGTGGGCTGTCCGAGGACGAGCGCCGCTCCCTCAAGCGCCGCGCCGCACGCGCCCGCCGCGCCGCCAAGTAGCCGTACCCAGAAGCGCCGCGCTCGAGGGGCGCGGCGCTTCTGCGCGCCCGCCGCGGCGTAGCCTGGCCGGCTCAGCGCTCGTCGTCGACCAGCGCCTCGAGCACAACGGTCGAGCCGACCTCGGTGCGCTGCCACGCGATCGTGCCCGACAGCTCGTTCTCCACGAGCGTGCGCACGATCTGCGACCCGAGCCCTGACGGCTCCTCCGCGAGCCCCACGCCGTCATCAGCGATGTCGAGGTGCAGACGCCCGCCCTCGCGGCGCGCGCTCACGGTGATGGTTCCCGACTCGCGCCCCTCGAAGCCGTGCTCGACGGCGTTGGTCACGAGCTCGGTCGCCACGAGCGCGAGTGAGGACGCGTACTGGGCGGGGATCAGCCCGAAGTCGCCCTCGCGCACGATCTTGACCTGGACGCCCGGCGACGCGACGTCGGCCGCCATCCTCATCGAGCGCTGCGCGAGATCGTCGAAGTTCACCAGCTCGTCCAGCGTGCCCGACAGCGTCTCGTGCACGAGAGCGATGGTCGACACGCGTCGCATCGCCTCCGCGAGCGCCTCCTTCGCCTCGGGGGCGTCGACCCGGCGCGACTGCAGCCGCAGCAGAGCCGCGACGGTCTGCAGGTTGTTCTTGACGCGATGGTGGATCTCGCGGATGGTCGCGTCCTTGGTGATCAGCTCGCGCTCACGCCTGCGCAGCTCGCTCACATCGCGGCACAGCAGCACGGCGCCCGTGCGCTCGCCGTCCTCCGTCACCGGGATCGCGCGCAGCGACAGACACGCACTGTTCGCCTCGAGGTCGGTGCGCCACGCCGCGCGACCCATGACGACCATCGCCAGGGTCTCGTCGATGTGCCCCTTGTCGAGGACGAGGTCGGAGGTCACCCGCGGCAGCGACCGGTTCATGAGCGAGCCCGTGACGCCCAGGCGGTGGAAGCACGACAGCGCGTTGGGGCTGGCGTAGGGCACGTGGCCC
>Ga0207814_100218_pt1 | contig 49390 bp, 51 predicted proteins | sample TtaePargueraPR_7_FD_187755 | JGI IMG/M metagenome (GOLD analysis project Ga0207814, IMG submission 187755) | Aerobic enrichment media microbial communities from Bioluminiscent Bay, La Parguera, Puerto Rico - Tt and P1 (2) (SPAdes) | ecosystem: Environmental > Aquatic > Marine > Unclassified ... | reverse complement strand
TAGCGCTGCACCACAACAGTGAAGCACACCAGAACACACCCCAAGGCCAGCCACGACAAAACCTGACCAACAAGCCAGTTCAACCCGCTGATCAGGCGCGTGAACGCCACCAATATCTGCATTCAAACCCTCCCTGCCCGCTCTTTCCCGGCGGACCCAGGACCGATAGGACGGCAACTGGTGCCATTTCAATGGCCAGCGCACCGGTGGAGCCGACAAAGCGATCCGCACCCCGTAAAACTGGGTAGCGCGACCGGCCACGAAAAAAATCTGCGGCGTCGGGATTAAATTGCGGCGGGCGGTGTTTGTGGTTCTGGAGGCCGCTGTCCGGCCTCGCAACAGGAAGGACAATCCCATGCATTTCCGTTCGCTTCTGGCTGGCGCAACAGCCCTGGCCCTGCTCGCCACCCCTGCACTTTCCGCCGAATATCTCGGTGGTACCGTCATGTCGACCGACATTGGTGGCCAGATGGTGCTCACCGATGCCAATGGCATGACGCTCTATATCTTCGACAAGGACGAGCCCGGCGTCTCCAATTGCTACGACAGCTGCGCCGCCAACTGGCCGCCGCTATTTGCCGATGATGCCGCCATGGCCGAAGGCGACTTCTCGATTGTCGAGCGCACCGACGGCACCAAGATGTGGGCCTACAAGTCCATGCCGCTCTATTACTGGGTCAACGACATGAACCCCGGCGACACCACGGGTGACGGCGTCGGTGGCGTCTGGCATCTTGCCGTTGAATAATCCTGGCTGACGCATAGGAACAATAGGCGTGGTCGATTTTCTCGATGAGCTCGAAGCCAATGTACCGGCCTTGCGCCGCTACGCCCGCGCGCTCACCCGCAATATCGACCGCGCCGATGACCTGGTGCAGGATTGCCTGGAGCGTGCCATCTCCCGCCGTGGGCTGTTTCGCTCCGGCGGGCCGGTGCGCCCCTGGCTCTTCACCATCCTGACCAATCTGCACCGCAACGCCCTGCGCACCGAGCGCCGCCATGGCCCGACCGTGGACATGGACACCTTGCCCGAATTGGGCACGCCGGCGCCGCAGCCGGCCCATATGGCGCTGAACGAGATCGCCCGCGCCATCGATACCCTGCCCCTCGACCAGAAGGAGGCGCTGCTGCTTGTGACCCTGGAAGGGACGCCCTATGCCGAGGCGGCGGCCATTCTGCAAATTCCGCTCGGCACTTTGATGAGCCGGCTGGGCCGCGCCCGCTCCGCCCTGCGCCAGCTGACCGGAGCGACCCATGAGCCGCATCTGAGGACCGTCAAATGAGTGAGATCGATCGCGACAGCTTGATGGCCTATCTCGACAACCAGCTCGGCCCGGACGATCGTGCCGAAATAGAGCGCCAGCTGGCCACCGATCCGGAAGCCGCGACCGAGGCCGCGCTGATGCAGCGACAGGCTGACGCCATCCGCACGCTTTATGGCCCGGCCGCGACCGAGCCGGTGCCCTCGCGCCTTAGCCCTCATCGCCTGGCCCTCGCCGCCCAGCGCCGCCGCTGGCAGGGCCTGGCCCGCGCCGCCATGATTGTGGGTGTCCTGGGCATCGGCATGGCCGCCGGCTGGCTGCTGCGTCCCTGGGCCGACAATCTGGCACTGTACAATCGCCTGATCGCCGACGCGGTCAGCGCCCATACCGTATTCGTAGCTGAGGGCCGCCACGCCGTGGAGGTTGCAGGCGAAGAAACCGACCATCTCTCGAGCTGGCTGTCCAACCGGCTCGGAACCGGACTGGCCATGCCCGACCTCGCCACGGCCGGGTTCAGCTTCCTCGGTGGACGCCTGCTGCCCGCCCCGGCCATTCCCGGCGGTCGCGCAGCCCAGCTGATGTATGAAGATGACACCGGCCAACGGGTGACGCTCTATATCACGCCCAAGACGGGCGTTGACGGCCCCAATCTCGAACTCGTCCGGTTCGGCAGTGACAACGCCCTTTATTGGGCCAATGCCATCATCACCTGTACCATTGTGGGGCCCCAGCCGGTCGATGCCCTTCAGGCCCTGGCAGATAGCGTTTTTTCGCAACTCACCCCGGCAGCAGCACCCGCGCCGGTCTATCGCGAACTCTGACACCTCTCCCTTTGAGGGGAGAGAGCCTTGCCTTCACCCTCGCTTCGGTGCGTTCCGCGGCGGAATGTCGTTCGAATAGATATTGTGCAGCCCGACATTGAGTATGTCGCGCTCGCCGCAGAGCGCCATGGTGGTATCGAGTTCCTTGCGCATGATCTCGAGCACGCGGGTCACACCCGCTTCGCCGCCTGCTCCAAGGCCATACAGCATGGGCCGGCCGATAAAGGTTGATTTCGCCCCATAGGTTAGCGCCTTGATCACGTCCTGCCCGCTGCGAATGCCGCTATCGAGATAGACCTCGGTCTTGTGCCCCACCCGATCCACGATCTCGGGCAACACCCGAATGGTCGAGGGCGCCCCGTCGAGCTGCCGCCCGCCATGGTTGGAAACGACAATCGCATCAGCGCCATTGTCCACCGCCGCCTGCGCATCGTCGGCATCCAGCACGCCCTTGACAATCACCGGCCCGCCGAAGCGCTCCTTGATCCATTTGACATCGCCCCAATTGAGCGTCGGGTCGAATTGCGAAGCCGTCCAGGCCGAAAGCGAGGCCAAGTCATGGTCCCCGCCGACGTGGCCCACAATATTGCGGAACGTGTGCCGCCTGGTGCCCAGCATGCGCAGGCACCAGAGCGGGTGCTGCATCATCTGCCAGATCGAATAGGGCGTGAACTTGGGCGGCGTCGAGAGCCCGTTCTTGATGTCGCGGTGCCGCTGCCCCAGGATCTGCAAATCCATGGTCAGCACCAGCGCCGAGCACTTGGCCGCCTTGGCCCGGTCGATCAGCCGGTTGATGAAGTCGCGGTCGCGCATCACATAGAGCTGGAACCAGAAGGGCGCCGTCGTGTTCTCGGCAATATCCTCGATCGAGCACACACTCATGGTTGAGAGCGAAAAGGGAATGCCGAACTTTTCCGCCGCCTTGGCCGCCTTGATCTCGCCATCGGCCACCTGCATGCCGCCTGTCGCCGCTGGCGCAATCGCCACCGGCATGGCGATCTCCTGGCCCAGCATCTTGACCTTGAGGTTGCGCCCCTCAAGGTTCACCGCCACTTTCTGGTTGAGCTTGATCTTTTGAAAATCGCTCTCGTTCTCCCGATAGGTGCTCTCGGTATACGACCCGCTATCGGCATATTCGAAGAACATTTTCGGCACCCGGCGATGCGCCAGCCGCTTCATCTCGTCAACAGTCAGGACCTTGTCGATGGCGGACATTTTGGGCGCTCCGGCGTGATCTCCAGCCTGCCCTAGCAACTAACATGTTAGCAGTCAATGTGACTTAGGTCTGCCTGTTCCGCCCCACGACAAGCGTCGCAAAGATCACGAGGAACCCGAAGACCACCATGCCGCCGGCCAGAACATGGGCCTTGTCCCATTCGAGCCGCTCGACAAAGTCATAGATGGCAATCGAGAGGACCTTGGTCTGGCCCGGAATATTGCCACCGATCATCAGCACCACGCCGAATTCGCCCATCGTGTGGGCAAAGCTCATGATCGTCCCGACGATATAGCCCGGCCGCGCCAGCGGCAGCACGACGCGCCAGAACCTCTGGATATGCGATGCGCCCAGCGTGTCGGCCGCCTCCAGCACCTCTGTCTCGATGGCGGCAAAGGCATTGCGCAAGGGCTGCACCATGAAGGGCAACGAGGCCACAACCCCGCCGATGACTAGGCCGGCAAAGGAAAAGGCCAGCGTCCGTGCGCCCCACAGGCCGGCAATGGCGCCGCCTGGTCCGTTCGGCCCCAGCGCCAGCAGCAGGTAGAAGCCCAGCACCGTCGGCGGCAGCACCAGCGGTAGCGTCACCATCGCCCCCACGACGTCCCGTCCGCCGCCCCGCCCCCGCGCCAGCCACCAGCTCAAAGGCGTCGCGATCACGACAAGGATCAGCGTGACGCACAGCGCCAGGGCAAGGGTCAGGAGGATCGGAGAGAAAATTGGGGCAAGGTCCATCAGGGGACAGCGTAACCCGCCGCCTCGATCACGGCCACCGCCTTGTCGCTGCGCAAGAAGTCCAGGAACCCGACCGCAGCCGCATTGTCCGCACCCTGCTTGAGCAACACCGCCCCTTGCGCAATCGGCGCATGCAACTCGGTCGGCACCAGCCACACGTCCGGTTTGCCCAGAACCTGGCTTGCCGCCACGAAACCCATTTCGGCATTGCCGCTTTCGATGAACTGCAGCGTCTGGGAGATATTCTCGCCCATGACCAATTTTGGCCCTATGGCATCATAGAGTCCCAGCGCGGTCAGCGCCTCGACCGCTGCCGCGCCATAGGGCGCCGCACCAGGATCGGCAATGGCGAGCTTTTCGAAGTCACCCTCGAGCGCCGCTTCGCCGCCGCTCACATCGCGTCCCGGCGCATAGAGCGCCAATTGTCCTTCAGCGTAAACGAAGAACGAGCCAGCCACACCGAACCCCTCGGCAATCGCCCGTTCCGGCCGCGCCGTATCGGCTGCCAGGAACACGTCGAAGGGTGCCGCCTGGGTGATCTGGGTATAGAGCCCACCGGTCGCGCCAAAGCTCAGGATCAGGTCATGCCCGCTCTCGGCTGCGAACACCGCGGCCAATTCCTCGGCCGCCACCGTGAAATTGGCAGCCACCGCCACATGGGCAGTTTCGGCCAAGGCTGGCAGGGCGGTTGCCGACAGCCCGAGGACAGCAAGGATGAGGCGATTCATCGGACCTTGCCCTCACCACGGTCACCGGCCAGACACCCTCCCCCTTGCGGGGAGGGTTGGGGAGGGGGAGCCGCGCGATGATTGCCGGCGCGACGTTCGAGGGTAGAAACAACGAGAGTGTACACTCCCTCAGGCCTTTGGAGGACGTCAGCATTGGAAATTCGAAGCACATAGAAACCGCGGCCGGTCAGATAGTCATCCCGGGTTTCGTCATTGAGCCGGGCGGCTGGACTGTCGTGGCTGACTCCGTCGATTTCTATGACAAGTCCTGCATGAAGACAGGCGAAATCCACGTAGTAGGGTCCCAACTCAACTTGCTTGCGAAAATGCCAGCCATTGACGCGAAGCGGGTGAATCAGGCGCCAAAAACGGCGCTCGACCGCGCTCGGCTCGCGCCTGAGTTTTCGCCGAAGCTCCTTGCTCACCGTCCCCCTCCCCAACCCTCCCCGCAAGGGGGAGGGTGCCGCATCGTGCCACTTGCGGGACATCGCGACAACCACCGCCACCCTCCTCCTCGCGGGGAGGGTAGTGCAGCTGGGGCGAATAGCCCCTAGCGGAACTAGGGAGGGGGGATGACGGGCCTTATCACTTGGAGCCTGCACAATAGCAGGATTGTACTTGGCCTCCGCCCCCTACCCCCTCAGCGCACTCGCTTCCTTTGCCAGCGCTTCGATCCGCGCAAAACCCCCGCTCGCCAGTGCGTCGGCGGGCATGATCCATGAACCACCCACACAGATCACATTGGGCAGGCCAAGATAGGTCTTGGCCTTGGCGGGGTCGATGCCGCCGGTCGGGCAGAAGGTGATGTCCGGCAGCGGCGAGGCGAAGGCCTTGAGCACCGGTGCACCACCCAGCGCCTCAGCCGGGAAGAATTTCAAGAAGCTGTAGCCGCGCTCGGCCGCCGTCATCGCCTCGGTCGGCGTGCCGATGCCGGGCAGCAGCGGAATGGCGACGTCCTCGGCGGCATCGAGCAGGCGCGGCGAAGCCCCCGGCGACACCATGAAGCGGCAGCCCGCGTCCACGCTCTGCTTCATATGCGCACCGTTGCGCACCGTGCCCGAGCCAACGATGGCGCCGCTCACCTTGGCCATTTCTTCCATGACCTTGAGGGCGTTGGGGGTGCGCAGTGTCACCTCAAGCACCGGCAGTCCGCCCGCCACCAGCGCTTCGGCCAGGGGTCTGGCCTGGCTCACATCGTCCAGGATGATAACCGGCACCACCGGGGCAAGCGAAAGAATGGAGCGGATGGCGTTGGCGTCCTGCGGCATGGCTTTGTCTCTTGGTGGCAAGGAAGGTGGTGTGAGGGTTAGGCGGATGGTGCATTTCCTGCAAGCATTTCCTGCAAGACGATTCATTGAAATGAAAGCCAAAAATACCTAGGTTCCGCCTCGCGCGCGCCGGGCGCGCGAAACCATCGTCCTATCGAGCGTCAGGGCATGCCCATTAGGCTGCCCACTCCCGAAGGCGACACCGGGAGGCTCGAAATGGTGCAGATGATCAATGCGGTGACCCCGCTCACCGAGGCCCGCGCCATTCTGGCCGACAGTTTCGACCTCAAATTCTCCAAGGCCGTCGAGCGCGCCACCGACAAGGTCTTTGATCGCGTCAAGGACAAGATCCCCGAGATCGAATGGCCTTTCTATGCGCCGCTGATTTTCCAGATCAACCGGCTCAAGAAGGAGAAGGACGCCGTCATTCTCGCCCATAACTACCAGACGCCGCAGATCTATCACGGCGTCGCCGATGTGGTGGGCGACAGCCTGCAGCTGGCCGTGGAGGCCACCAAGGTCACCCAGTCGGTCATCGTCCAGTGCGGCGTGCACTTCATGGCCGAGACCTCCAAGCTGCTCAATCCGGAAAAGACCGTCCTCATCCCCGACAGCCGCGCCGGTTGCTCACTCAGCGAGAGCATCACCGCCCAGGACGTCATGGCCATGCGCGCCCAATATCCGGACGCCCCGGTCGTCACCTATGTGAATACGTCTGCTGCCGTGAAGGCGGTGACCGATGTGTGCTGCACCTCTTCGAACGCCCTCGACATCGTCAACAGGGTCGAGGGCGACACCGTCATCATGATCCCCGATCAATATCTGGCGCAGAACACGGCCAAGAAGACGCACAAGAAGATCATCACCTGGGCCGGCGCCTGCGAAGTGCATGAGACCTTCACCGCCGAGGATATTTCCGAGCTGCGCCATGCCTATCCCACGGCCAAGATCATCGCCCATCCGGAATGCCCGCCCGAAGTGATCGACGCGGTCGACTTTGCCGGTTCCACCGCCGCCATGATCGACTGGGTCAAGTCCACCAAGCCGCCGCGCGTCGTCATGGTCACCGAATGCTCCATGTCCGACAATGTGGCCAGCGAAACCACCGGCGTCGATTTCCTGCGCGGCTGCAACATCTGCCCGCATATGAAGCGGATCAATCTCGAAAACGTCCTCTGGTCACTGCACACCATGACCGAGGAAGTCACCATCCCCGACGACATCATCGCCCCCGCGCGCCTCGCAGTCGAACGGATGATCGAACTCAGCCGCAAGGGTGACTAGCTTCGAGCCGTCCCGAAGGGCAAATCGCACCAGTGGAGCGATTTGAGGCGAGAAGGCCATGAGCGCTATGCGTGAATGGCCCAGCCCATCAACACACTGGCTGCCACACCTCCCCCTTGACGGGGGAGGCAAGCGGAGCTTGGCCCGCAGGGCCTTAGCGAAGCTCGGAGGGGGCGCCCACAGGTTCGACTGCAGGGAAGCAAGCTAAGGTGGGGAGTCAGAACCCCACTCACCCCGGCCGCTTCGCAATCAGGTCAATCTCCACCCGTGCCCCCACCGCCAACGCCGTGACCCCGATCGTGGTGCGCGCCGGCAGCTTTCCCGGTTCGAAGAAGCTCGGCCACAGCGCATTGAGCGCCCCGTAGTCTCGCTCGAACTGGGTGAGATAGATCCGCGCCATCGTCACATGCTCGAGCCCCAGCCCGATCCCACCCAGCACGATCTGCAGATTATCCATCACCCGCCGTGTCTGCGCCTCAATGCCCTCGGGCAGTGGCGCGTCGGGTGCTGCCGGGTCCGTCGGCATCTGCCCGGTGACAAAGACGAAACCATCGGTCTCGACCGCATGGCTGAACGGCGCCACCGGACGCGGGCCGGAGGAAATCATGTGATAGAGCAATTCACTCATGGGTGAAGCAACCTCGTACAAATCTGCCCCGCCAGACGACCCCGCCCCTGCCGTCCCTGTCAACCGCCTGTGAACGCACTTGCCCCATCCCGTCGAAAAGGCCAGACTTCCATGCGCGATGAAAGCACTGCTCCGCCTGGTTTTGACGGCAATGCTGCTGGCCGCGGCGCCAACTGCCCCCGGCTTGGCGCAGCCTTTTGGCCAAAGCGCCGAACAGGCAACACGCCTGGAAATCCTGTTCTCGCGCCTTTCCGCGGCCACCGACGCAGAGGCGGCCCGAGCGATCGCCGACGAAATCTGGCAAATCTGGATCCACCCGGACGATCCCGAGCTCGACGCGCGCGTCACGGAAATCATGACGTCCGGCGGCTTTGCCGGTCCGGCCAGCCAGATTCCGCTGATCGACGCGCTGATTGCCGATTATCCCGATTACGCCGAAGGCTGGAACATGCGGGCCACCGCCCATTTTCTGAACGGGGCCTATGACAAATCCCTGGCCGACATCGTGGAAACGCTGGCGCGTGAGCCGCGTCATTTCGGGGCTATGGCCGGTCGGGCCCTCATCTACTACACCCAGGGCAAACGCGATGAAGCGCTTGAGGCCATTCGTGCCGCCCTGGACATTCACCCCTTCCTGCCCGAGCGTATGCTCTTTCCCGAGCTGGGCGATCCGCCCATCCGCAGCTAACCCTTTCAAGAATAGGCAAGACCATGAGTGATGGCGACTATACCATCCACCACGAGCGGGGGCCGACCCGCGGCCGCTATTTCATCAGGCTCGCACCCGGCGCCGAGGCCGAAATGACCTATTCCCGGTCCGGCGATGGCCCCATGATCATCGATCACACAGGGGTGCCCCCAGAGTTCGAGGGTCGCGGCATCGCGCTGCGGCTGGTCAAGGCCTCGGTGGCGGACGCCCGGGATCAGGGGTTCAAGATCACCCCCGTCTGTCCCTATGTGGTCGTCCAGTTTCGCCGCCATCCTGAATGGCGTGATCTCCTGGCCTAGCCAGTTCTGCTCGGAAAGCCCCTAATATCCGTAGCGATATCGGTCGGCAGTCTCCGCCAGGATGGGCTGCAGCGCCTCCCAGCTGACGCGGGCCGTGGGCGCCCCATAGGCATAGGCCGAAATTTCATAGGGCTGGAATTGCACCACCAGTCCATAGGGGTCGGAGACATCCCAGCGAGCGGGGTCGGTGACCACTTCGTTCAGGCCGTCGAGGCTGTCGGGCCAGAGTGCATCACCATGCTCGGCCATGGCCGCCTCGCTCACCAATTGCACCAGTGTCTTTTGCCAGCCCTTGCCCGCGAAGATGTCGCCTGCCTCGAGCCAACGTCCCTCTTCCTTGAGGAAATGCAGATAGGTGATGGTGTAGTTGCCATGTGCGGCGCCATGTCCGTACCAATAGGTATTCACCACCAGCGACAGACGATTATCCGTAATTTCGTGGACACCAATCGAATTGGTTGAATCGCTCGAGCTGTCATCAGACATGTCTTCGGGTCCGCCCTGGCCGGCGAACACACTGGCCATTTTCTGCCCCTCGGCTTCCACGAGCGCATTGAAGCTTTCGGCGAAAGCCTCGTCGCTGTCGATCTGCACCAGCGCCAGCTCGTGCTGCGCCACCGGCCAGTTGGAATCGGGATTGTCCGCCTCATAGGGGTCGGGTGCGGCTGCATAGCGGGAATGCGGATAAACCCGGAGCCCCTCGATCATGCGGCTCATCTCCAGCACGTGGCTGCGGCTGGCAAAGACATCCTTGAGACAGAACAGGCCCCGCTCGTCATAGCTCCCCTGGGTCAAGGGCTCCGCCGTGCGCGTGCAGGCGCGCTGGGCGTAGTCGAGCCACGCCCGCTGGCTGCTGCGCAATTCGGCCAGTGCGGCGTCGGACAACCCGCCAATGGCCGTGGCATAGGTCTTGGCCAATCGCTCATCGGCCCTGGAAAGTTCGGGATCGTCGCAGATGGCGCGCTCGAATGGCGTCGCCGCTTTGGCGCAGTCGAAACTGGCAGCATGCGCACCCTGCGGCAGCGCCCAGATCAGCAGCAGAAAAACTGGCAGAAAGCGGTTCATCTTCGACCCCCTGGACCCTGGCCTGGCACACGATAGCTGCTCATCGGCCGCGCGTCACCAGCCCCGGGCAGCGCCTAACCACGTGCGCTGCGCGGTCCCATGGATAATTCCGCATCGAACACCACCACCATGTTCCGCCCACGCTCCTTGGCCATATAGAGCGCGGTATCGGCCATGTCGACGGCGACATCGAGGCTATCGCCCGCTTCGGCCAGGCACGCCCCGACGCTGACACTCACCGCGATGGCCTTGCCCTGCGGGGCGGTGACGGGGTTTTCGTCGATGGCCAGCATCACCGCGTGCGCGACGGCGCGCAGCCGCTCGGCACTGCATTCTGGGACCAGCACGATGAATTCGTCGCCACCCCAGCGCGCGCAGCAATCCCGCGGCCTGATGGCGCGGCCGATCCGCCCCGCCACCTCGATCACCACCGCATCTCCGGCGGCATGGCCATGCCGGTCATTGATCGCCTTGAAGCGGTCGATATCGACCAGCAGCAGCCCATAGGATCCGGCCTCGCGGGCCTCCGCATGCGCCGCCGCAAAGCCACGCCGGTTCAGAATACCGGTCTGCCCATCCTTGGAAGCAAGCTGCTCCAGCTCCCGGGTACGCTCGCGCACCCGCGCTTCAAGCAGGCGCCTGTTGTCTTCCACTGCCGCGGCCATTTCCGTCAGGCTCGCCGCCAACCGGCCGATTTCGTCCTGCCGGCCGGCGCCCATGGTGAGCGCTGGCGCATAGTCGCCGCCCCGGGCACTGCGCACCACGCTTTCCAGCCTCGTCACCCGGTCCAGCACTGCCCGCTTGAAGACAACCATGGCCAGCGCCGTCACCAGCACCATCACCGCCACCAGCAACAGCCCGATCGGCAGGAACAGGCGCCGATCAATGATCGCGTCCAGATCCATCAGTGTCACATTGTACCAGCCCAGCCGATCGAGATAGCCGACACCCACCAGCGTCTGCTTGCCCGCAATGGTCACGAAGGCCGACTGCGCCAGCGCCTCGCCATCGGTCACGCTTTCCAGCAGCTGTTGCAGCGTCGTCCTGTCGGCCTCGCTGTCGACCATCGAGAAGACGGTGCGCTTGGCCTGCATCGAGGCCGAAAGGCTGGCCAGATTGACCAGGTTCTCGTCGCGATGCGCCTGCACCTGGCCCCGCCGGTCCACGAACATCGAGGTGACACCGCGCTGCGGCACGTTCACCACTTCCTGGATGAAATCGCTGAGGTCGATCCCCGTGCCCAGCACGCCCAGCACATTGCGCCCCTCGCGGATCACGCAATTCATCCAGACCTTGGTCACCCTGAGATTGGCGTCATTGTCGACATTGAGGTGACACCCTTCGCCCAGCGCCTTGGTCGAGAAATACCAGGCATCCCGCGGATTGTCGGCGTCCACCGCATAGCGTAGCTGGTCGCCGGCATAGGCATTGGCCGCGTCGTTGAAATAGTAATTGCCTGAGGCGTCGATGACGAAAAAGTAGGAGTGGTCCGCAAAGCTCTGGCGAAAATGCTCCAGTTCGGCAATGCCCCGCCGCTTCAGCATCGGGTCATCCTCGTTCAATGCCCAGTCGCGGATGGCCTGGCTGCCCGCCAGCGTTTCCGCCAGCGAGACCTCTCGCACCAGCGCCCCCAGGCCGCGATGCCGGTCATAAAGCACCTGCTTTTCGGCAAATAGCGTACCGAGCTGGATGACCGTGGAATTGACCACCCAGTTGAACGCAAAAAATGCCGGCACGGCCACTGCGGCAAAGCCGAGCAGCACGAAAACCAGCACCCTGAGCGAGAGTGTATCGGCTATGGCGCGCCAGAAGCTGAAGATGACCGCCTCGTCCGCAAATGAACAAACGGGTGAACTGTGCCCGCAAACGCCTCAAGAAGCTGTTAACGCTTTGGCAAGTCTGTGTCTCACTTGAGCAATTGCTGCACTGCCGTCAACTCCTCCTGGCGCAGTTCGTGGCCACCCTCGTGCCAGGCCAGTCTGGTGGCGGCCCCGTTGGCCTCGAAATAATCGGCCAGCGCCTGGGTAGCTCCCGCCGGCGCGATCGGATCGCGCCGCCCGGCCGTGATCAGCACCTGACGGCCGCTGAAATCCGCCGCGGCTGGCGAGAAGGGGATGAGCGGATGCATCAAAATCGCGGTGTCGAACAGATCAGGCGCTGCAAACTGCACCGACGCCAGGATATTGGCACCATTGGAATAACCCAAGCCGATCACGCGCGATGCTGAACCCGCTTCCTTCCGCACAAAGGCCGTCATCGCCTCGGTACGCCGGGCCAGATCGTCCATGTCATAGACGCCTTCGCCCGTCCGCCGGAAATAACGCAGCGCCCCATGCTCGCTGACATCGCCGCGCGGCGCCACCCGCCGCACCCCGGGCAGCAATTGGCCGGCCAGTTCGAAGAACTGGTTCTCGTCGCCGCCCGTGCCGTGAAACAGGAAGATCACCGGATCGGTGGCGTCGGCCACCGGATCGGCGCGAAACTGGTAAGAGGACATCGCAACACTCCTTTTGCCGCCGATATTGGCCGTTTCTCCGCCCGCGGCAATGCTTGGACCGGGCCACGCACTGTTGACCATTCCGGAACAATCATCGCCCCAACCCCGATTGCACGGCGATGTGCACCGGTTATGATGGGCTATGTTTCTATCAGTCTTCGATGTGTTCAAGATCGGCATTGGCCCCTCCAGCTCCCACACCATGGGACCGATGACCGCTGCCCGCCGCTTCCTTGACGACCTTGCCGCTGGCACCTGGCCACGCGCCGCCCGCGCCCGCCCCGCCGCCATCACTGCCAGCCTGCATGGCTCGCTGGCCTTTACCGGTATCGGCCATGGCAGTGATCGCGCCGTCATTCTGGGCCTGGCCGGCGAGGACCCTAAAACGGTCGATCCGGACGCCATGGATGCGATCATCGCGACCATCCGCGACACCGGCCGGGTCACCCCGCCTGGCCATGACAGCTATCGCTTCCGCCCCGCGGTCGACCTGGTGCTCGACAAGCAGACGCCCCTGCCCGGTCACCCCAATGGCCTGCAATTCTGCGCTTACGACAGTGACGGCCAACTCCTCCTGCGCCGGGTCTATTATTCCATCGGCGGCGGCTTCGTGGTCACCTCCGAAGAGCTGGAGGCCGTGCGCCAGGCCTCTCCCGCCGATGCCGACGTGCCCTGGCCCTTTGCCGATGCGGCCGAAATGCTCGACATGGCAAGGCGCTCCGGCCTCTCCATCGCCGCCATGAAGCGCGCCAATGAGGAAGCCCGCCTCGCCCGTACGACGCTCGACCGCCAGTTGGACACCATCTGGCAGACCATGTCCGGCTGCATCGATCGCGGTCTCGACCAGCGCGGCGAATTGCCCGGCGGCCTCAAGGTCAAGCGCCGCGCCGCCGCCATTCACGACCAGCTCAGGGACAAATGGCAGCGCAACGAGATAGATCCGTTGATGGCCAATGACTGGCTCAGCGTCTTTGCCATGGCGGTCAATGAGGAGAATGCCGCCGGCGGCCGTGTCGTCACCGCGCCCACCAATGGCGCGGCCGGCGTCATCCCGGCCGTGCTGCGCTACGCCACCCAGTTCAACGCCGGCACTGGCGACGCCGCTATTCGCGATTTCCTGCTCACCGCCGCCGCCATTGGCGGCATCATCAAGCATCGCGCCTCGATCTCCGGCGCCGAAGTCGGTTGCCAGGGCGAAGTGGGTTCGGCCTCCGCCATGGCTGCGGCCGGCCTCTGCGCCATCATGGGCGGCACGCCCGAACAGGTGGAAAACGCCGCCGAAATCGCCCTTGAACACCATCTGGGCATGACCTGCGACCCGGTGGGCGGCCTGGTGCAGATCCCCTGCATCGAGCGCAATGCCTTCGGCGCCGTCAAGGCTGTCACTGCAGCCTCGCTGGCCTTGAAGGGCGACGGCACCCATGCCGTGCCGCTCGACGCCTGCGTCGAAACCATGCGCCAGACCGGCCATGACATGAGCGAGAAATACAAGGAAACCAGCCTTGGCGGTCTCGCGGTCAACGTCGTGGCGTGTTGAAGGCTAGTTCCGATACCCCACATCGATCACCGCATGCCCTTCGGTCAGCCGGGAGACGCAGGCGCACATCTTGTGCCCCTCCGCTTTTTCCTCGGCGCTGAAGAACACGTCGCGATGGTCGATCTGCACCCCATCGCCCATCACCTGCACTGCGCATAGGCCGCACTCCCCGCGCCGGCAATCATGGATCATCTCCACGCCCGCCCCCATCAGCGCATCGAGCAGGGTCTGGTCCGTGCGCACCGGCACGGTGACGCCGCGATTAAGCACTTCAACCGTGAACGGCTTTTCCGCAAACAGCCCGCTATCGCCGAATACCTCATAGCGCAACCGGCTCACCGGCCGCCCCGCGGCCGCCCAGGCCGCTTTCGCCGCTTCCAGCATGCCGATGGGACCACAGAGATAGCATTCCGCATCGGCCGGCAGCGCCGCGAATTCGGCATCCAGATCGACATGCTGGCCCAGCGAATTGTCGCGCAGCACCAGCCGGTCACCCAAGAGCGCCTCCAGCTCGTCGGCAAAGGCCATCAGCCCACGAGAGCGGGCGCCATAGACCACCCGCACCGAAGCGCCCCGCGCCACCAGCGCCTTGGCCATGCCATAGATCGGGGTGATGCCAATGCCCCCGGCCAGCAGCAGATAATGCCCGGCCCGCCAGCTCAGTTCAAACCGGTTTTCCGGCAGGGTCAGGCGCACGTCCTGCCCTTCCTCAAGGCTCCACATATAGCGCGACCCGCCCCGGCTCTGCGGATGGAGCTTGACCGCCACTGCGATCTGTCCCTGTGGCGCCGGGATCACGGTATAGGTGCGATTGGCCGCCTCTCCCCCGATCTCCACCCTGAAATTGCTATGCGAGCCCGCGTCGAACCGTGGCACGGCCCCATCCACGGCAAAGCCGATATAGCGGACATCCTCGGCAATCTGCCGGATCTCCGCTACCTTCGCATCCCGCCACTCCACTCGGTTGCGCATGAGCTTACCCCACTACCAATGACAAAGCCGGCACCCGGCGAATGAGACTGCGATCCTGATCGAGCACGAATTCCAAATTCTGCCGCGCCAGCCGTGCGTGCTCGCGTGCCAGCGCCTCGGCGCGGCCCCCTTCGCGCAGGGCGATGGCCTCGACCATGGCCCGGTGCTGGGTCTGGGCGCCATATAGTGAGCGCCGGAATTCAACCACACCGGCCTGCTTGTCGAGAAAGGCGCTGGGCGAGGCAAAAGGCAGGCTCGTCACCCGCTCGATTTCCCGCCTGATCGTCTGGCTGGCCAGCCCCCAGAGCTTTTCATGGAAGCTGGCATTGAGGTCGACATAACGGTCGAAATCCATGTCCTCGACGTCGCCGCGCAGGGCCTCGTCGAGCCCATCCAGCAAACGCTGCAACTCGCTCATGCGCGCCGGCGGAACCCCGCGTTCGGCCCCCAACCGCAGCGCCAGTCCTTCCAGGGTCCCGCGCAACTCGATCGCATCGATCACTTCCTCGCGCGAAAAGCTGCGCACCGCATAACCGCCCGAGGGAATGGCCTCCACCAGCCCCTCCTGCCCCAGCTGGGCCAGCGCCGCGCGCAACGGCGTCCGCGAAATGCCCAGCCGCTCGACCAGAGCCAGTTCCGATAGCCGGCTGCCGGCCCGGATCTCGCCCGATACGATCAGGTCGCGCACCCCCATCAGGGCGCGCTGTGATTGTGCAGCCCGCTGCGACATCCCGCTCACTCCGCCGCCGTCTGCATCGCGTTTTCCTCCGCGATCATCCGGTCGATCAGCCGCCGCGCCCACATCGAGCCGGCATCGATATTGAGATTGTAGATGACATGGTCCGGATTATCGTCGATCGCCTTCTGCTGGGCTTCGAGAATGCGCTCATCCTCACGGAAGATGGAGGAAACCCCCTCGCGCAATTCATGTGTGCGCGCCTGCTCGTCGAGCTTGTAATTGCGCGCAAAGGCCCAGAAATAGTGGCAGGACTTGTCGGTTTCCGGCGTCATGGTGTTGAGCACAAAGCCATTGACGCCCTGGCTGCGATCACCCTCGGGCGCACCCGTGCCGGTGGGCGCCACGCCCACATCGATGGCAATGGTCGAGGGCGCCTGGAAATTGATGATCTGCCAGCGATCAACATTGCCCGGCTTGCCCAACTGCCCGCGCCAGAACGGGGGCGCATCGATATCGATCATCCAACGGGTAATGGTCGCCGTCGTGTCAGTGTGCGTAGCCTCGAATGGCGCTTCGGCCACCGCGCGATTGCCGATGGACGAGCCATGCACATAGGTTTCGTGCGTCAAATCCATGAGGTTGTCGACCACCAGGCGATAGTCGCATTTGGCGTGGATATATTTGCCGTCTGCGGCCCATTCGGGATCCTGGTTCCAATGCAGATCAGGCACCAGGGCCGGGTCGGCCAGCGCCGGATCGCCCATCCACAGCCAGATGAAGCGATGTTTTTCCACCAATGGGTAGGACTTGACGCAGGCGGATGGATTTATGGTGTCCTGCGACGGCATGTATACACACCGGCCGGTATCGTCGAATTCCAGACCGTGATATCCGCAAATGACATTATCGCCATAGAGCTCGCCCATTGAGAGCGGCAGCAACCGGTGCCAGCAGGCATCGGCCAGCGCAACCGCCGTTCCATCCTGCTTTCTATAGAGAACAACGGGCTTATTGCAGATGGTACGCGCCAGCAAGTCGCGCTTCACCTCGACATCCCAGGCAATCGCATACCAGGTGTTCAGCGGAAATGTGGGCTCGCCCATTGTCTGGTTCCTCCTCCAGCGTCCGCTTCAATGAATACCAATTGTATACAAAAATCAAGAAGGCGATTGCCAAACTTTGGACGAACCGCCAAGACTTCGCCCCGACCAGGAACCGAGGAGGAATCCCCATGGCCGTTTCGAAGCCGCCCTACCATGCCGATGTCGTCGGCTCTTTTTTGCGTCCCGACAGCATCAAGAAGGCCCGCAAGGCGCGCTTTGAAGACAAGACGCTGGGCGCCGATGAGCTCAAGGCCATCGAGGATGAGGCCATCCGCGATGTCATCCGCATGCAGGAAGATGCCGGCCTCAAGGCTGTCACCGATGGCGAATTCCGCCGCGCCTGGTGGCATTTCGACTTCATGGGCATGCTCAACGGCCTCGACATCATCGAGCGCGAGGGCGGCGGCATTCAGTTTCATGGCGTCCACACCAAGCAGGACGTGCCGGTGATCACTGATAAGCTCAGCTTCCCCGCCGATCACCCCATGCTCGAGCACTTCAAGTTCGTCGCCGCCAACACCAAGGTGACCCCGAAGATCTCCATCCCCGGCCCCAGCGCCATCCATTTCCGCATTGCCGATGACGACATCGCCGTTAATGAATACAAGCACGATGCCGAGGCCTATTTCGAGGCTATCACCGCCACCTACAAGGATGCCGTCAAGGCTTTCTACGATGCCGGCTGCCGCTATCTGCAGATGGATGACATCTTCTTTGCCTATCTCTGCGATCCGAAAATCCGCGCCGAGCGCAAGGCCAGGGGCGAGGACCCCGATTGGCTGATCGGGCGCTATGCCAAGATGATGCATGACGCCATCGTCGACCGGCCCGAGGACATGCTGATCGGCATGCATATGTGCCGCGGCAATTTCAAATCCACCTGGGTGGCCGAAGGCGCCTATGACCCGGCGGCCGACGCCATTTTCAACCAGACCGATGTCGATATCTATTTCATGGAATACGACACCGATCGCGCCGGCGGGCTCGAACCCCTGCGCCTCCTGCCCAAGGGCACCAAGCGCGTCCTGCCCGGCTTCATCACCACCAAGACGCCCGAGCTCGAAGACCTCGATGATTTGAAGCGCAAATTCGATGCGGCATCCAAATATGCCGATCTCGACCAGCTCGGCATCGCCCCGCAATGCGGCTTCGCCTCAACCGAAGAAGGCAATGACCTGACCATGGACGACCAGCGCCGCAAGCTCGACCTCGTCGTCAAGACCGCCGAAGCCATATGGGGCGGGGTGTAAAAGCGCACCAGCACCATTTTTGGATTGCCGACACCTCGGCTCCTGTCCTCCCTCCCCCGTGGGGAGGGAAGCGAGATAGGACTTAGCCCTTCGCTAAGTTCGTTGAGTCGAGCAGGGTGGGGGTACTGGTCGGCCGAACAGCTTGTAGATTTTGGATAGGCACATTCCAAAAAGGAAAACCCCAGCAACTCGGCTGAGTTACTGGGGTTCTTTGGTTGCGGGAGTTCGCCCAGAGCTTAGAGAGCTTTATTGCGCTTTTGACATCTTCGATGTCCGCCGTAAGTCAGGGAATCAGCCATGTCCCACTCCTTGAGACGGCCATCACCCCTGTCCATTCGCCTGTCACCTGAAGAGCGTGCCCACCTGGCGGCACGTGCCGGGACACGCCCTCTGGGCGCATATGTCAAAGGTGTGCTGTTCAGTGACAATCCACCCAAGGTCCTGCCCGCGCGTACCGGACATGACCGGCGTCTGCTGGCCCAGCTTGTCGCCGTCATGGGTCGAAGCAGAATTGCGAGTAACGTGGCGGACCTGGCGTCTGCCGCAAGGTCCGGGAGCATAGGCCTGGATGACGAGACTTTGTCCCGCATCATTCAGGCCTGCGACGATATCCGCCTGATGCACGACGCCCTCATGAAGGCCATGGGCAAGCGGGGATAGTCATGATCCTTGTCGGCTCCCAGCGGGGTGGCGCTGCCAGTCTGGCACGCCACCTGATGAATTCTTTTGAGAACGACCATGTGACCGTGCATGAACTGCGCGGGTTCACGGGCAGCAATCTGCGCGATGCGTTTGATGAGGCGCATGCGGTTTCTCTTGGGACGAAATGCCAGCAGTTTCTGTTTTCACTGAGCTTCAACCCACCCAAGGATGCGAAGGCGAGCCTTGATGACCTGCTGCTGGCAGTGGAGCGGGCCGAAAAGACTCTCGGGCTGGAGGATCAGCCGCGCGCCCTTGTCATCCATGAGAAGAATGGCAGACGGCATCTGCATGCCGTCTGGAGCCGTATTGACGCGGAAACCATGAAGGCGATCAACCTGCCCTTCTACAAGTCCAGACTGAACCAGCTCTCGCGCGACCTCTTTCTTGATCACGGCTGGGAGTTGCCTGAGGGATACCAGTCACGGTTCTGGAGGAATCCGCTGAACTTCACACTTGCGGAATGGCAACAGACACAGCGTCTGGGTCTGGATCCGCGTGAAATCAAGCTGATCTTCCGGCGGGCATGGGAGCGGTCTGACAACCTCGCCAGCTTCCGCTCGGCGCTAGAGGAGCATGGATATTACATTGCCAGAGGGGACCGGCGCGGGCATGTCGCGGTCGACCTGAATGGAGAGGTTTTTCCGGTCGCACGGTTTGCGGGCCTGAAAACAAAGGACGTCACCGCCCGGCTGGGGCCTCCTGATCAGCTTGCCGGTGTTGAAGAGACCACGGCCAGGGTACAGAGGCTGCTCGGCGAGCGTGTCCGGTCCATGCTGGAGGAGACGGAGCAGAAGCACGCCCGACGCCTTAAGCCGTTACTGGACCAATACCGCGCACAGGTTCTTGCACAACGGCAGGACCGACAGGATCTGAAGATGGCTCAGGACCTGCGGCGCAGGCGGGAGACCGCAGAGCGTCAAAGCCGCTTCCGCCGGGGTCTTGCCGCCCTGCTGGATTTTCTGACAGGCAGATCGGCACGGATGCGTCGGGAAAACGAGCGTGACGCAGAAGCCTGCAAGCGGCGTGATCATCTTGAGCGCGAGGCAATGATGCATCATCAGCTGGCGGCGCGGCGTTCCCTGCAGAGCAACATCGCGCAGCTGCGGGCACGGCATCAGAAAGTCATGGTCAATATAGCGTGCCAGATTGCCCGTCTGATCGACGCTCGCACGCCCGGCAGGCAGCGCGGAAGCGAATTTGAGCGTGGACCGTCCCTCTAGCGGGATCGGCTTTGGTTGAATTCCTGTTTCAGGGATTTTCCATCCTTGCCCCAGTGATCCGGCTTGCGGGTAACACCGTCATAGGCCCGGCCATTGTCGAGCGTCATCAGATTTTCGACCAGCTTTCGCCTGTCTTTCATCTGGGTCTCGTCCAGCCGCTTCATTTTCTGCTTCTCGAAACGACTGGTTTCTTTGGCCCCCAGAACGATCAGGTTTTCCCGTGGGCTTGCCGGAGTGACCTCTTCGAGGGCGGTTTTCGTTTCCCTTCCCCTCTTCATCATGGCTTCGACTTCTTCTTTGTGAATCCGCTTCTCCCGGACCGTACCATGCTCCAGCGCCTGCCTGTCCGTATGCTGATTTGCAAATGCCGTAATGCGGTCGAGACGCTCGCGTTCAAGCGTCTTCTCTTTCCCGGCCCTTTCCTGCGCGCATTGGTGTTCGAACGTCCGGTATATCCACAGTTTCTCCGGATCATTGAGTTTTTTCAGACCAGTCTCAACGGCGGTCCTGTCGTCCATAATACTGATTTTATTGAAGTTTTCTTTGAGGTCCGTCATAGTGGCACCTGCGAGGAAACATGGCGGAAAAATACGATCATAAGGCGGAATTCAAAGCCGCGTACAAAAAACTGGGCGAAGACATTCAGGACAGTATCGAGCGTGCGGCACGCAATGGTGTCCCCGACCTTCTGATCGCCGACCAGCTTCTTTATGTCTCGCTGAAAATGATCGTGACGTACCTCGAATACGGCTACGAAGAAGACAATGTGCGCACATGGACAACAGGCGCGTATACGGCCTCCAGGGACAATTACTTTGGCAAGCCTGGTCGCCCCAGTTTCAGCGGCCATATTCACAGCGCTGGCGGTGACCCGGTGAGCCGGTTCACCGAAATGACCGCCATGAGCATTGCGACACGGCAGGCACGTGAGGAACTGCTGGAAATAGCGCGATCCTACGTGGGCACCCTGTTCCCGGGTGAGCTGTGCGGGCCGATCATCACACGGGCATGCGAGCTTGGATTGCGTGCGCGCGACGCCAGCATCACCCGGTGGAATGAAGCGATTTTCAAAACAATTGAACGGTTCGAGGCCGGGGAGTTGCGCGATGACGGGCAGTTGCTGGCCGTTGTTGCCAACCGCAGTCTCTCGGCAGGCACACGCCCTCCGGTAGAATAGAGGGTCGACTGCAACCCTCATGATCAATTTCAGTTTCACTCAGGGCGTTTCTTCGCCAGTCCTGCGGCACAACAGTCTTGACGCCCCCCTGATATTTGCCAACTAGATACCGCCATTCATCCGGGGGACATTCTGTATGGCACAGCAATTCCCGCCACGCGGATTTGGTCCTGATGCTGGTGAGACTGCGCCTGACCGGCGCTGGGGCAATGCCTCAAAGCTCAGCGCGCGATGGGACTATTCGGGGCGAAAGATTCTGCTCGGCTCTCATGAAGGCCGGGAAATCGGCGATCCGGATGCAGAAGGTTTTCCGGCGGGCTCGGGTGACGACCGCCATATTGTCACCATCGCAGGCACACGTGCAGGAAAGTCCAGCACGGTACTGGTGCCAAATCTCAGGCGCTATCCCGGATCGGTCGTTGTTATTGATCCCAAGGGAGAACTTGCGGAGACCACGGCGCATGCGCGCAGGCGCTTTGGTGACGTTCATATTCTGGATCCATTCAGGATCACCTCGGAGAAATGCCGGGAATTCTGCTCATCGTACAATCCATTCAGTGAGCTGACAGAGGCACCGGATCACCTCAAGCCTGCCAATGCCGCACTGATTGCGGATGCTCTGATCGTGCATGTCGGCAATAGTGAGACGCACTGGACAGACGCTGCGCGCAACTTCATCCGTGGGCTGGTGCTGCATCTGCTGGAGGACCCACTGGAGGCCAGGCTCGGGAAGCTGCGCGAATATCTCTCGTCCGATACGGAGGAACTGATTGGCCTGATCGAGGACATGGCAGGAAACGACGTCTTTGATGGTATTGTCGCCAATACCGGTCGGGCGTTTCGTGCCAAGCTGGAAAACGGACAGCCATCCCGTGAACTTCAGTCGATCATGTCGACCGCGAACGAGCAGACCTGGCCTCTGGATGATGTCACGCATGTTTCGGACGGGCATGATTTCTACCTGTCGTCGCTCAGCGAGAAGCCGATGACAGTCTACCTGGTGCTGCCGGCGTCCCGACTTGCCACGCATGCAAAGTGGCTGCGGCTGATGATCAACCTGACCATTACGGCTATTGAACAGAAGCCGGTGAGAGGGTTGCGGGCCGGAGCATTGCCGATCTGGCTGGTACTGGAAGAGTTTGCAGCGCTTGGCAATCTGCGCTCTATCGAGACCGCCGCGGGCTTTATGGCAGGCATGGGCTGCAAGCTGTGGGTGGTGCTGCAGGACCTTACGCAGCTCAAGACCCATTATCCGAATTCCTGGGAGACGTTCCTGGGCAATGCCGGGATTCTCCAAGCCTGGTCCAATGTCGATGCGACCACAACGGAGTATCTTTCAAAGCTGATTGGCCAGACCACCATTCTGGAGACCCGCTTCGATACTGTGGGTGAGAGCGGCCAGCAGCGTGGCGATACCGGCGAGCGCACCCAGTTCCGGACGGTGCCGCTGCTGGATGCTGCCGAGGTCGGATATTTCCTTGCCCGTGAAACGGGTCGGCAGCTGATCCTGTCACCGGGGCGTCCGCCCCTTTTCCTTGAACGCCTCAAACCAGACACGGAAGGTGCATGAGCATGAGCAGGACTTTCAGCTGTGAGCCAATCCGTGAGGCTGATGCGGCGGGAAAGCTGCAGAAAGCGGGCATGCGCTGGACAGAGTCTGCGGGCATACGCGGTGGCACCAACGGGGTTCTGATGGGCGTCATGTTTGTCCTGGCGCTGCTGGCAGCGCTCGCCAGTCTGATGGCAGCTGCCGGAGGCGCTGGCGGGATTGGCGTTTTTGGTGCCCTTGCCTTCGGGGGATTTGCGCTGTTCTTTGCCAGATAGGTTTTCGGGGCGCTGCCACAGCGTTCGGTGGTGTTTGAACAGGATGGCTCGATCAGTGTTCCCGCTGGCATTCCAAAAAAGCCGGATGCGCGGACTCTTGAATACCGGCAGACGGATATCAACACGATCGAGGTCGGTCCCAATCCGACGGCCAGTTCCCTTCAATGGGTACGCGGCGTCCGTCTAGTGATGAATGATGGCATGGCCGTGAATGTTGGCGGGGAACTGCATGAGGGAGAGGCACGCCGGATTGCGGTGGGCCTGAGCAATGCGCTCCTGGAGATGAAAGCGAACAACGGGAAGTCCGAGGCGATGAGGAATGCCGCCCGGTACTACGGGGCTGGACCCGGATCGGACAGTGACTCCGATCTGATCGACTGAGATTCGCCCCACATCCTGCCCGCGAATTCCCGTTCCTCCGCGCCCAGCGCATCCGTGTAGATGGCCGTTGTGGCGATATCGGCATGACCGAGCCAGCGCTGGACGAGATTGAGGGGGACGCCACTTCGGATGGCGTGGATGCCAAAACCATGCCGAAGGCCCTTGGGCGTGGCGTGAATGCCCTGCCCGATGCCAGCGGCCTGCATGACGGACTTTATCCGCTGCCAGGCGGTACTGCGGGAGATGGGCCAGAGACGTGCGTCACCAGAAGGTATCATCACCAGAAACCGCGCAATCACATCATCCGGCAGTGGCACGGTGCGGATGACGACAGCACCGCGCTTCTTGAGGGAGCGGAACGCGATGCAGCGCTCCCCGTGATCAATGCCCGCTGCTGCCAGCGCCAGTGCTTCGGAGATTCTGCAGCCGGAATAAGCCAGCAGCAGGCATAGCGTCCCGACTGATGGATCAGGCCATGTCCAGGCCGTTTCAATGAAGCGTTGCCGCTCATCGGGCGTGAGATATTTGCGCCTGCCATCCGGGGCGCGGAGTGATGGTTGTGGGGTAAAACGCAGGCTCATGTCGTCTGTTTCCGGCGTCCTCGCCACCGGGAATACACGACACTCTGTCCTATTCTGTTCGGGCTTCCGCCTTCACCGCTGCAACCCGCAGATTACAACAGGTTCCGGACCGCCTTCCGATTGGAAGATAACAGCACGGGATTGAGTCAACAATAAGATTCAAAGCTAAATCAGGAGCTTAAACAGAATAGGACATTCTGTCTGACGCTTCCTGATGCCCTTCCGGTGACCCGTATTCATGCGCACTGGGAGAAAGTCATGTCGCACGAAGAAGCCACCCGCCGGAACGTCCAGGAGCAGTTCCAGCAGAACCCGAACCTTCAGAAGGTCGAGCCGCACCAGGTGGGAGATTATCGCACCGCTGAGATCATCAATTCCGAGATCGAGCGGCAACGCCAGCAGCAACAGGAACGCCGGTAACGGCAAAGCATCACGCGCGCGGAAGCTTTAACGGCTTCCGCGTTTTCGTCTTTGAGGGAGACAATCTTTGAACACAGGAATTCTGATGATGCGCGCCGCGCTGATTGCGGGCGTGGCCGTCACCTTGGCTGCCTGCTCCGGGGAACCGGGCGGCAATGACATGAAGCAGGCCATCCGCAACAACCAGATGGTGATGGCCCAGATGCAGATGCTGGCTCAGACGGGCGGGGCCAGCGTGACGGCAAGCCAGATGCTCGACGCATCGGAAGTGGAGAAAGGCAGCTGCATGGAGGCGCAGAACCAGCCCGGCTTTGTCTGCGATTTCCGGGTGAACGCCACGGTGGGCGGCCAGCGCCAGACCGGCCAGTGGAGCAAGGCCCGGTTTTTCAATGCCGATGGCTGGCAGATGGAACAGGTGCGGTAAGGGAGAGAGACGATGAAGCTTGTACGATCCGCCGCGCTTGCGGTGATGATGGGGGCTGCGCCCTCTGCCCTTGCCCAGCCCGTGTTTCCTGTGAGTGTGGAGGTGATGGACATTGGTGTCGGTCTGCCGGATGGACAGACGATGGATGTGGCCGGGTTCTATCCCGGCCAGCCTGCCGACGAAGCCTTCGCAACTGCACAGGAATTCTACGCAGCGCAGGGTGCCAATCCGCCCTATGTGGTGGAAGCCTCGCTGGAGTTTGCCGATACGCCGTTCATTCTTGGCATTGGACCGAGCGGCATGATGCGCACCGAGACCTATGATGATGTCTACGCGGTGTTCTCGACCAATGGCAGTGGCAACCAGCTGGTCACGCTGTTCCGGGATGTGCGCTATGGCAGCGAGTATCCGAATGCTGACGCCACACTACAGGCCATCATCGACAAATACGGACCGCCGGGCAGCGACAGTGGAGAATTCCGGGAGAATTCTGCGCGGGTGATTGAGTATGGATTCCTCGATGGCGCGGCAAAAACCGGCGATGGCGTGATTTGCCCGTCCCTGAATGCATTGCGCACCTTCCAGCCCCGCAACGGCCATGACCTCAACACATTGCGCCAGCTGACCTTCCGGGCGGCCGAGAACAATCTCAATGTCTACAACCCGCAGGACCGGTGTGATGTGTATCTGCGGATCGAAATTGGCCCCGGCTATGAGAATGGCCGCAACAACCCGGATATTGTGGGCTCGATGAAGATGTTCGTGATTGATGCCGCGCGGTTCGAGTCTGCCAATGCGCGGGATAATGCGGCGCAAAGGGAGTTGCAGGAACTGGCGGCGGGCCAGAGGTCACAGGGCGCGGGTGCCCCGAAGCTGTAGGGAGTGACTGAAAGAAAAGGAATGGAGAAAGGGTTCAGGTCCCCCTGAAACCCTGCCCGTCGGCGAGACCGGGGGTGCGGGGATCAAGGGAGGGGGATCGCCCGGTCTGCACGGCAGGAAGACCGGGGACACCCTTGATCGTCGCGGGGGCGGCGCCCCGGGAGACCAGTGCGTGTCGACGCGCGAAAAAGACTCCAGCGCAAGGGATGGATGCCGGATGGCGGAGACGGTCAACCGGCTCCGTTCACGACAGCCCGGTCCGTAAGGATGCGCCCCAGGCTAAATCGCTTTGTTTCAGGCTGACGGGTAAACACGCACTTCGCCTCGACCCTTAAAGGCTCGCGTTTCAGAATATGTAAATCCCGTCTTTCCCAGTGAGTTAATGAGAATTTCGCGTGGTTCGCGGCGTCCCTTCTGTCTACTATGGCTTGAAAGGAGGCTACCCGGTTTTGGTCAAGATCAAGAGACCTTCAACAACCACGCTCGAACACGTGAATACTCACGTGATATTCATTCATGGGCTCAAAGGAGATGTCGAAGACACATGGATCTCCGGTGAGGGTTCTGAAGCAGAGTTCTGGCCCGCATGGCTCGAAGAAGAGCTGCCAGACGTTGCTGTCTGGAGCATTGGTTACCCCGCCGATCGCGTCAAGTGGCGCGGCGGCATTGCGATGGCAACGCAGGACCGTGCTACTGGTATTTTCGAACGCCTCCTGGTCGAACAGGCACTGGGCCGAGGACAAATCATACTTGTCGGCTACAGTATGGGCGGCGTGATCATCAAGGAAATGCTGCGTCTCGCGGAAAGGCAGTCTTCTACCAATCCCCGGACCGCCGATTTCGAGCGACGGGTACGAAAAGCCGCGTTTATCGCGACGCCGCACCTTGGTTCTGCAACGGCCTCGATCGCAGTCAGTCTCGGTGCTCTTTTCAGACCTACCGATGCCACGCGCGGGCTGAACAGAAATAACCCACATTTGCGGGATCTGAATGCCTGGTTCAGAGACTACGTCACCCGGCACCGCCTCGACGTTCTCGGACTGGGCGAAACCCTGAGAACAGTGTGGGGAAAAATCGTAGAGACGGACAGCTCGGATCTTGGACTGGCATCTCCGGCCAGGTTCATTCTTCTCGATGTCAATCATGACACAATCGTCCAGCCACCGGACCGCGAGGCCGATACGTATGTCCTTCTGAAGGATTTCGTGCTCCAGGCACCAACAGGTCAGCATGCGGATGCACGGCAGGCTTCTCAACTGGGGAACATGGACGAAAAACTCGATGAGCTTCTTCGTCGCTCAGGTCCGGTGTCAGCCCGCAGAATTCTTAACCCGATCATTGATCGTACCGCACAGGAGAGGATTGCGCGTCTGCGCAAGTCCCGCCGCTTTGTTGGTTCTGATCCAGTGGAAGACGCCCGCCAGCTCGCACGTGACATTCTTGAAGGTGAACTTCAGGATAGCTCTGCCGCGACGCGAGCCAGCGCCCTTGCGTGGAGTTCACGCATACTGTCGACTATCGATGTGAATGAGGCCGACCGTCTGTTGGGCGAAGCGCGGAGACTCGCCAGCAGCGATGAAATTCTGATCGCGAGTGCGTTCATTGCCTCGGCACGAGGGGACAAAGCCGGTGCAATCGAAAGCCTTTCTTCGATCAACACCCCACAGGGCCATTCTGCAAGATACCTGGTCGCTACCTTAAATCTGGAACCGGAGCAGACGGTCTTGTGGCTCGATGAGTCTGACCTCCGGTTTGATGACCTGGATGCTGACGGGAAGTTTGTCCATATGGGCCGCCTGATTGCGGCTCTCGATATCCCACGTGCGCTAGAACACGCAGAGCGCATAACAGTCGAAGATATGGATTACTCCCCACCTTTGCAGCATGTCGTGGCCACGGCACATATGCTGGCAGCAGTTCCCGCTGAGAAACAGGACATGCTGATTGACCATGTTCCTTTTGACTGGGCGCAATTCCCTCTGAAGGAGGATGCAGATTCTCTGGAGCACCGCAGACAGGCCCGGGAAGCTTTTTCAGCTGTAGCGCGGGCAGCCGGCGAACTTGGATGCGAGCACGCACGTCGGGGAGCGGAAGACTTTGCACTCTGGCTGGCACTGCGTGACCCGGAAGGAGCCATGGCAGCGCGTCAACAGCTGACCCGAAGCATGTCTGACCCCGGTGTTATGGTTCATCTCGTTCCCATGGCCATCCAGTTTGGTCTGCCGCTGAACAGAACGGCCATCGATCAGGCCATCTCCGTTGTGGAGTCTACTGAAGGCGACACATCCAACGACGCCCTTATGGCGCGCTTCATGCTGGCGATGGGGGATGAAGACAAAGGCGCTGTTGCAGATTTCATCGACAACAACCGGGAACGTCTCGGACGGGTGGTCAGTGCCGCAGCCGTATCCGCTTTCGAAATCCGGGCGCTTGCAGACTCCGACAGGCTCCCCGAAGCCCGTACGCGGCTTGAAGCTCTTCGATCCAGTGGGTCTGCGAGCGAACTCGACATAAGTGCCCTTGAAGCTGAACTATCAGGGATTCAAGGTGAAGACACAGTTTCCGCTCTCGAAGAGCGGTTCCGGGTTAGTGATAGCCTGGACGATCTGATGCCTCTCGTTGGACGCCTGCAACAGCAGAACGAATGGCGTCGCCTGACCCCCTATGCACTCGAGCTTTTTGGGCGCCTGAACGACCTGAAAAGTGCAACCGCATATGCCCGTGCCGCTTATGAGTCTGAGGACTGGCCCGCGGTTATCGCATTTCTGGACCAGCATAACGACTTCCTGCAACGCTCGGAGACTTTGCGGGGAATCCTCGCATGGTCACTGTACAGGCAGGGCGAACTGCGTCGCGCCCGGCAGGAACTTGCATCGCTTCTTGCGACACAGGACAACGAGAATACCAGAGCCCTTTTCATTAACATCGCGATAACGTCAGGCGACTGGGATGCACTCGCTACGTTCGTCGAAAGTGCGTGGACGAACAAAGAAGAAAGAACAGCTCCAGACCTCCTGCGGGCGGGCCAGATCGCAGCGGCCATCGGGTCGGGACGAAGTCAGAGCCTGATCCGCGAAGCCGTCTCAAGAGAACCCTCAGATCCTGAGGTCCTAGTAACTGCCTACCATGCTGCCGTGTCCGGCGGATGGGAAAATGATGAAACGGTCGCAGGCTGGCTGCAGACGGCGATTGAAGGCACAGACCAGCACGACGGCCCTATCCAGCGGATGTCCCTTGATGACCTCATGGACATGCGTCCTGACTGGGAGCGCCAAGAGAGTGATGTATGGGAACAGCTCACCAGAGGTGAAATGCCCCTGTTCCTTGCAGCAAGGAGACTGAATCGCACAACAATCAGCATGTTGCTGACCCCGGCCCTTGCAAACCTGGACGAGGCAGATCCCCGGCGTCGCAGTCTTTTCCTGAACTATAGCGGGAGAATGAGTAGCGCCAATGCCGTCGCTGCAAGGGACAACATCACTCCGGACCAGACAACGATCGCTCTTGAGGTTACTTCACTTCTGACATTGTCCTTCATCGACCGCCTCTCTACGGTCCTCGAGCGCTTCCGCAGAACAGTGATACCGCATTCAACACTGGCCTGGCTGCTTGATGAGCGTCAGAAGGTTCAGTTCCATCAGCCTACACAGGTGCAGCATGCTCATGAGCTTCGTAACCTGCTTGCGCAGCCGGAATACTCCATTCTGGGCGATGTCGTCAGGCCGGGCATGGATGATGTCGATGAATTTGGCGAAGAGCTGGCAGCCATGCTTGAGACTGCCCGCCTGGGGACGGAAGACAGCAGGCAGACTGTGGTGGTCAGACCGGGCCCGGTTCACCGTCCTTCGACACTGATGCGCGAAAACGCCGACCTAAGCGCCTATGGCGATGTGGTCTGCGGCTGCAGCGAAGTGATAACCGCCCTGCTGGCGGAGGGGCACATCACTCCGGAAGAGGCGAGTCGTGCCAATTCCTATCTGCGCGTTCATGAGTTGCCTTGGCCTGACGCTCCCACCATACAGCCTGGCGCGACGCTGCTGCTGGATGATCTGGCGGTGTCATATCTCCAGCACCTTGAACTCCTGTCAACATTGGGTACAGCGGGCTACAGGGTCGTCTTCTCTGAGGGCCATGCCGAGCGGGTAGACGCACTGATACGACATGAGTCCTACGCCAATGCGACCCTTGAGCATATTGAATCCGTAAGGGCCAGCCTCGCACAGGGAATCGCCGATGGCAGAGTCATTGTCGGTCCCGAGGGGGTCGATGAAGAACTGACATTGACGAATATTGGCCGGCATCCGACCGCTGGCGTTTTTGCGCTCGCAGGCGTGGTTGATCTTCTGGTCGTCGATGACCGGGCGCTGAATAAGTACGCCAACATCGATCATGAGGGCCGTAGCGTTCCGATCGGATGCAGCCTCGATCTGCTGGCAATCCTTGAAAATTCAGGAGCGCTGAGCGCCTCGGACCGCACGGAGTCAGAAACCCGTCTCCGCCGCGGTGGTTTCCAGATGATGCCCGTCAGGCAGGAAGAGCTGGTCCGGCTCGTGAACGCAGCCAGCATCCAGAATGGAGAGATACAGGAAAACGCTCATCTCAGATCGATACGTGAGAGTATCGAAAGGCTGAGAATGACCAATGCCTTGCAGATCCCCCTGGACCAGCCCTGGTTTGAGCAGTTGCTGGCCAGCGTTCGCGAAAGCGTCAGGGCCCAGTGGAATAGTGAGGTTGATGATGCGACCGCACGGGCCCGATCCGACTGGCTGCTGGGACTGATTCACTTCCAGGGATGGTCGCACAGCTTTGAGCAGGCGAATGACCGGGACGCCATCACCAATCGGTTCCGGATGCTTTGCTGGCTTACATTGTCAATTCCACTGGGTGCGTTCGGTGACACAATGAGGCGCTATTCGTCCTGGATGGAAGACACGCTGATGCGGGCCTTGCGGTCAGAGGATCCTGCGTCACTGGCATGGCTGACTGAGCAGACAAGGAGCTACATCGAAGAGCTGGCGCGACGACTGACTGAGGAGGAAAGCGATGCTGAATGAGGAAGGCCAGGAAATTGTGCTCGAGCTTATGCGATATTTCCCGAAGACAATCCGGGATGAGCTTTTGCATGATCGCGACTTCCGGGTCCGCAACGGGCTCCGAAGTGTCGGCGACATAAACTTCCCCGGAAGTTCGGTCCCCTTCTCCAGGAATGAAACACTGGGCGCTGTCGGGCGCGTCTTCAGGGAAGGGTCAACACCGGAGAAGGTCCTCGATAAGACTGGCGCGGAATGGGAAGCCCGCTGGGACTCTGGCCGGGGCTATCCCGTAATGGTCAAGGGCGAGCTTGAGATACCACTGCAAGGACTGTGGTTCGTTGCAATCGATGATACCACCCGGCGAGCCATGCTTGATCGCATGTTCAGCGAAAACAGGGCTGTGGGACGAGAGTTCGACCACTGGCGGGCAGTTCTGACCGCTGGCCCTGTGGACTATGACGATATCGAGCAACTCCATGACGACATGGAGAAAACACCGACGCAGAATGTGTTTGGAATCCGTTCCGGCCTGTCGAATGGAAGCTCGCACCCGGATACGCTCGTCCCGCGAGGTCTGGCCTACTATGAACGACTAGTAGGCTCTGCAAAAGATGCTGACACAGTGACGGCTTTCGCGGCGGGTCCCGCGAAAGCACATGTGGCGGAGCTGCTGCAGTGGAATGCAGGAGCCGGACTGAAACAGGCACTGCTGTTGGGATCGCAGGCCAGTCTCGTGCCGTCACTACCGGACGGTCTTGATCGCGCAGTACTGGAGCGTGTGGTCAATTGGGCCGCAGCATATGGCGACCGTATTTCGCAGCTGTCTGCATTCGAACTAGGGCTTCGCCATTTGCCGGAATATCCGGCATTGGCCGTCGATCTGGTTTCGATTGCCGAGCAGATAAGAGATGACGATCCAGATGACCCTGAAGGCCGTCTGCTTCTGCTATCGAACCTGTTCGTCTTTGTAGATGCTGGGGTTGCCCATGGAGGAGACCTTCGTGACGTACCACCGTACTGGAGACGGCTTGCGTCACTCGCACAGGCTTCAGTAATCGAGAGGGAGTTCATCCTGGCTGGCCTGCGCGCCGGCGACACGGAAAGCTGGGTGAGGTCCGGACGCGGAACACCCTTTTATCTGCAGAATTCCATCGATGGAAGAAAAGAACCGCGATGGCTCCCCGACTTTGCAAATCCTCATCAATGGAAGAGAGAACTGGTGAGCCGCATTATCGGTGCGGCCGAACGCAATCCGGCGGCGATTGACGGGACACCGCTGGAACCGATCCTGAAGTCCAGGGAAAAGGGCAGCCTGGTTGACCAGTTCGAATTCCCGTTCTCCTATCTCCCCGGCCCCCTGGAGGGCGGTCTCGACCTCATGGTCGATGCACCTGCAGAAATCCAGGAAGCGGTGGGTGAAAGCCTGTCGGTTAGCCCCCTCGAACAGACAGCATTCAACGCGCTGGTGAACACCTGCCTTGTGTTCCGCACGCCTGTTGAACTTGCCCAGCAGGCAGCTGAAGTCATCAAGAATGCCAAGTACCGCATCCGTGAAAATGTGGAGTCTGGACAGCATTTCGCGATGCTAAGCGGTCTTGCAACGGTGGCGGCGGTGACCAGAAGTCGCGATCTGGCCAGAGAAGTGCGTGTCCTGACGAGAATTGCTCTCCTGCGGGGCGATGACAACATCAATCCCGTTCAGTCTTTCCGTATCTGCCTGATCGCTGCGAATGGTTTCGAAGACATCCGGGAGTGGCGAGCATTTCTTGGTGAATGGGTTACAGAGTTGGCTTTTGGTGATCTGGAAAAGGCGCAGGCCCTCAATTTACATGGAATGATCGAAGCGCTTTGCGCCCTTGAACCAGCATTATGGGCGACACTGTCGCGGGCAGAAGCTGCGCTCTCTTCATTCATCAGCGTGAAAGCATCAGCGCAGTAAAATCAGTCACATGTCCAGCGGTGTGACCTCTCCATTCTCCCGAACAAAAAACAGGCCTATTCCGAGTTGGCGCAACCCTCCCTCGGTCTCACCGTAGAGTGTTCGATATCTCGGAAAATCGGGGAAGGCCAAAGCGACCTTGCTTTCCGGGTAAAGATTCTGAAGTCGCATTCCCTTGAGCAGAGCGTGCGAATACCATTGCTGTGCTTGGCTCGCTGGATTGGTCGATTTCTTTTCAGCAGCCTTTCTTGGATCGCGGTAATGGCTGGAAGGATAACCCTTCGCCTCTACCACCAGAGTTTCACCGGCCTTTGTGGCTTCAAGATCGACACCGCGCGCTTTGCTGCGCGTGTCGGCGAGCCCGGTGATTGTCCATCCCGATTCTGACAGAAACTGTGCCAGTGCACGGACGACATTGCCCTCCCAATACCAGTCTGCGGTGACATCAACGGCAGTCATGGCAGCTGACATACACGTTCCGCGCCATATCCCGGGCGCAGATGTCTCCGTAATGCCATTGTGGGTAGCTCATCGGCGATCATGCCTGCCGGTCCCGGACCAGATTGATGAAGGTACTAAATCCCATCAGCTGGGTCTGCTGTTCTGGCCGGTACGTTGCATGCAGCCCAGTGGGCAGCACAAGCTGAAGGTTCTCCCGGCGCATTTCCTCGGTCTGGGCAAGGGAAATACCGGGTTCAAGTGTCAGCAGGTGCTTGTTGCGAATACGATTGGCCTCGGCCAGAACCTGCCGCCAGCGATCCTTGCATGACGTCTTTGCGGCAAGCATGGTCAACTGAAGGTCCGGCCACGCCGGATCATGGTATTCGGCCTCGCCTGGAAACAGGAAGTCAGGGCCGGCTCTCTTCTCGGTGGTAGCTTCCCGACAAAAGCGCACATTGTGCAATTTCAGGATGGCTTCAACGTGATTCCCAAATGCCCAGCCTGCCCGTGACTTGCGACGGTTCTGGACGGACAGGGAGAACCGGACAAACTCATCTACGTCTGGCTTGCCACCGCTCATGAACCCGTTCTCGAGGCGTTTACCGACCAGGTGACGCTCGAGAGTCATGAACAGTCGCTCTTCCAGATCCATCAGAGCCACAATGGCCCCATCGGGGTCATCGCGTCCGTCGATGTCCTGGACGTGCTCCCATGTGAAGGCAGACAGTTCTCTTGTGGGCGGGAAGGCTTCGCCGAAGCGGGCCAGCATCAGTTCAAGCAGGCTTTCTTCGGTGGCAATAACCTCGACACCGATGAATTCCAGTATCTGCCGGGCGATATAGCCCACGGTCTCGCTGGGATCATCGCGCAGGTCGCGTGCGCGCAGGAGATTGCCTTCCGGATGTTCCAGACCGAAGAGCCAGAGAAGCTGCTGCTCGATGGAGCTGTCCCGTGGACAGAAGAGCGCCAGCAATGGACCGGACACAGGCTGGCAGAGGATCAGCGTGTCGCCTGCCCTCGCCCTATAGACAACTTCTTCGGCTTCTGCGGGATAGTAGAAGCGGTATTCGGCAGCGCGGTTGGGATCGTTCCTGCGACTGTCATACCAGGTCGCAGAAAGTGGCAGGGATACCGGCGGCTCCTCGTCACTTAGCCAGACATAGGTCACCGGTAAGACATCGTTCTGCGCGTTCTCGCCAAGAAACTTCCGGAACCGGGTAATACCCTGCAGTTCATGTCCGTGTGAGACCTGCGGGTCTACTTCCGTGCCGCGTAATACCTTGGCGCCGACACCGACGAAGTGGTCTGACAATGCCCCCTGTTTCATGCGGCGCCCCCCAGCGTCAGCGAACTGATTTCACCATGTCCTGATTCCGGATTGCGAAGCCACTGTGCGAGGTCTGAAATGACCGCTGCGGCTCCCGGCCCGCGCCTGTCACGAAACGCACATTCCCACACCGTCATGTGACGCCAGCCTGTGGCGTCCAGCTGGTCGCGAACGCGGGTATCCCTCTGCCTGTTGCCTTCGATTTTCTGCTGCCAGAATTCCTGTCTGGTGCCCGGCAGGCGAAACAGATGGCAGTTGTGGCCATGCCAGAAACAGCCATGGACCAGAATAGCCGCGCGGTAGCGTGGCAGCACGATGTCAGGCTTGCCTGGAACATCCTTCGCATGCAGCCGGAAACGGAATCCTGCTGCATGCAAACCTTTGCGGATGACGAGCTCCGGCTTCGTGTTTTTCCCACGAATGCCGGACATCATCCGGCTGCGCGTTGCCTGGTCAACGATATCAGGCAACGGCCCTCTCTTTTTCCTGAGCCTGCGCGGAAACACTCGCCCTGACCTTCTTTTTGGCCGGGGCACCAGAAGACTTCTGCACCAGATGGGGCTCCATAAGGCGCGCGATCGCTGCCACGACCGGCACGACAACGGCGTTTCCGAACTGGCGATAGGCCTGCGTATCGGACACCACGAAGCTGAACGGCTTGTCACCGACCTGTTCAAACCCCATCAGGCGCGCACATTCCCGTGGCGTCAGACGGCGCGGGTTCTTGCGCTTCTGGCTGATGAGGATTTCCGAGCCGTCCTTGTGGTATCGCGCAGAAAGCGTACGGGCCACGTCATTGGGACCGACAAGACCAAAGCCAAAGCCGTTGCCTGCAGCCCGATGCTTTTCCGCATAAGCCTGGAGGTAACCCCAGAGATGATCGGAGAGCGTATAGCGCGCCTGAACTTTTCCCTTCGGCCCTTCAAGGAAGCGGGGATCATCCCCTTCCGAGCCATTCTCGGGATGCAGGATGGATGCAAGCTTCGGCGCGAAGGCCTTGTCCGGGACTGGCAGGTCATCAAAATCAAAGCCGCTGTCTTCGCGGAAACCAACAATGAAAATACGCTCGCGATGCTGCGGCACCCAGTGCCGGGCATCAACGATGCGCGTCTGAACCTTGTAGCCAAGGTCTTCAGTGAGCGTTTTCATGATCACGTCAAACGTGCGGCCTTTATCGTGGCTCTTAAGATTCTTGACGTTCTCAAGGAGGAACGCTTTTGGCCTGTGGTGTTGGAGAATGCGCGCCACATCAAAGAACAACGTGCCCTGCATTTCGCACTGGAAACCATGCGCGCGACCAAGGGAGTTCTTCTTGGATACGCCAGCCAGTGAGAACGGCTGGCATGGAAACCCGGCGAGCAGAACGTCATGCGCCGGTATGTCCGCAGCTTCAATCTTCGTGATGTCCCCGGCAATCTCGTGGTCATCTTCGGGATAATTGGCACGGTAGGTCTGCTGGCTGAACTTGTCCCATTCGCTTGTGAAAACGCACTTGCCGCCAATGGCGTCAAAGCCCCGACGCAGACCGCCAATTCCAGCGAAAAGGTCAATGAACGTGAATTCGGACTTCCTGTTCTCCTGCTTCGCCGGAACAAGCAGCTTCAGAACTTCCATGGCTGCCTTGCGGGGCTCCCCGTCTCCTGCTTCGAAGCGGTAGCACTGCCGCTCTGTGTAGCCGAGATGTGCAGCCGCTTCCGCAACGGAAAGCCCGGCTTTTTGCCGGAGTTCAGAAAATTCGGACATCATTCCCCCTGGGTCGATTTCTGACATGGTGTCAGATTCGAGCCTGCGGAACAAGAAGAGAACAGGCAGTCGCCCAAAATAAGGATTTCTGCTGACCCGGGTTGGCAGATACTCCTCTGGAACACGGAGCCGCACGACCACTACATCAAGCAAGATTTTGTTTTTGCTAATGTTTCAGCTCGCAAGAAGCAAAACCGATGGCGTGCGAGAGATTTTTGTCCTAACCTGATGCCCACATGGAAGACAAAGAAAAAACCTACAGTTTCAAATCCCGAGCAAGACTGCTCCAGCACCTTGGTGACCAGCTTATTGGAACCCCAAGACTTGCCGTATTTGAGCTGGTCAAAAACGCCTACGACGCGGATGCGTCGTATGTGAAGGTGCGACTCGGCGGGATTGGTTCTGCATCACCATACATCCAGGTTACGGACGATGGCAGCGGCATGTCCCTGGAAACAATCGAGAATATCTGGCTTGTGATTGCGCACGATCACAAAGAGCGCGAATTGCGCCTCCAGCAGCGCACGCGAAAGGGGCGGCTGCCCCTAGGTTCAAAGGGCCTTGGCCGTCTTTCTGTTCACAAGCTTGGGAACAATATTGAGCTGGTGACTCGCGCTCAAGGACGCGACGAGGTGGTTGTCACACTCGACTGGAATCAAATCATTTCCCACGAATTTCTAGAGGATGCGGCCATCGACATCCAGACCCGCACTCCAGAAATCTTCACCGGACAATCCACGGGTACCAGAATTACCGTCACAGACCTTCGTGAGAAATTTTGGACTCGTGGCGAAGTTCGACGGCTCTATCGTCAGGTGACATCGATCTCATCACCTTTTGGCAGTGAAGCACTGGACGATTTCGTTGCCGTGCTTGAGGTGCCCGACTACCCCCAATGGATCGATCGCCTGCCTGATCCGGTAGAAATACTCAAACGCGCACCATGGAAATTCGAGTTCAGCTTTGACGGCGAAGAGTTTCGCTACACATACAGTTTTCGGAAAATTCCCGGTATTGCGCGCGAACCGCGCGAAATCATCCAGGAGAAAGGTCGGCTGCTTATTCCGCCCCCGGAACTAGACGATGATGACCCGCTATTCAGCGGCCAGGTTGAGGGAACTACGTTGAAGAAGGTCATCGCCGATCGCGAAACGCTTCGCGGTGTAGGTCCGGTTTCAGGTGAGTTCTACGTATTCGACCTCTCGCCAAAAATTTCAAGCCGCATGGGGGAGACGCAACTGATCCGCGATTTTCTCGACGAAAACGGCGGTATCCGGGTCTACCGTGACGGAATCCGGGTTTATGACTATGGTGAAAAACACAATGACTGGCTTGGCCTAGACCTTAAGCGCGTCAACAATCCCACGAAAGGCCTGAGCAGAAATATTGTGGTTGGACACATCTCGTTATCGCAGGAAGGTAGCACTGATCTCGTCGAAAAGTCCAACCGCGAGGGGTTTGTCGAGAACGCCGCTTACTCCCGCCTTCGCCGCGTAGTACTTGGCGCTATTGAACCATTGCAACGTGAGCGCGAGGTTGACCGTAAGGAAATCCGAAAACTGCTTGGCGATGTCCACGATCCAGAAACTCGCAGTATCATGGAGCCAGTCGCCGAGATAAGGGCACTTGCGCAGAAAAAGAACCTTTCGGCGCAAATTGATCCGTTACTCGACAGGATTGAGCATGAATATGTCTCCATGAAGGAGCGACTACTTACGGCTGGAATTTCTGGGACTAGTCTGGCCGTCGTGTTTCATGAAATAGAACAGGGGATCCGCTCTCTATACAACAACCTGGGTTCAGACCCGGCACTTGCAGGAGTAACTGAACAGGTAAGAGAAATGATGCGTCTACTGGACGGTTTTTCTGATCTGCTCAGGAAGAAGGATAGAAAGGCTGTCGATCTTAGGAATCTTGTACGCCGCGCACGTGACCTCAGCCTAATAAGGTTTCGGCATCATGGCGTCAGGCTGGAATGCCCCCCTCTTGAAGACTCGTTTCCATCATTGACCGTCTCATGCTCCTTTGGCCTGACGCTGGGAGCACTGACCAACCTGATAGATAACGCGATTTTCTGGCTTCGCTCACGTTGGCCGGAAGGCGAGGACAATGAAGGGCAGCGCGCAATATTCATCAGTATCGAGCCGGATTTTCCTGACGGTCCTGCGATCATAGTTGCCGACAACGGCCCTGGTTTCATGGACGCGCCGTCTGAACTTGTGAGACCATTCTATTCCCGCAGACCCGAAGGCATGGGCATGGGCCTCTACTATGCGAATATGGTCATGGAACTAAATGATGGCGCACTGGTGTTTCCGGATTTGTCCGAGGTTGATGTTCCGACAGAATTCGATGGCGCGGTTATTGCTCTGCGCTTTGGCAACGCCGGAGGGCAATGATGTTTCTAAGCTCGCGCTTTGTGATCGTTGATGACAAGCAGGAACATCTCTCGGGCATAAAAGCCGCATTGGATCAACTTCGACTGGACTGTCACACCAAACTTTACGACGTCGAAACGATAGGCGATTGGGAACGACTTCCAGGCGTCCGTATCCTGTTCATGGACAAAAACCTCCGCCCTGGATTGACAATGGGAGGCGGACCTCAGAGCGCGTTTGCTGCCATCGCCGAGGTGATTGAAAAGCTCATCAGTCCGCAGAGCGGACCGTACGGGCTTATTCTATGGGCAGAGGATCCAGAGATGGACGCTCTAAAAGCTTTTCTACAGGAAAGGCTGGCCGTCGTGAGTCCGCTGTTGATGCCGGTATTTTTTGCGGAACTCAAGAAAGGCGATTACATCGACCTTAATGGCAACGTGCACAACGCAGAAAAGCTGAAAGCCGACATCCTGGCGGCGCTTGAGCAAAGCCCCCAGATGAAGGCTTTGTTTTCATGGGAAACTGACGTCATGGCGGCATCCGATGCAGTGCTACGATCAATTGTTGATCTTGTGCCGGAGAATCTGCGTGTTACGGACGGGTTCGGGCAGGAGTTGGGAAAGGTTTTCTATCGGCTTTCTCAAGCGGGTGCAGGGATAAACAAGGCACTGGATGACCCCCGTGCTGCAATCAATCGCGTTTTGGTGCCAATTCTTGCAGACAGGATACTTGAACATGACCCTGAGGCGAATGCAGGGGACAAATGGAGAGATGCGCTTGTTAATCCGGGAAATCAGAATGCCACTATACAGGTGAAAGCCGCGGTTAATACGGCAATTCATCTTTCCCACGCTCGGTCCCCCGGTAGTGTTCCGACAAAACCGACCGACCTTGGAGCTGTCGTGGATTTTCCGTTCGAGGATGCCGAGGCCGCGCTTGAACAGAAGTTTGGGCTCTCAAAAGCCATTTTGATGGACGACAAGTTCTTTGGCGTTTCCGAACAGGAGTGGCCGAATATACGCCTTCGGCTGATCCAGATCGGCGCCGCGTGCGATCACGCCCAGCCTAACAAAGGACCATTGTTATATGCTCTCGCGATCGAGTGGCCCTTCACAAACGATGATGGTTTTAGGACAGGTGGCGCGACGCTACATCAGGGCAAAAAGACTAAGGACGGGGAGCAGCTTTGGTACTCTCCGCTTCTCCTGGTTGGGCCTGATAAGCGGGCTGGCAAGATAACCGCTATCTTAAATTGCACTATGGCTGCAACGCGTGATGAAGCCGCCAACTGGACTGTGGCGTTCCGAATGCGGGACGAGTTGATTTCTATGCTCACACAGGCCTTTGCACGTTACATCTCACGACCGGGTATCGTTGAACTCTCCTAGTACCGGGGGGATGCAACGGGGGCGCGTAGCGGGCCCCCTTGCCAAGTGGTGTGGTACTACCACACACATCTTGCGGCCTGCAGACTTCAGGATTTTGACCCATACCTGACCTGCTGATGCACCGGCCCAGCCAAGGGCCCTAATCTTCCCTTCCTGCCTCCAACTCTTACAGCCGCTGGCAACTCAAACGTAGCCACCTAGCGATGCCCGCAGAATCTACTAAGACCGTTTCCCTCGTTCCCTATCTCCATCGCTCGTAACGAACAGCACAAAAAAAGCCCCGCCGGATACAGCGGGGCTCTTCAGCATCAGTTTTGGTACGTCACAGGGTGAATTCGGAGTTCCGGGTACGCTTGGGCTCCGGCTTTGGTGCCTCCTCCGGTTTGCGGTTGGCGCGAAGGGCGATGCGTCCATCGACGGGGATACCATCGAATATCAGCGCCAGCCCCTTGCGATCCCTGTGCGGGAAAGCCACGCCCACCTTGATCCATCGTGCCGTGTCGCCATCACCGAGTACCTTGTAGATGGTATGAGTGGGGCGGGTTTTATCGTTCGTGCTTGCTTCAGTCATTTCAGTCTCCGTTTTGCTTCATGCCGGACACCGCGTCCGGCTTCATGGGGACTGTCCGCTGTCGTGGGAAAAGCGTCCGGTCACACGCCACGCACAGCGTGCCTCGCGGGCGGAGCTGCACAAGCCGAAGGCGCGGAAGCGAGCCGCGTTGAACGGCGCGACCACGGCAGCAAGTCTCCCAATGTGAAGCCGAGCGCGTTTCGGTCGTGAGAAACGGGAGGTTGTGAATGATGCGCCGGAAACGAAGTGCCCTATCATTCGCCAGCGACTAACCGGGGCTGATCGACCTGATGGATCTCAGGTGGTCCCTGATATTCTCGTCACGGAAGCCGGGGGCGTTGCGTCTGATCCAGTCGATCCGTTCGTCAGCCTGACGCATGACGCTTTCCATCCCCACACGCCGGTTCCGGGGTGGAAGACCAATAGGCCCGCACTGCCGGATGACTTCGAGCAGATGGCGTTCCATCATGCTGTGCACGCTGTCGGCGGGGCGCTCGTTCATCATGATGTGAAAGTCATACCGCCAGCAGCTTTCAGCAAAATGGTAAGGCGGCTCTGACAGGGGCGACCTGAATCCGTGATGGCGGCGCAGGCGCGCAAAGTGAAACTCCAGCAGCGCCTTTTCGAAGACCGGGTTGTCGCTCTCGAAGATCAGCGGGTCTTCACCGCAGTAGAAATCCAGGAAGAGACCGACCTCGAAGAAGAAGACCCGCAACTTGCGATAGATGGCGGCAACGCTGTTGGTACTGAGCCGGACGTCCCTACCGGCATCCACCGCAGTGCTATCCCGTACAAAGTGGCCGAGCACCCTGCGAAACCGGTACTCACTGATTTTGGCAGCGTGAACCAGCGGTCGCGACGCGCGCTTTGCTCTCGGCTTTTTGGAAAGTTCCGCCATCCATCGGCGTCCGGTTTCGTCGCGATATCAGCAACATAGAAGACCGGATCGAGACCAGGCAACGCTGTTTGCTTGTAATGACCATCCGCACGCACTCTGGCGATCCGGTCTTTCTCGCCGCACATTCCGGAGCATGAGATCGCGCAAATCAGTCGATTTCTGAATACCGGCAGAAAAAACTTGCATCACTCTTGAGTTTATAGGAATATCTTCCTGTGTGAAACAACGCGCAGGAAGGACGCCGAAGCGAAGAACGGAAGTGCAAGATGGACAGAACAGCGGGTCGAGAAGACCACGGCAATGCGAACGGGCCGACCCGCCATGATGTACCACACGGAGTGGATGATCTCGTTCGTCTTCTTGCCCGAATTGCCGCCGAACGTGATTTCCGCGAAGCGCTGGAGGCCAGCCGGTCTCCTGACGCCAGTCGGCCGCAAAAGGGGGACACATGACCAGAGTTTCGTTTTACGCGCGTATGTCAACGGACAAGCAGTCCGAACACTCAGTGGACGACCAGCTGCGACTTTGTCGCGATCACGCCATTGCCCATGGCTGGGAAATCGCCAAGGCCTATACCGACCGTGCCATTACCGGCTCTACAATGATCCTGCGTCCGGGCGTCCAGCAACTGATGGAAGCCATCCGCGAACGGCAGGTCGACGTCGTTCTTGCAGAATCCCTCGACCGCCTCAGTCGTGACCAGGAAGACATCGCGCACATCTACAAACGCATTCGCCACGCGGACATGCGACTGGTCACGCTGGTCGAAGGTGAAATCGGCGAACTGCATATCGGCCTCAAGGGCACGATGGGCGCGATCTTCCTGAAGGACCTTGCCCAGAAGACGCATCGCGGCCTTGAGGGGCGTGCGCTTGCCGGCAAGAGCGCCGGCGGCAAGTGCTATGGCTATGACGTCGTACGCAAGCTGGATGAAAAGGGCGAACCCATCCGTGGAGACCGCGCCATCAATGAAGAGCAGGCAGCGGTCATCGTCCGTATCTTCCGGGACTTTGTTGCCGGAAAGTCAGCCAAGCGGATTGCACAGGACCTCAATCGTGACGGCATCCCTGCTCCGACTGGTGACGCATGGGGCCATTCGACGATCAACGGCAATCGTCGACGCGGCAACGGCATCCTCAACAATGAACTTTATATCGGTCGCCAGATATGGAACCGGCAGCGTTTCCTGAAGCATCCCGACACCGGCAAGCGCGAGGCCAGACCCAATCCGGAATCCGAATGGGTCATCACCGAAATTCCCGAGCTGCGCATCGTTCCGCAGGAACTGTGGGATCAGGTTAAGTCCTACCAGCGCGAACTCGATGAAAAGCCGCAGTTCTGGCAGAAGCAGCGCCCGAAGCGGCTCCTGTCCGGACTTTGCAAGTGCGGGCACTGCGGTGGTGGCTACTCCAAGATTTCCGCGCAGCACATCGGCTGCTCGACGGCACGCAACAAGGGAACCTGCGACAATCGCAAGTCCATACATGTCGGCCATCTCGAGGAGCGTGTCCTGAAGGCTCTTCGCTCTCGCCTGATGGAGCCCGAACGCTGCCGGGTCTTCTGCGATGAGTACACGGCCCACATGAACCGCCTGCGGGCAGAGCACAACGCGGCGCTGAACGGTTACCGTGCGGAATACGAGCGCAACGAACAGCATATCGACAAGATGCTCGACGCCATTGGTAATGGCCTCGACCCCAAGAAGGTGAAGGACAAGGTCAACTTGCTGGCGGCACGTCAGGAAGAACTGGAAGCCCTGATCGCTGACTCTAAGGAGGCTCCGATCCTGTTCCATCCGAACATGGGGCGTCACTATGCCAACGAGGTCACGAAGCTCGTGCGGTCACTCAACCAGGAAGAACACCGCAGTGAGGCCGCCCACATCCTGCGGTCACTGATCGACCACATCGAGCTGACGTTTGATTCGGCGACGCACGAACTGGTGGTCGACCTTCATGGCGACCTTGCTGGCATTCTGCAGATTGCCAGCACCGGCAATATTGAAACACGAAAGGAGAAGGGTTCGATGAAGAACACCCAAAAAGCAAAACGCCCGGTTTCCCGAGCGAATGAAAATGCCTTGGCGGCTTCCGGGTCGCTTGCGGGGGGCCGTTCTGCCACTGGCAGAAACGACCACCCCATCATGCAAGCTAAGCTGGTTGCGGGAGCAGGATTTGAACCTGCGACCTTCAGGTTATGAGCCTGACGAGCTACCGGGCTGCTCCATCCCGCGTCAAACAGCGCTGCCTTGCGGCGCGGTGTGACGGCTATATAGGGGGTGAAACCGCAGACCTCAACCCCTCTTGGTCATTCCGTGACGGTTTTTTGAACCCGCTGCACAAACGCGCCCCAATCGCCTGCCCACCCTGTGGAAAACCCTTTCATCGGCATTTGCCGCTGATCGACTTCCATACCAGGCCGGGCTGGTCTAGGGTCCGGCCAAATCACCACACCGGCTCAGGGAATCCGCACGCATGAAGATGAAAAAACTCGGCCGCACAGAGGTTTCGGTCACCGATATTTGCCTGGGCACCATGACTTGGGGCAGCCAGAACACCGAGGCCGAGGGCCATGCCCAGATCGCCATGGCGCGTGATGCCGGCATCAATTTCATGGACACCGCCGAGCTCTACGCCGTGCCCGGCAGCCCGCAGACCAGCGGACGCACCGAGGAAATCATCGGCAATTGGTTTGCCCAGCATAAGGACCGCGACAAATGGGTCCTCGCCAGCAAGATTGGCGGCGGCGGCTCGAGCTTCCTGCGCGGCGGGCGCCGCGCCGACGGCCCATCCATTCGCGAAGCGCTGGACGCCAGCCTCAAACGCCTCAAGACCGACTATGTCGACCTCTACCAGATCCACTGGGCCAGCCGCGGCCACTACCATTTCGAGAACTACTGGCGCTACCAGCCGCACCGCCAGGACACGGCCGATGTCCTGGCCAACCTCACCGACATGCTCGAAACCCTGGGTAATCTCGTCCGCGAGGGCAAGATCCGCCATGTCGGCGTGTCCAACGAGACCACCTGGGGCATCGCCAAATGGCTGCGCATCGCCGAGGAAAGCGGCCTGCCGCGCCTGGTCTCGGTGCAGAATGAATACAATCTCCTGCGCCGCCTGTTCGATCATGACCTGGCCGAATTGAGCCATCACGAGGACGTGGGCCTGCTTGCCTATTCGCCCCTGGCCGGCGGCATGTTGAGCGGCAAATATTTCAATGGCGCCACCCCCAAGGGCAGCCGCAAGGATTACCAGAAGGGCTTCTGGCGCCTGAACGAACATTCCGATGCCGCCACCCACGCCTATCATGAGGTCGCCGCGCGCCACGGGCTCGACCCGGTGCAGATGGCCATCGCCTTCTGCCGCACCCGCCCCTTCATGACCTCGACTATCATCGGCGCCACCAGCACCGAACAACTGGCCCAGGTGCTCGGCGCCGTCGATCTGGTCCTCTCCGACGACGTCCTGGCCGATATCGACGCCACCTATCGCCGCTTCCCGCGCCCGATCTGAGCGGGCAAAATGGGCCGGCCTGTCCGGCCCATTTTCTTGGACCCGGGACTGGTGCGCCCCTCCGGCAGCGCTATAGTCGGCCCCGACAAGCCCACTGCCGGAGCGCGCCCCTTGACCACCCTCTTCACCTCGGTTTTCCCGCTCCTGGCCTATCTGGCCTATAACATCATCGTGCCGCTGATCGAGCGGGCCCGCCCGTCCCTCTCGGTCATCATGAACATGCAGCGCCGCCGCTGGGTGGCCAATGCCACGCGCCGCGAAAGCCCGTTCGATGCCATTCTCTCGGGCAATATCATGGGCTCGGTGAGCTTTCTGGCCTCCACCTCGGTGCTGCTGGTGCTGGCGGTCTTCGCGGTTTTTGGCCAACTCACCACGCTGATGGAAGCGCTCGAATCCCTCTCGCTGGAGCGCACCTATTCCGTGCTCGATGTGCAGATCCACCTTGGCGTCATGCTGGCCATGTTCGTCCTGGCCTTCTTCGCCTTCACCCTGTCGCTCCGCCAGTTCAACCACTTCTGCATCATGCTCGGTGCCCTCGATCATGACCGGGTCACCACCGATGAGGAAATCGACGCCATCACCCAGATGAACGGGCTGGGCGCCCGCAATTTCAATTCCGGCATCCGCGCCTACTATTTTTCTGTTTCCACCGTCGCCTGGTTCGTTTCCGAGTGGCTGGCCGTTGCGGTCTGCCTGGTCACCGTACTGGTGCTGGCCCATCGGGAGTTCTTTTCCTCGGCCCACCGCACTGCTGCCTCGGCTGCCGTGATTGCCGCGCGGCTGCGGCAGAACCCCGGCGCCGCCGTCAATCGTGACCGGACTGATCCGCCCCGCGGCAATTTATGACGTTGACATTCAACAATGGCAGCGGTTTATTCCCGCCCGTTGAGAACCTGATATGGCCCCGCCATGCTTGTCTGCCAGTGCAATATGATCACCTCGAGGGAGATCGAGGACATCGTGCTCGACCTCCTCAGGGCCGATCCCTGGCAGCTTGTCGTTCCCGCCAAGGTCTACGCCGAGCTCAACCGTCGCGCGAAATGCTCGGGCTGTGTGCCGAATGTGGTGGACATTATTGTCCGCGTCACCGAAAATTATCATGCACAGCAAGCCCATCAGCCGGCCGAACTGGTCGAACTCCAGTCGGGGCTGGAAAAGCTCAAAAAGCAACGGAACGGAGTACGTCGTGAAAGGCGAAGCACAAGTCATCGAGCGGCTTAACGAGGCCCTTTTCCTCGAGCTCGGCGCGGTCAACCAGTATTGGGTGCATTACCGCCTCCTGGACGACTGGGGCTATAAGCGCCTGGCGACCAAGGAACGCGCCGAATCCATCGAAGAGATGCACCACGCCGATAAGCTCATCGAGCGCATCATCTTCCTCGAAGGCCATCCCAACCTGCAGCGGGTCGCGCCGCTGCGCATCGGCCAGACCATCAAGGAAGTGCTTGAGGCCGACCTCGCCGGCGAATATGACGCGCGCAAGGCCTACAAGGCCAGCCGCGAACTCTGCGAGGAGCTGGGCGACTATGTCTCCAAGAACCTCTTCGAGGAATTGCTGGCCGATGAGGAAGGCCATATCGACTTCCTCGAAACCCAGCTCGACCTGCTCGACAAGATCGGCGCGGAAAAATACGGCCAGCTCAATTCGGCCCCGGCCGACGAAGCCGAGTAAGTTTGGAGCGCTTCCCGCGAAAGTGGCAACGGTTTTGCGCCTCGGAAAGGCGACAGTCAGAACGATTTTGCTGACATGACATGTCCAGCCGCCCGGGCACGCTCCGGGCGGTTTTGTTTTGCTTATTGGAAAGGTTTCTCCCGATGCAATTTCACACCGGCCGCCTCATCGACCACGTGCACCTGCGCGCCCGAAACGTTGCTGCCACGCGCCATTTCTATGAAAATGCCCTGGCGGTTCTCGGCATCCCCATCACCGCCCGCGGCGAAGGCTGGTTCCAGATCGACGAACTCTTTGTCGACGGCCTCGACGCCCGCGCCACCCCGAGCCATGTGCACCTGGCCTTCCAGGCCAAGGACCGCGAAACGGTCGATGCCTTCTATTCTGCCGCCCTCAAGGCCGGCGGCACCGACAATGGCGCCCCCGGCGAACGCCACTACCACCCCGGCTACTATGCCTGCTTCGTGCTCGACCCCGACGGCAACAATATCGAGGCCGTCTACCACGGCCCGAACACGCGTTCCGCCCCCTCTGTGGTGATCGAGCCGGGCGCCTGATCGACCCAGAAAGGACTATCCAATGCCGATCGTGAGAGTGGAAATCGCCAAGGGCGTCGCCTCGGCCGAGCAGAAGAAAGCCGTCATCCGCCGCATGACCGACGTGCTGGTCGAGGAACTGGGCCGCAACCCCGAATACATTTTCGTCGTCATCGACGAGGTCGACACCGACAATTGGGGCCGCAAGGGCCAGTCGCTGACCGAACTCTGGCAGGAGCGACAAGCCAGGACGGACGGGGAGGCCTAGGCAAGCAACCGCCCTACCCCTCCGGCCACGGTACTATGGTCAGCTCCGGCCAGATCGCCTTGGCCCGCGCCGCCTTGCGCTCATGCGTTTCGCGGTTTGCCAGGGCCGGGTTAGGTGTGACGCGAAAACTGAACATGTCGTCGAGCCCGAACGGCGCGTGGATGGAAATCTGTCCATCATCCTCCAGCCGCGCCGCCACCGCGTGGGTCTTTGTCGCATAATAGAGCATCATATCGGCGCTGCAGGTCAGTCGCGGATAGGACATGCCAAAGCGTTCGGGAAACCACAGATGCACCCGCGCCTGGTTGCGCACCTCCACCCGCAATGGCAGTCGCGCAAAATGCGCCGCCGCCCGCCGGATCACCCGATCCTCTGCCTCATAACCGAGGTCGCTGTCATCAAAATAGACCACATCGGCATCATTGATTCCGTTGAGCGCCGGGCGGCCGGTCAGCACATTCCAGACCGTATTGTAGATGGCGCCCGACCCCAGCAGGGCATCGGGCAGGTCAAGCGCTCGCATCCCGCGCAACAACTCCATCAGGTGCGGCTGCGATCTGATGATGTCGATCAGCGCCTGCCGCTGCAGCTCCGGCTCCAACCCAGCAAGGTGAAGATAATCCGTCATGGCGCAACCATAGTTTGATTCGACCCCGCCCCGCAGAGCGTCGCCAGAGTGGGGAACTTTAGTTTCACCATGGCAACTGCTAGGCTTTGCCGCGTGTTGAAGCCCATGGATACAACCCCGAGGAGAGCACGATGAAGCGCACCGCCACTGCCAATTGGACCGGATCTCTGACCGAAGGCTCGGGCACCCTGGATGCCTTGAGCGGTGCGCTCAAGGCGCTGCCCTATACCTATAAGGGCCGCTTCGTCGATGAAAGCGGCCAATCCGGCACCAACCCTGAAGAGCTGATTGCCGCCGCCCATTCCGGCTGCTTTGCCATGCAGCTCGCTCATTTCCTCGCCGAAAACGGCACCCCTGCGACCAATCTTGAGGTCGAGGCGGCAGTCACCCTCGTCCCCGGCACCGGCATCACCGGCAGCGCCCTCACCCTGACCGGCACCGTGCCGGGCATTGACGAAGCCAAGTTCCAGGAACTGGCCGAGAAGGCCAAGGCCAATTGCCCGGTCTCCAAAGCCCTGGGCGCCATCGATATTACGCTAGAGGCGAAGCTGGGCTAAGGGCGCAAGCCCCCTGCCCCGCTGCAAAGGCCATAGCATCGCCGCCTCAGCGTCTGTCTTGAGGGGATTGCGGCCGGCTGCTCGCAGGCGCAATTCTCGCAATCAAGACATTCAATGCCTGTGCGGCGCCGCCGCCCCACCCACTGCCGTCACCCTCGGCCTTGAGCCGAGGGCTCTGCACTTGATTGGCGGGTATGGGGTGGGCAGGCGACTGTCGGGTTATCGCAAGCTTCACATTTGAAGCGGACATCGGATACCTTCAGTGCGTCAATTTTTTGGTCGCCTGACAATCTTCAACGAATGGCCAGATGGTGCTGTGAAAGCCGTCGCGCGTGGTTTTTTCGTAGGTGATCGAAGCCAAAGACACAAACTGGAACGCTTGAAATTGTGAAAGGCTGACCGACCATTCGGCGCGTCCATCATGGCTTCTAGCGGTGACGGTGCTGCCGGCCTCGGTCCGCTCCATATCAACGTTCCATCCGTTTAAGTGGGTTTTGTCCAATATACATTCCGCAATTGGACCAGGCTCGCCTGCCAGCACTACTGTTTCGTCGCTTGCGGTCGGATTGGCGGCGAGTAAAGCGAAGAAGAACGAGATCAAGCCATTGTCCTCATTTTGCAGACCCAACAATGGCAGCTATTTCGTGCTTCCGCCAACACCTCAAACGACCGCCATGGGGTCGAAACCTGCCGTCCAGAAAAGTAATCCCCGCCCCCTCCATCGCGCCCATAATCCCCTCGTCCTCACCGACAACACGCGGTACCGACGAAGTGCCGGGTGAGGAGGCAGGCCGCACGGTGTCGATCGGGCGGAGGCGTGTATGCTGACCACCGGCCG
>Ga0207814_100215_pt1 | contig 49495 bp, 36 predicted proteins | sample TtaePargueraPR_7_FD_187755 | JGI IMG/M metagenome (GOLD analysis project Ga0207814, IMG submission 187755) | Aerobic enrichment media microbial communities from Bioluminiscent Bay, La Parguera, Puerto Rico - Tt and P1 (2) (SPAdes) | ecosystem: Environmental > Aquatic > Marine > Unclassified ... | reverse complement strand
TGCCACGGGCTGCATGGATATTTCCCTCAGATACGTTTCCGTCTACTTAAACTTAGCTGTTCCCGCCGCAATCGGGCGCGGGCTGCGCCGTCGGTTGTCCGCGTCCCTGGTGCTGATCGCGGCGCTGCTGGCGGGGGGTTGTGAAACCGTGCACTTCTATTCCCAGGCCGCCACCGGTCAGCTCAAGATCCTCGCCGGGCGCAAACCCATCGACCGCCTGGTGCAGGATGAAGATACGGACCCCAAGTTGCGCCGGCAACTGGAGTGGGTGCGCGCCATTCGCGCTTATGCCGCCGGTGAACTGCACCTGCCGGTGGGCTCCGCCTACAGCGATTTTACCCAGCTCGAAGACGAGTATGTGCTGTACAATCTGGTGGCGGCGCCGGAATTTTCGCTGTCGCCCAAGCGCTGGTGCTATCCCATTGCCGGCTGCGCCAGTTACCGCGGTTATTTCAACAAGCGCGATGCGGAAGTCAATGAGGGGCGGCTTCGCGCCCAGGGCTATGACGTCTACCTGGGGCCGGTGCCCGCCTACAGCACCCTCGGCTGGTTCGACGACCCGGTGCTGTCGAGCTTTGTCGACTGGAAACCGGAGCGCCTGGCCAGCCTGCTGTTCCACGAGCTGGCGCACCGCCGTGTGTACATCGGCGGCGACACCCGGTTCAACGAAAGTTTTGCCACCGCGGTGTCGCGCATTGCCCTGCCCGACTGGCGGCGGCGCCACGGCTTTCCCGAGCCGAAGGTGGCCAATGTGGAACAGGCGCGGCGGGTGAACAGCCTGATGGTGACGGCGCGCGCGCAACTGAAGGATATATACGACTCAGACGCCACAACCGAGGAGAAGCGTGCGCGCAAGGCACGCACCCTGCGGCAATTGCGCCACTGCTATCGCCAGGCCTCGGAAGGCTGGACCGAGGATAAAAAATTTACCCGGATGATCGAGAAAACCAACAACGCCACGCTGGCGCTGGTGAGTGAATACCAGTCGCAGGTGCCGGCGTTTGTGCAGTTGTACCGGGACAGCGGCAGTGATTGGGAGGCGTTCTACACCGCGGTGGAGCAGCTGGGCGCGCTGCCGAAAGACGAACGCAAGCAGCGCCTCGAGGCGCTCAATGAGCGGGCTCAGGCCTCGAGCAGAAAGGTCACCGGGCCGTCATTGCACAGCGACACCTGCATGTCCGCAGCAAACTGACCACCGGCGACCGGGCAGCCTTCGGCGATACGCTGCCGCGCACGGCTGAGGAAATAGTCGTACAGTGCCTCTGCCTGCTGTGGCGTTGCGCCGCGGCTGAAACTGGGGCGCAGGCCTTTGGCAGTATCCGCCACCAGGGTGAACTGGCTGACCACCAGCAGGCCGCCACCGGCCTGCTGCACATTCAGGTTCATCTTGCCCTGGTCGTCACTGAAAATGCGGTAGTGCAGCACCTTGTGCAGCAGCTTGTCCGCCGTTTCCTCGGTATCGGTGGCCTCTACCCCCAGCAACAGCAGGATCCCGTGATCGATCGCGCCGACGGATTCACTGCCTACTTCCACTTTCGCGTGTTTTACCCGCTGGATCAGGCCTTTCATCGATAACCTCTTCTAATCTTGTACTGGCCGCTGGATGCTTGGCGGCGAATTTTCTAGATTAGCCCACTGATCGCTAATAAAAAACCGGAAGTCCCCATGAACAAGACCGCTCTGACCCTGCTTGCGGGCGCTGCCATTCCCGTGATTGCCGCGGTGGCCGCCATTGCTGCCGGCGACAAGCCCGCCCTCGATTACCCCGAGACCGCCACGGTCGCGCAAAAAGACGATTACTTCGGCACCAGTGTCAGCGACCCCTACCGCTGGCTGGAGGATCAGGACTCCAAACCGGTGAAGGCGTGGGTGGCGGCGCAGAACGACTTCGCCCTGCCAAAGCTGAAGGCACTGCCCGGCTGGGACAAGATCAACCAGCGCCTGACCGAATTGTGGGAATACGAGCGCTACGGTGTGCCCTACAAGAAAGCCGGCCAGGTCTTCTACGAATACAACGACGGCACCTGGGACCAGAGCGTGTTCTATGCCACCCGCGATATCCACAAGGAAGGCGGTGTGGTCTTGGACCCGCGCACCCTCAGTGAGGACGGCACCATCGCCGCCAAGCGCTACGCCGTCAGCCCCAACGGGCGCTACCTGGCCTACGGCACCTCCGACGGTGGTACCGACTGGACCGACTACCATGTGCGCGACCTGAAGACCCGTCGCGCACTGCCGGATCACCTGACCGGGATCAAATTCAGCGACGCCAGCTGGGCCAAGGACGAATCCGGTTTTTACTACAGCCGCTATCCGTTCAATGAGGATGGCAGTGCCGACGACAGCAAACAGGTGTCGGTGTATTTCCACAAGATCGGCGAGCCCCAGAGCGAGGATCGGCTGGTCTATGAAATCACCGACCACCCCACCCGCAATCCGGGCGCGACAGTAAGCGACGACGGCAACTACCTGGTGCTGGGTATTTTTGACGGCTACGACAGCAACGGCGTCTACTACAAGGACCTGAGCAAACAGGACAGCCCGGTGGTGAAACTGCTGGACCAGTGGGATGCCCTCTACACCTACCTCGGCAACAGTGGCCGGACCTTCTATTTCGAAACCAATGCCGATGCCACCAACGGGCGCATCGTCGCCATCGATCTGGACAAGCCGGAAAAATCCAATTGGAAAACCCTGGTACCCGAGCAGAAAAATGCCCTGCAGGGCGCCAGCCTGATCGGCGGCCACTTCGTGCTGCACTATCTGGAAGATGCCAAATCCAAGGTGCTGGTCACGAACCTCGACGGCAAGCAACAGTACGAACTGAAACTGCCGGGCATGGGCACCGTGGAAGGTTTCTACGGCGACCCGGACGATAGCGAAACCTACTACGCGTTCAGCAATTTCCTCACGCCGCCGAGCATCTACAAGCTCGACGTCGCCAGCGGCAAAAGTGAAAAGGTAAAAGCCCCGGAATACCCGGCGGACTTTTCCGATTACACCGTCAGCCAGCACTTTTTCACCAGCAAGGACGGCACCCGTGTGCCCCTGTTCCTGGTGCACAAAAAAGATCTGAAGAAAGACGGCAGTAACCCGACCCTGCTGTACGGCTACGGTGGCTTCAACGCGGCGCAGTTGCCGCAGTTCTACACCCGCTTTGCCGGCTGGCTGGACATGGGCGGCACCTTTGCCATGGTCAACCTGCGCGGCGGCAGCGAGTACGGCGGCGACTGGCACAAGGCCGGCACCAGGCTGCAGAAACAGAATGTGTTCGACGATTTTATCGGCGCGGCGGAATGGCTGATCGATGAGAAGATTACCTCGCCGGAGAAGCTCGGCATCATGGGCCGCTCCAACGGCGGCTTGCTGGTAGGGGCCACCGAGGTGCAGCGGCCGGAGCTGTTCAAGGTGGCGTTGCCCATCGTCGGCGTGCTGGACATGCTTCGCTACCACACCGCCTCCGCCAACGCGCGCCAGTGGTCCAGTGACTACGGCCTGTCGGAAAACAAGGAGGAGTTCGCGGCGCTCTACGCCTATTCCCCGGTGCACAACACCAAAAAAGGCACCTGCTACCCGGCCACCCTGATCACCACCGCCGACCGCGATGACCGTGTGGTGCCCTGGCACAGCTACAAGTTTGCCGCCGCCCTGCAGCGCGATCAGGGCTGCGACAACCCGGTGTATCTCGCGGTGGAAACCCGCGCGGGCCACGGCGCCGGCAAGCCGGTGTGGATGCAGGTGGAAGACTTTACCAACCAGTATGCGTTTCTCGCCCATGAACTGGGGCTGACAATCGAGTAACCTCGTATTTTTTTGGGGTGCGGCGGAGAGCAGCCTGCGCCCCCAAAGCGAGGGGATCTATGCACGCATTTGTCACCGGCGGCACCGGCTTTCTCGGCGCTAACCTGATCGAGCAACTGGTCGCGGATGGCTGGCGGGTAACGGCCATGCACAGGCCGGGCGCGGATACCCGTCGCTTGCTCAAGTTGGGTGCGACTCCGGTGGTGGCAGACCTGGGGGACGGCGATTCGCTGCGCAGCGCATTGCCAGCCGATGTCGATGCCGTATTCCATCTCGCCGGCAATACCAGCATGTGGCGCGGCGGCGATGCGCAGCAGTGGCAGGACAATGTCGTGGGCTCGGCGAATCTGGCGCGGGCCGCGCGGGAGCACTTCGCGGGCCGGGAACAACCGGGCCGCATGATCGTCACCAGCTCCATTTCCGCCTACGGTCATCACCGCGGCGTGATCACCGAAGACAGCCCCAAGCGGGCGGACGACCCCAGATACCACTACCACTACTCCAAGAAGCGCGCGGAACTGGCGGTACAGGACGAAATTGCGCGCGGTCTCGATGCGGTGTTTCTCAATCCCTGTGCAATCGTCGGCAAATACGATGTGTCCAGCTGGGCGCAGACCTTTTTTATGCTGGCGGAGAACCGGCTGCCGGGAGTGCCACCGGGGGCGGGGTCTTTCTGCCATGCGGGCGCGGTCGCGCGGGCACATATCCGTGCCTTCCAGCGCGGGCGCCGCGGGGAAAACTATATTCTCGCGGGTACCGATGCGAGTTTTCTCGAGTTCTTCGGCATTATCGCCCGGCTTGTCGGGGTACCCGCTCCGCGCCGCACTACCCCGGCCGCTGCCATCCATACACTCGCCTTCCTGTCGGATATCGCATCGCGGGTTACCGGCAGGGAGCCCGCAGTGACCCCGCAGAAAGCGAGCATGCTCACCACGCGCTCCCTGGCCGACAGCCGTCGCGCCGAACGTGAGCTGGGTTACTGCAACAACGTCAGTCTGGAGGGTATGCTCACTGAATCCCGGGACTGGCTGCTGGCAGAAGGCCTGTTGAAGCCGGCAAATCCCGCGTAAACGTCATCCAGGCAAACGGACAGGGAGGCGCACCGTGAATCGCAGAAATATCATTTTTATCCTGGTTATGGCACTGCTGGTGCTGCAACTGATCCAGCACTATGTCGTATCCGGCGGGCAATAGACTGGCCGGCGGCGCGACACTTGCCGTATTCTTGGCGCGAATGAAAATTTACGCTTATTTCAATCACTGACGGGAGGTGTACAGGTGGAAGGATTAAAGGCACAGCTGGAGGAACTCTGGCCGGTGGTGATGGGAGTGGGCCTCAACGTGCTGTGGGCACTGCTGGCGCTGTTCGTGACCTGGATCGCCGCCAAGCTGGTGTCGCGTGCGGTCAACCGCCTGACCGAGCGCGGCATCGATGAGACCCTGGTGCCGGTACTGGAAACCCTCGCGGTGTGGGGCACCTATGTGGTGGGCGGCCTGGTGGTACTGGACATTTTCGGCGCCAATACTACCTCCCTGGTTGCCCTGCTGGGTGCCGCCGGCCTCGCCATCGGCCTCGCCCTCAAGGACACGCTGCAGAGCATCGCCGCTGGCTTCGTCCTGCTGGGCCTGCGCCCCTTCCGCGTGGGCGAGACCATCCAGTTTGGCAGCACCCTCGGCACCGTGCGCAAGATCGGCCTGTTCACCACCGAGTTGGATACCCCGGACGGCCTGCGTATCTCCGCCCCCAACGACAAGGTGTGGGGAGAAACCCTCACCAACTTCACCCGCAACAACAGCCGCCGTATCGAGATCATTGCCAGCATTGCCTACGGTGACGATATTGAAACCGGTATGCGCGTGCTGCGCCAGCTAGTGGCGGAAGACCCGCGTATCCTGCAGGACCCGGAACCCGCCTACGCGGTGCGCGCCCTCGCCGACAGCTCGGTGAACCTGCACCTGCGCGCCTGGGCCAAGACCGATGAATACTGGGACGTGTACTGGGATCTGATGAAAAAACTGAAGCCCGCCCTGGAGGCAGAAGGTCTAACCATCCCCTTTCCGCAGCGGGAACTGCATATCATCAACGGCGCCGAGAAAAAGCCCGCCAGGGCGGAAGTATTCGAACAGCAGTAAGCACTGCACACTACTGATCCCGCGCGGCGGTAAATTCGTCGCAGCGGTATCGACCCCGGCCGGCGATCGTGCGATGTTGGCCGGCTGAGTTTTCTTTTCAAACCCGATAAAAATACATCAAACCCTAGAGGCAGATACCTATGCGCAAAGCGCTCCTGAGCCTGGTGATAGCCTCCGCGATTGCGGGCTGTCAGCAGGGAGAAGAACCGAACAAGAATACCGAGCAAGCGGCGGTAGCCCAGACCGAAGCACAGGCGGTCCAGCAGCCGCAGGTGCAGGAAGACCAGCAGCAGGACGAGACCGCGCGCCTGACCGAATGGTTCGACAAGAAATTCGAAGAAGAGCTGCAGTTCAGCCCCATCCAGCTCAGCTACCTGGGCCGCAAGGAGCAGTACAGCAAGATCGACGATATGAGCAAGGCCGCGGACGAGCGCGAGCTGGCCTGGAAAAAGGCCACCGTCGAGGAAATGAAGCAGCAGTTCGATTACGACAAACTGACTGCCGAGGGCAAAGAGTCCTACGACCTGTGGATCCAGCAATACGAGCAGGACAAGGCCAACCAGCCGTACTGGGATCACAGCTACTTTGCCAGTGAGCTGGGTGGCCCCGAGGCCCAGTTGCCCACCTTCATGATCAACCAGCACAAGGTCGACACCGAGCAGGACATGCGCGATTACATTGCGCGTATCGGCGGCATCAGCCGCGCTCTCGGCCAGCTGCTGGAGCGCGCCCAGGGTTCTGCCGGGAAGGGTATCCGGCCGCCGCAGTTCGCCTACGACCTGGCGATCAAGCGCGCCGAGAAGGTGACCGCCGGCCAGCCGTTCGGCGAGGGTGACGATGCCCCGCTGATGGCCGACGCCAAGAAGAAAATCGCCGCGCTGAAAGACGCCGGCACCATCGATGAGGCCACGGCCAAAGACCTGCAGGCCCAGGTGGAAAAAGCCCTCACCGGCGAAATGAAGCCGTCCTACGACGCCTACATCGCCTGGCTGAAGGAAGACCGCACGAATGCGGATAAGGAGCCCAAAGGGGTATCCGAGCTGCCCGATGGCGACAACTACTACACCAATCGCCTGGCCAATTACACCACCCTGCCGCTGACCGCAGACGAAGTGCACCAGATCGGTCTGGACGAAGTGGCGCGTATCCGCAAGGAAATGGAAGGTATCAAGGAGCAGGTGGAGTTCGACGGCGACCTGCAGGCGTTCTTTACCTTTATCCGTACCGACGACAAGTTCTACTACCCCAACACCGATGAAGGTCGCCAGGCGTACCTGAGCGAAGTGGAAAGCTACCTCGCCGACATCGAGGCGCAGCTGCCGAAATACTTCGGCATCCTGCCCAAGGCCAAGCTGGTGGTGAAGCGTGTGGAGCCTTTCCGCGAAGTGCCCGGCGGCGCCCAGCACTATGTGCCCGGCACCCCGGATGGTGCCCGCCCGGGTACCTACTATGTGCACATGTCCGACATGACCGCCCTGTCCAAGGCTGACATGGAAACCGTGACCTACCACGAGGGCAACCCCGGTCACCACATGCAGATTTCCATCGCCCAGGAGCTGGAGAATATCCCGCAGTTCCGTACCCAGGCGCACTTCACCCCCTACGTGGAAGGCTGGGCGCTCTACTCGGAAAAACTGTCCAAGGAAATGGGCCAGTTCAAGGACCCCTACCGCGACTTCGGCCGCCTGACCGCGGAGATGTGGCGCGCCATCCGCCTGGTGGTGGACACCGGCATGCACTCCAAAGGCTGGACTCAGGATCAGGCCGTGGAGTACTTCCTGGACAATTCCGCCATCCCCGAGGGCGCCGTGCGCTCGGAAGTGCGCCGCTACCTGACCTACCCGGGCCAGGCGACCTCCTACAAGATCGGCATGCTGAAGATCGAAGAGCTACGTGCGAACGCGGAAAAAACTCTGGGTGACCAGTTCGATATCCGCGCCTTCCACGACACAGTACTCGGCGGTGGTGCCCTGCCGCTGCCGCTGCTGGAGAAGCGCGTCAACGCCTGGGTGGACAGCGTCAAAAGCTGATCCCCACAAGCGGTGAAAATAGCGGGCCAGGTGCCCGCTATTTTTTTGCCTGTGCGAAGCACAACTACTTGGTTACGCCGGCGGGGGGATGCCGGATGACTGGATTCCCGCCTGCTTACCGGATCTGCGAAAAACGTCAGGGGTTTCAACAAAGGCAAAAAAATAGGAATCCGGAAGCCCCGGCGCCCCGTAAATACCCCAACAAGAGAGCAAATGAGAATTGGGCGATCAGCCCGCGATGTCGGCGAAGGAGCGCCGGCAGAAGCGTCTGCAACAGTGCAGCGCTTCAAAGCAGATTGCAGCAGGTAGTCGCAATCCGGGTTGGAAAAGGGCATGGACGCCCTTTCCATCTCTTATCTCCCCTCGATGGCCGCTCGACCTCCCCCGGAGAGTGGCCGAATGAGTTGCCCCTTTTCCCGCCTCGTCCCCCCGAGGCGGTTTTTTCTTTTATGCGCCGGCGGCGGACGTTAGAAAGCTACGCGTCGATAGCGGCGATAATTGGGCGACCAGAAGTTCTTCTCGATATTCTTCTCAAGCTTTTCCTCGGTGATGCCCGGTGCCACGCCGTCTTGCTGCGCCTGTTTGCCCACCGCCCTGGCGATGGCCTTGCCAACCTCACGAATATCCGACAGCGACGGCAACAAGGCGCCCGTGCCCTCTTTGACCACCGGCGCATTCTCTGCCAGCGCATTGGACGCGGCCATCAGCATGTTTTCGGTTACCCGGTTGGCGCCGGCGGCGATGACGCCGAGGCCGATACCCGGGAAAATGTACACGTTGTTGCACTGGGCGATGGGGTATTTTTTGCCATCGAGTTCCACCGGCTCGAACGGACTGCCGGTGGCAACCATGGCTTCGCCCCCGGTCCAGGTCAGCACCTCCTCCGGCGTGGCCTCGGCGCGGGAGGTGGGGTTGGACAGGGGCATCACCAGCGGGCGCTTGCAACCCTTGTGCAGGGCCTCGATCACCGGCTGGGTGAACAGGCCGCCCTGGCCGGAGACGCCGATCAGCATGGTGGGTTTGACCTTGGCGATCAGGTTTTCCAGGTCCCACTCCGGGGCCTGTGGATATTTTTCCGGATCCTGTGCCAGTTTTTCCTGGAAGTCATGCAGGCCTTTCATGTCGCTGGTGACCAGCCCGTAGCGGTCGAACATAAACAGTCGCGCGCGCGCCTCGGCGTCACTCAGGCCCTCATTGACCATGGCCGCCACCACCTGTTCGGCGATGCCGCAGCCGGCGGAGCCGGCGCCCACCACCAGCACCTTCTGTTTCGACAGCTTCTCATCCTTGGCCTTGCACGCGGCGAGCATGGTGCCGAGAGCGACCGAGGCGGTGCCCTGGATGTCGTCGTTGAAGCAGCACACCTTGTCGCGGTAGCGGTTCAGCAGCGGCATGGCGTTGGTCTGGGCGAAATCCTCGAACTGGATCAGTACCTTGGGCCAGCGGCGTTTGACCGCGGCGATGAACTCCTCGACAAACGCGTCGTATTCCTCCTGGGAAATACGCTCGTTACGCCAGCCCATATACATGGGGTCGTTCAGCAGGGTGCGGTTGTTGGTGCCGACATCCAGGGTCACCGGCAGGGTGTAGGCCGGGCTGATGCCGCCGCAGGCGGTGTACAGGGACAGCTTGCCGATGGGGATGCCCATGCCACCGATGCCCTGGTCGCCGAGGCCGAGGATACGCTCGCCGTCGGTAACCACTATCACCTTCACATTTTCCTTGGTGGCGCTGCGCAGGATGTCGTCCATATGCTTGCGATCCGGGTAGGACACAAACAGCCCGCGGTGGTTGCGGTAGATGTTGGAGAACTCCTCACAGGCCGCGCCCACGGTGGGGGTGTAGATGATCGGCAGCATCTCCTCGATGTGCTGCTCGATCAGACGGAAAAACAGGGTCTCGTTGTCGTCCTGGATGGCGCGCAGGTAGATATGGCGCTCCAGGTCCGTGCGGCACTGCTGGTACTGGTGGTAGGCGCGCCGGACCTGTTCACTGATGGACTCGACATTGTTCGGCAGCAGCCCGATCAGGTTGAACTCGATGCGCTCCTGCAGGGAAAAGGCGCTGCCCTTGTTCAGCAGCGGGATTTCCAGCAAGGAGGGGCCGGCGTGGGGAATGTACAGGGGGCGTTTGTCTTTCTGGCTCATAAATACAGCAGTCGAATACGGTTAAATTCGGGTTGTGTACGGCGTTGTACGATGGGGGCTACCAGATAGCGTAGCGGATCAGGGGCGGGCATTTTACGCGGTAGTGGCGCCACCTGTCTTTTGCATTGGCAAAAACGCCCGGTGTTTCGGCCCGGCTGGCCGATTCGGTGGCGGGCTGGTTAAATGACCGCTCTCTCCCTTTGATCAAGAGGACACCGATGTTCACTTACCAGGTTGAACCCCGCTTCAGCGAAACCGACGCCCTCGGGCATATCAACAACACCGTGGTACCCGTGTGGTTCGAGCAGGGGCGCACGCCGATCTTTCAGCTGTTCAACCCGGATCTGGCGCTGGACAAGTGGAACCTGATCCTGAAAAAGATGGAGGTGGACTTCGTGGCGCAGATCTACCTCTACTCACCGGTGGAAATCCGTACCAGCCTGAGTGCGGTGGGCAACACCTCCATGACCATACACCAGGAGGTTTGGCAGAAGGACCAGTTGGTGGCGCAGGGGGATTGTGTGATGGTGCACTTCGATTACGAGCAGCAGGCCAAGGCGCCGATTCCGCGGGAAGTCAAAGAGAAGCTGTTGCAGCACCTGACCTGATACGAAAATGCCGGCGGGTCGCCGGCATACAGGTTGGGTTTGTTTCGCTCAGTGGATCTGGATCCGGTGACTGACCGGCTTTTTCGGTTCCGCTTTGGGAATTGTCAGGGTCAGCACGCCGTCCTTGAAGGTGGCATCGATGTCCTCCTCCTTGATGTCCTCGCCGAGATTGAAGCTGCGGGTAAACTTCCCGTAGCGACGCTCCTGGCGCAGTACGCGATGCTCCTCATCGCCCTCTTGCTGGCTCTCCTGATGTACCTCGGCTTCCAGTGTCAGTACACCGTTTTCCAGGGTGACATCCAGATCCTCCTTGCGAATTCCGGGCATTTCGGCACTGATTTCGTAGCTGTCCTTGCGCTCGCGAATGTCCACACGCGGTGAGAAAAATCCGCTGCGGGATTCGCCCCTCGGCTGTCCAGGGTTGAAAAACTGCTCTACGAAATCGTCGAAGTTGAGCATAGTGTCACGGGGTATCAGTTTCATGACTCTCACCTCCCCACTTGTCGCCCGTGGTCCCGGAGACAACTGCTCCGGCGCCACGCGGTTTTTCGCGTCTAAATAGTAGGGAGAAGAGGGCTGGAACGGTAGCTGAAACAGGGGCTGCGACCGAACCCGGGCGGGGTTCTGGTCGCAGGTCGGCTAGCCGGCGCTGACCACCTGATTGCGGCCGGCCGTCTTGGCGCGGTACATGCGTGAATCCGCCTCCGCCAGCAACTGGCCATGACCGGGCTGCTCGGTACCGGCACCGCCCTCGGCCACGCCGAAGCTGATGGAGATGCGCACGTCTTCCGCGTAGGTTTCGCTCAGTGCCTCCACCTTGCTGCGCAGCTTTTCCGCCAGCACGCCGCCGCCTTCTACATCGGTGTTGGGCAGCAGAATCAGAAATTCCTCGCCGCCCCAGCGCGCGACAATATCGTCGCCGCGGGTGTTCTCTCGCAGTACCCTGGCCACATCCCGCAGCACGCGGTCGCCAAAGCTATGGCCGAAGGTATCGTTGATGGCCTTGAAGCTGTCGAGGTCGCCGATCAGCACCGTGTAGCGTCCGGCCAGCTCGCGGTTGCGGCGCTCCAGTTCATTGATGGCCTTGTAGGCCTCGCGGCGGTTGGAGAGTCCGGTCAGCGCATCGGTACAGGCATGGCTCTCCAGTTCCGCGGTCAGGCGGTGCAGCATCTGCTGGGTCTGGTGGCGACTGCTGTCGAGGATTGCGGTGAGCGCGGTCAGCGCCCCGAACACCGCGATGAAACGGGCGCGGTGGGCGGTGTCATACTGGGCCAGCAGGCCCGGAAAGTCCGGGTAGAACAGGATCAGCGCGGTGGCAGCGCCGACCCCGGCGAGGGTCACCGTGCCCCATTTGTAGCCGTACAGGTTGATAAACCCCGGTACCAGCATCACCGCCCACATCAGCCCGGTGTTGTTCACCCCGCCGGACAGCAGCAGGTAGAAATACAGCACCAGCAGCAGTACGCCGACGAGCACGGGGGTTTTGCGGCTGGGGCCGGCCACATTCACACCGATATACGCGAGCAGGATGACCCCGGCCACGCCGAACAGGGTGGTGGCGAGAAACAGGTCTGCACCCATCAGCGCGATCACGCCCATGGCGCCGGTAATGGCGAGAGCGAAGATCAGCATATAGCCGGAGGCCTGGATGCGGCGGCGCAGGTCCAGGCCACGCGCCTGGGCGATGGGGTCTGGGCTCGCGGTGTCGCGATAGTCCGCGTGGTTATTCTGTGGTGCTGCGATTTCCATAATCTCGGTGGTACTGTCCGGCCAGATCCGTCGGCCGATTGATCCCAGTCCCGGCTGCGGGACGCCTGCCGGCTATAGTAAAGGCGAACGGGTTTGGCGCGGAGACAAGCATGGGGCAGCTGCAACTGATTTGTGACGATGTTCTCACAATTGAGGCGGATGTACTGGTTTGCCCGGCCCACAAGCACCTGATCCGGGGGCGCGGGTTGTCGGCCCAGATCTACGATCGCGCCGGCGAGGCGCTGGTCAGTGAGTGCTCGCAGTTGCCCGAGTGCCCGGTGGGTGGGGCCCGCATTACCAGCGCGCCCAACCTGGCCGTGCATTATCTGATCCATACCGTCACGCCCCAGTGGAGCAGTGGCGATCAATGGGGCGTGAAGAGCGTTGCCCAGTTGCGACAGTGCTATGAGAGCGTGCTTGCGCTGGCGCGAGAGCGAAACCTGCATCGACTGCTGTTCCCCGCCCTGGGCGCGGGCACCAACCGTTTCCCCCACGAGATGGCCGCGCATCAGGGGTTGGAGGTGCTGCATGATGCACAGCCCGACTTTTCGCTGCTGACGGTCTGTCTGCACACCCCGGCGGCACTGGCAACCTGGCGCGCTGTTGATCAGCGTTTTTTTGGGTAACCCATTGCATTGATCCCGGCACAGGAGTTGAACCTATGGGCAATACGCGCCGGCGCCAATTGCTGCGCGAGCACCGACCGGACAATATCGCGCGCCGACTGGATCAGCCACCACCGTCCAGCCATTTGTCGGACGCCGTGCTCGGTGCTATCGACGGCTGTATCACCACCTTCGCAATAGTTACCGGCGCCTATGGTGCGGGCTTTTCCCCGGTAGTGGTGCTGGTAATGGGGGTGGCCAACCTGCTGGCTGACGGGGTCAGTATGGCGGTCAGTAACTTTGAGGCAGTCCATGCCCAGCAGCGCCTTGTGGATAAAGCGCGTCGCACCGAAGAACTGCATATCCAACTGGTGCCCGAGGGCGAGCGGGAAGAGGTGCGGCAGATATTTGCCAACAAGGGGTTCAGTGGTGAAACACTGGAGAATATAGTCAGTACCGTCACTGCCAATCGTCCCCTTTGGATAGAGACCATGTTGCGGGAAGAGTATGGCCTGTCCGACATTCCTCCCAATCCCCTGGCATCGGCGTGGTGGACATTTTCCGCATTCGTTGCCGTGGGCATGATGCCGCTGATCCCGTTTCTGTTTCCCGCACTATCCATGCCACGGCAATTTGTGTTGAGCACCCTGTTGGCCGGGCTGATGTTTTTCCTGATTGGTCTGGTCAAAGGCTGGGTACACGGCAGTTCTCTGTTGCGCGCAGGCCTGCGCACTTTCGCACTGGGTATCTTCGCCGCGGCGGTGGCTTATGTGGTCGGCAGACTGCTGGGATCTATGTTGTGACCGGTGTGCGCCCGTGGAGCTATATCTGCTTCCCCGCGCCTGTATACTGGCGCCGGGCCATCCGCGCGAATAGGCGGGTGGCGAGTGAATACGGCTAAATAAAAGGGAACAGTTACGTGATAAAACTATTCGGCAGCTTGACCTCACCGTTTGTGCGCCATTGTCGCCTCGCCCTGATGCAGTCGGGCCTGGACTGGGAAATGGTGGAACTGGATATCCATTCCAGCGAAGACCCGGGTACGCCAACCTTACGGGTGCCCTTTCTGGAAGATGGTGATGTAAAGCTCACCGATTCCACATCCATTGTGAAATACGTGCGTGAGAAATCCGGCCAGGCATTTATTGCCGACGCGGTGGCCCTGGACCGCTACTGTCTTGCCAATACCCTGCTGGATGCGGCGATCAACCTGTTTCTGCTGGAGCGCAGTGGCGTGGATATACAGGCAAACGCCTACACTCGCCGACAGCAAAAACGGATTGATATGATCCTGTCCGAACTGGACTCCGGGCCACTGCCGCAACCCGGTAAGCTGGACGATGCCGATTACCGCGTTTCCGTTGGTGTGGCCTGGGGACAGTTCCGCAAACGTTTCTCGATCGATGCACATCAGAATCTGCAGCGTCTTCTGGAACTGGCCAAAGACGAGCCCGCCTTCGCGGCGACAACACCACCGGCCGCCTGAGGCATATAAGTGGAAATCAGATAATTCCCTATTTGACTTCAAAAAAGTGCTTTGCGGCATGCAATAAAAAACGGGCCTCGAGGGCCCGTTTTTTTTGGCTTGCGAAGAATTACTTCTTCGCGCGCTTGCGCATGTTTTCCTGCAGGATTTTCTTGCGAATCCGGATGCTTTCCGGCGTCACTTCCACCAGCTCGTCGTCTTCGATGAACTCCAGCGCCTGCTCCAGGGTGTGACGGATGGGCGGTGACAGGGTCAGCGCATCGTCGGTACCGGAAGCGCGCACGTTGGTCAGCTGCTTGGCCTTGGTGGGGTTGACCACCAGGTCGTTGCCGCGGGAGTGAATGCCGATCACCTGGCCTTCGTAAACCTCTTCACCGTGACCCATAAACAGACGGCCGCGGTCCTGCAGTGCAAACAGGCCATAGGCCAGGGTCTTGCCCTTGGTCATGGAGACCAGTACACCGTTGATGCGCTTGGCCACGTCGCCCACCTTCACCGGACCGTAGTGGTCGAAGATGCTGGTCATGATGCCGGAGCCGCTGGTGATGGTCAGGAACTGGGAGCGGAAACCGATCATGCCGCGGGACGGCACGATAAAGGTCAGGCGTACGCGGCCCTTGCCGTCCGGTTCCATGTTGGTCAGGTCTGCTTTGCGCAGGCCCAACTCTTCCATGATCGGACCCTGGTGCTGCTCTTCCACGTCGATCACCACCTGCTCGTAGGGCTCGTGGATCTCGCCGTCGACAACTTTCTGTACCACTTCCGGGCGGGAAACACCCAGTTCGAAGCCTTCGCGGCGCATGGATTCGATCAGAACCGACAGGTGCAGTTCACCGCGGCCGGAGACCTTGAACTTGTCCGGGGAATCGCCCTGCTCCACACGCAGTGCCACGTTGTGGATCAGTTCCTGGTCCAGGCGGTCCTTGATATTGCGCGAGGTCACGTACTTGCCTTCCTTGCCCGCGAACGGAGAGTCGTTCACCTGGAAGGTCATGCTCACGGTGGGCTCGTCCACACTCAGCGCCGGCAGGGTTTCCGGGTGCTCCGGGTGACACAGGGTGTCGGAAATATTCAGCTCGCCCACACCGGTGATACATACGATGTCGCCGGCACTGGCCTGCTCCACTTCCACGCGCTCCAGGCCCAGGTAACCCATCACCTGTAGTACCTTGGCCTTGCGGGATTTGCCTTCGCGGTCCAGTACCACCACCTGCTGGTTGGGCTTGAGGGTGCCGCGCTTGATACGGCCAACACCGATCACGCCCACGTAGCTGTTGTAGTCCAGTGCGGAGATCTGCATCTGGAAGGGGCCGTTCAGGTCAACCTTGGGGGGCTGCACCTTGTCCACGATCATCTGGAACAGCGGGGTCATGTCCTCGGCCATATCGGTCTCGTCGAGGCCGGCAAAGCCGTTCAGGGCGGAGGCGTAGATGACCGGGAAGTCCAGCTGCTCGTCGGTGGCGCCGAGGCTGTCGAACAGGTCGAACACCTGGTCCATTACCCAGTCCGGGCGCGCGCCCGGGCGGTCGATCTTGTTGATCACCACGATCGGGTTCAGGCCCTGCTCGAAGGCCTTGGCGGTGACAAAGCGGGTCTGCGGCATGGGGCCGTCCACCGCGTCAACCAGCAGCAGTACCGAGTCCACCATGGACAGTACGCGCTCTACCTCACCGCCGAAGTCGGCGTGCCCGGGAGTATCCACGATATTGATGCGGTAATCGTTCCAGCGGATCGCGGTGTTCTTGGCGAGGATGGTAATGCCGCGCTCTTTTTCCTGGTCATTGGAGTCCATCACCCGCTCGGAGTCGGCGCTGCGGCGGTCCAGGGTGCCGGATTGCTGCAGGAGCTTGTCGACCAGGGTGGTCTTGCCGTGGTCAACGTGGGCGATGATCGCGATATTGCGAAGATTGTCTATCACAGGGGGCCTCTAACGGGTAAAGCGCGAAATCGTGTGTGTCGCGGGAATTCAGTGCGGGCGGGGGGCTGTGGGGTTGGTACAGCGGCTATCCGGCCAAGGGCGGCGATTATAGAGGGCCGACGTGACAATTGGGAGAGATTTTGCACAAAAAAACGACAATCGGGAGTGGTTTTTTGCGGATCGACAGGGGGAGGGTGAGGGTGGTGGTTAAACAGTGACCACTAGGCCATTGGTATCGCTGTTCCCGTGTTAGCCGGGCTTTCGAAACCCTGTTCTGCTAACCGGAGAAACTCTGGTTTTCGCAACAAACTGTTACAGTCTGGTGCCCCAGCTTGCGGTATTCGCGAGGTACAGTGCCCTCTACCCAGAATTCACTGGTGACGAGAATAAGATAGTGGCTTCCGCCATCGAAGCGGTCCCGCCAACGAGGTAAATGGTGCTGACATGACTGATTCACAAGTAACAGAGACGACTGCGCGCGAACAGAGTGCCGCAGAGGCCACTGAAGCCGCGGCGGCGGAACCCACCGAGCCCACCGCCGGTGAGCCGCAAAAAGCCAAGCCGGAGCCGGTGCGCAAATCCTGCTCTTCCGGTCTGTCCAACTGGATGCACCAGCAGCAGCTGTCCATCGCGTTCACTTCGTACCAGTCTGGCCGTGTCTACATGGTGGGCGCCGAGCCGGGCGGCAAACTGTCCTTCCACGAACGCATCTTCCAGCGCGCCATGGGTATTGTGGGCAACCGCAAGCGCATCTATATGGGCGGCCTCTACCAGGTATGGCGCTTTGAGAATGTGCTGCAGCCCGGGCAGGTAGCCAACAAGATCTTTGATGCCTGCTACGTGCCGCGCAACGCCCAGTTTACCGGTGAGGTGGATATCCACGAGCTGGGTATCCAGAAAGACGGCAAGATCATTTTCGTCAACACCAAGTACAACTGCCTGGCGGAGCCAAGCCTGACCCACAGCTTCCGCGCCATCTGGAAGCCGGAGTTCATCAGCAAGCTCGTGCCGGAAGACCGCTGCCACCTGAACGGCCTGGCGATGGTCGACGGCAAGCCGAAATACGTGACCGCGGTGTGCAAGTCCGACACCATCGACGGCTGGCGCGAGCGCCGCGATAACGGCGGCATCGTGATCGATGTCGAGACCAACGAGATCGTGTGTGAAGGCCTGTCCATGCCGCACTCGCCGCGCTGGGCCGACGGCAAGCTGTGGGTACTGAACAGCGGTACCGGCTACCTGGGCACTGTGGATTTCGAAACCAAATCCTTCGTACCGCACACCTTCTGCCCGGGCTTTATGCGCGGCCTGCAGATTCACGGCGACTACGCCATCGTCGGCCTGTCCAAGCCGCGCTACGAGCGCTTCGAGGGCCTACAGCTGGACCAGAACCTGGCCGACAAGGACTCCGAAGCCTGGTGCGGGGTGCAGTTCATCAACCTCAAGAACGGCAACGTGGAACACTGGATCCGCCTGGACGGCCCGGTAACCGAGCTGTTCGACCTCACCGTGCTCCCCGGCGTGCGCTGCCCGATGGGCATCGGCCAGCAGAGCAAGGAAAACCTGTCCATGGTGACCTTCGAGGATGCCACCGGCAGCAGCGCGAACACAGCGAGTTAAGCCGGTAATTCTGTACAACAGAAACGGGGCATAAAGCCCCGTTTTTTGTGTCTGTAGATTGTGGGTGACTCTCGCGGGAGCAACGCGTTAGTACCTGCGCAGTTGCGGCCGACTTATTGTTTGTTGGGCCAGCGCAGGGTTGCCCGGGTGCCGCCGAGGTTGGGCGAGCGGTCCATGGCCAGCTCACCGTCGTGCCACATCATCACCTTCTTGACGATGTACAGCCCCAAGCCGTAGCCCTGATCGTCGGTGGCGGCGCGGGTGAAGGCATCGGTGAGCTTCGCCGCGTCGCCGGCAAGTCCGGGGCCGTTGTCTTCTATGGATAGATGACAGAAGGCGCCGTCGAAAGAGAAGTGAACATCCACCCGGTCGCGGGCATATTTACCGGCGTTGACCACCAGGTTTTGCACCGCAATGGCCAGCGAGTCCGGCTCGAACCAGGCGGCGTTATCGGGAAAATAGTAGCCGATCTCCAGGGCCGGGCACTGCTCATCGAGCGTGGAGCCCAGGTCGGCAAAAAAAGATTCCAGTGGTGTACATTTTCGAGCAATAAATTCCTCGTGAATTTCCATGCGCGCGAAACTCAGGTACTTGTCCACCAGCTGCTCGATATCACGGGTAGCCCGATCGATCACCTCTCCACTTTCACTACTGGTTTTGTCCAGCGCCAGCTGGAATTTGATTCGCGCCAGCGGCATGCGCACTTCATGGGCGATGGTGCGCGCCAGATCCTGGTTCATCTGGAAGTAGCCGGTGACGATATTTGCCATGCGGCGGAAGGTTTCCGCCAGTGGGTAAATGGGAGAGCGGCGGCCAACTTCCTGCGGCACGGTATAGGGTTTTCGGCTGAACTGGATGGCCTGATTCTGTAACCGGTGCAGGTCCCGGAACATGGGCCAGGTCAGCGCCAGCAGCACCAGCAGCATGGTGCCGATAAACAGCAATCGCCAGTAAGTAACGCTCTCGGTTTTCTGTTGCGGCAGCGGGCCAACCTCGAGGATGCTGTCGCCGCTCAGCTGGTAGAAGCGTATCTCGTTCTGGCTGTTACTGAGACCGACAATTTCTCCGGAGTCCAGTTGGCTGCGCAGTTCTTTGGGGAAGTGAATGGCGCTGGCGGGGTAGCGCTGTGCCAGTGGCCGGTCGCCCTGCTGCAGGGCCTGGATCAGCTGTGCGGCGCTGATGGAGTACTCCATCGGGCCCTGGGTGTTGAGGCTGTAGAGACCGGTAATCGCCGAATAGACCACGACCAGGGCCAGTGCGATCACACCGACCATACGGAACATCTGCAGTCGCATTTACTCGGCTCCGCTCGCCGTATTCAGTGAATAGCCCCGCCCGCGAATCGAGCGGATGATGACCCCGTTGGAAATGGCCGCGAGCTTCTTGCGCAGGCGGCTCACACGCATATCGATGACCCGGTCGAGGCCGTCGAACTCGCGACCGATCACACGGCGGAACAGGTATTCCCTGCTGAGCAGCTGTGTGGGTTGATCCGCGAAGATCAGCAGCAGATCAAATTCGTTGCTGGTCAGCGGGACAAGTTCACCGTTCACCCTCACTTCGCGGCTTTCGGTATCTACAATCATGGGGCCAAACACCAGCGCCGACGAGGCGCTGCTCGAGCCGCGCGCATGGCGCAGGTTGGCCTCGATCTTGGCCCACAAAAGCTCCGGATCCACCGGCTTCACCAGATAATCGCAGGCACCCAGCTCCAGACCGCAGACCTGGTCCTGAATCGAGCTGAGGGCGCTCATAAAAATCAGGGGGCAGCCGAGCTGGTGTTTGTGCTGCTGCAGCAACTTGAAGCCGCTGGCATCCGGGAGTACGACGTCTGCAAGAATCAGATCGAACTGTCTGTGGTGCAACGCCTTCGCAAAATCCGCGCCGTTGGCGGCATGCATGACTTTGCAGTTGCGCTCGCTGAGAAAGCGCACAATCAGCTCCGCCAGCTGCTGGTCGTCTTCCAGCAGCAAGAGGTCATAGCCGAGATGCATACCGTCTGCCATCACAGCAGCCCCCACCCATAGCGACGGCGGTGGCGCTTGGGCTCGTAGTGCCCGACCTTGAAGGTTGCCGAGGCCACCTGCTCGCCGCTCTCACCCTGCGTGATCTGGAAGGTCAGGTCGCGCTCAGTGTTGATAAACACTTCCAGCTCTTCTTCCTCGCCACTCCAGAAGCAGCGGATCAGGCCCTTGCCCAGAATGGTGAGGCAGTATCGGGACATCTCGTCCGCGTGAAACGCCACCTTGATGGATACATTGCAGGACCCCTGCTCTTTTTCCACCGCACAGAGGGACGGTGTCAGGTTCAGGTCTGCCGCCTGCGGGACCAGCGGCATCCAGGCCAGCAGGAACAATGAGAGGAGCTTGCTCATCGGTCGCTCCCGAACCGGTACTGGAAACCGGCAAACCAGCTGGTTGTTTCCGTCTTGCCCAGTACCTTGGGATTTCTTCCCTCTTCATCGAACTGCTGGTAGCGGGCGCCGAGGCGAAATTCCACGTTCCTGGTGATGGGGTAGGAAAAGTGCAGCCGGGCGTAGCCGTCTACCACATCCTGCGGGGGATTCTGTCGCACAAAGCTGCGCGCCACCATGCCCGCCTCCGCCTCAGTGACGTGATAGTAGTAGCCGACCAGGTCGGCGTCCTTCTTGATCGCGCCGAGGCTCAGCCCGAGTTGGCCGCCAAACAGCGGGTAGACCTTGTCGAGACTCAGATGGGTCTCACTGCCGTAGTGGACTGCGGTCACGTCGTGAAAGGAGGCGAGCGACAGGTCCGCGTACTTGCCTACCAGGGTCACGCTGGGCCCCGCCATCAGGGAGATGTCGCGCTCGATCGGTTCCAGTTCCTGCCCGAAACCGCCGACGCTGCCGAGGGCAAACGAAAGCGACCCCATGGTCATCTCGCTGTCGTCCAGGTGGTAGTAGAGACCGTCCTCATTGGGGCGCGCTACCAGGTCGACGTAGAAGTTGCGCTCTTCCAGCAGGCTGTAGCCGACGGCCAGGTTGCTGATAAAGAAGCGGTCGCCGTAGTAACTGAACGAGGGGAGGAAATTGGTTTTGCCATCGGCCCGGCCGGCGAGAGGATTCTCCAGCACACCCTGTCCAACGGCCAGGCTCAGCTCCCATTCCGGGGCAGCCGTGTTGCTCGCCATCGCGAAGGTTGGAGCCGCGCAAAGCAGCAGGGCTATGAGGGTTGATCTGAGCATATCTGCGAAACGAAAAGGGCCGTTTTTTATTGAGCTGCAAGGCTTTATAGGCACGTTTTGTAACACGGCGGCTGAATCCTCTCTACGGGATCGGGCAAAAAATATACAAATTGTTACAAAAGTGAGTGTTGCAGATAAATATCCTGCCTGGCGCCCTGTGAGCGGAGATTAATATGGTGCGTAGACGGCCTTGGCGGTGGCCATCGTGGTGCAGGGAATTTGCGCTGTTACACAGGGGCCTTTGTGTGACGGTGAGGCTTACAAACTGTTACAGGAAAGCCTTGGCGAGCTTGCGCGCCGACGTGTTTTTATCGATTTCTGGACATTTTTTATAACCAGCGATAGAGCGCGACAACCATTCTCTCGGGGGAGAAAAATCCTATGGCCGCGAATAATAAAGGCTTTCCCAGCAACCCGAGCCAGTTGACCTCTGCGGTCCGCAAGGCTCTGTTTACTTCCGCCACCGTAACCGCCATTGCGGTCGGTGCACCCGGACACAACGCCTACGCCCAGCAGGCGGGCGTGTGCAATCCGATTTCCACCGAATTCACCAGCGGCACCGTACAGTGCAGCGGCATCTTCGATGAGTCCATCAACTACGAGGTGAAGGACTTCACCGTAGTCGATGGTTCCGAAGTGCCGAATGACATCAGTGTGGTGGTTGCCGAGGGCAGCTCAGCGACCGGTATCTCCGTGGCTGCGATGCCCGTTGCAGGCAGCAGCGAGCCGGCGGAAGGCTCCGTGATGATCGAAAACCACGGCGATATTGCCCAGAGTGAAGGCTCGGCGCTGGAGGTTTCCGAAAACTACTACGTTCGCAAGGAGTCGGGTTGGGGTATCAAGCGCGGCGCCGAGAGCACCGGCTGGCAGTACACCGCATCCGTGGCGCTGGATGCCGACGGCAATGTAGTGGGCGAGCGCGCAGACTTCGAGAGCGCAGTCAACCCCGACGACATCGCTGAATTCCTCGGTACTGATGCGGCCAATTTCGAGGGCAAGCCCTTCCAAGGTCAGGGTCCGGTGGATGACCTCGCAGTGATTGTTGCCCCGCAGGGCACTTTCAACTTTGACGACCAGGCGGCTATCCGCGCTGAGACCGATGCCGGGGATATCAACATCATCAATAATGGCACCATTAGCATGGGTGACGGTGTCAGCATTGGTTATTTCACGGCGTATAGCGAAAGTATCAGCACAAACGGCCGTTTCACCGATGTTGATACCGACGGCGATGGCGTTAACGATACCCGCCTGTACGCAAGCGCCAACCAGATCTCAGTCAAAGATCGTGACTTCTTCCGCGGTCAGCAGTACTTCACGGCGTCGGCCAGCACCATTGGTGTTGACGCCAAAAGTGTCAGCGGCAATATCGTTGTAGAAAATACAAGCACCATTGAGGCAGGTGATATCTCTTTCGGCGTGCGCACACACACCGATTCTGGAGATATCTCCATCAGCAACAGTGGTGACATTGCAGTGGGTGCTGATGCCGTGGGTATTTCCGCTGGTACCGCTGTCATTACTGAAGAGGTCGCGACCTATTCCGCCTACAGCGATGTAAACAGTATCCGTGTCAAGGGCAGCCTGGTTGATGGGGCCTACTACAACCATTACCAGAAAAAATATAACGCTTCGATTCGCGATGTCGACGCAGGCAACAGCATTATTGAGATCGCAAATGCCGGTTCGATTACAGTTGGTGCCTCCGGAACTGGTATTGAAGCCAGGAATCCTTCGGGCGAGCTGATTGCGATTCAGAACTCGGGCGATATCACGGTTGGCGCGGGTGAAGGCGGCGCCGGTATCTCCGCGAATGCCGTCGCCGGCCTGGAGGATTACCAGGAAGCCACAGGTGAAAAAGAAGTAGTGGATACTTTTACTGTGGCGGAAGGTGAAGCGACCCAGGAAATGAAGGACACCATGGGCGCGTTCTTCTTTAACCGTAATGGCCGCTTCTACACCCAGGAGATCGAAGTTCCGGTCGAGAGCGGAGACGGAGACGGTACCGGAGATGGCGGTTCTGTCGACCCGATTACCCCACCTACTGTTGGCCCGCAGCCGATCGCAGTTGCTCCAATTGCGCCGATCGCTCCGGTTGTGCCGGTTGTGCCGGTTGTGCCGACCGAGCCCACTGAACCTGATCCTGAACCCGAAACGACAACCGAGGTTGTTGATACCCAGCACTACCTCGTGAACGAGATCATTGATGCTGTCGGCTATGTCGGGGATCGGGGTGATATCACAATAGTGAACAGCGGCAGCATCGATGTCTCTGCGGCGACCGATGCCAGCGGTATCCATGCCACGACCTTGGGCTACACCGGGATTGAGAACAGCGGCCAGATCTTGGTTGGTCAGGGCGGTGCGGGTATCGCCACCCAGGGTGCGGGTGAGACCCGGGTAATCAATAGCGGTGACGTACAGCTGACCGGACAGGGCAGCGAGGGTATTGCTGTCTCCAGTTATGTTTACCATCAGCTTATTGGCAACGACGGCATTTCCAGTCAGGCCATTTACGGCGGATTTGGTAGTGACGAGCTGAACGATGCTTATGCAGGCTTCGGCGGCGACACCACGGTTTACAACACCGGCACCATAAGCGGGGATACCGTTCTGTCCGAAGTGGTGCAATACAACGAGACGGGCGCGTTCACCGAAAGCCCCAACCATACTCGAAACACCGGTATCAATGTCGTGTCTACCGGCAGCAATCTCAAGGGCACCGACGTAGGCATCGCCATGTACGGCCCCGAGAGTGTGGACGCCTGGAACGAAGATAAGGGCGCTTCGCTGAGCTTCCGCGACAGCATCGAGTTTTTCGATACCACTGTGGTAAATACCGGCGAAATCTCCCTGGGTGACCTGTCGGATGGTATTCATCTGTCCGCCACCTATGGTGAAGCGACCATCATCAACAGCGGCGAAGTCAGCGTTGGAGACGGCTTTGTCGGCGTACGCGAGGGGACCTACACGCCGGCGCGCACTTACTCTCGTGCAATCGCGGCATCTCCTAATAGTATCAGCTGGGCCAACAACACCGTGATCAATACCGCTGACGGTGTTGTCACCGCCGGCGATGTAGCACAGGGTCTGGTCGCGTTCTCCCAGCACGGTGAAGCGATGGTTGTGAATGACGGTAGCGTTACCGTTGGCAACGGCGCTGTACTCGAAGCCGATGAGCATCGCGAAGAAGACTGGGGTGTTGTTTCCAGCGGCATCCGTGCGTCCGCTGTACTGGGTGTCGACAACTACGCAGGTGCGGTCAACAACGGCACAGTCATTTCTGGTGACAATACCATTGGTATGTCTGCGTTAAATAACTCTTCGGCCATTTGGTTCACCTCTGCATTCGAGCACAACTACACGGCGGCAGCGATTAATACTGGGTCCGTAAACACAGGTGACAGCAGTATTGGCTTGGCGGTAGTCGGCGCTTCCAGCTTTGGCTATAACTCCGGTGAGATCACTATCGGTAGTGGCGGTGTGCAGAGCCTGGATGAAGTATTCGATGGCGCGGGCATGTCCAACCTCGGTAGCTTGACCGGAAGCATGTACAGTGGGCTCGTCAATGCGGGAACCATTACCACTGGCGATGACGCGCTGGGTGTCGACGCTACCGCCTTTATCTCCTCCAACGCAATTCAGACCGCCGAGGGGGAGATCGTAACCGGTGACAATACTTACGGCATGCGCTCTATTGGTTACTATCAGGGCCTTACCCAGAATGCCGGCTCCATCCAGACCGGTGACAACAGCACCGGTATGCGCTCCTACGGCATAGGTGCGATATCGATCAATACTGGCGATATCGAGGTGGGTGCAGATTCCACTGGTATCAGCGTGGTGGGTGCTTCAACCTATGTAAACAACAGTGGTGACATTCTCACCGGCGCTAACGGTACCGGAATCGAAGTTATCAGCGTTGGTTCACCCGCTGTGGTCGCTAATACCGGCAATATCACTACCGATGGTGTAGCACTGAATGTTATCGGCGAAGACTACCTGGACCAAGAAACCGGCCAGGTGATCCCGAACCTGATCTTCAACAGTGGCAGCATCACCGGTTCCATCATCACCGGCGACAGCGACGATCTGTTGCGCAACGGCTTCCGTTACGACAACAGCGGTAATATTGCCGGTGTTGGCAAGATCACTCTGAATGATGCTGCCATCGATATGGGCGCTGGTCGCAACACCTTCATCAATGAAGCGGGCGATATCGTCTTCTCCGGTGACAGTGTGATCGAGCTGGGTCGTCAAGGCTCCATGGTCAACTACTCCGGTGGAGCCAACTACGTCACTATTTCCAGCCTGGACGATCACGCCGGTGACAGCCTTACCATCAATGGCGATGTGACCTTTGCCAATATTCAGAGCGCCGGCAGCCTGTTCCTGGTCGACGTAAGCTCCACGGCAAGCGACAGCATCACCATCAACGGTGATCTGAACGCGGTGGATATCGTGAATCAGGCGGGCGATACCGAGGCCAGTGGCCTGCGTGTCGCTATGAATGTCACCGATCAGGGCAAGGGTGCGAACACCACCGATGCCATCCTCACCGTCAATGGTGAGCAGAACGTCGATAGCGTTATCTTGGCCGGACTTGGTGGCGACTTTGCCGACACCATCCTGGAAGCAGAAATGCAGCAGGACGGCAATGGCAACTGGGTTATCGCTTACACCGCCGGTCTGTCCGACCTGGGTGCCGCGGCGAGCTCCGTTTCCCACCTGGCCGAGAGCTTCTGGATGCGCACCGCGTCCGCGTTCTTCGACAGCGAGCGTTCCAGCAATATCGGTGAGAGCAGCCGCGTAAAAGGTCTGCACGCCTGGTCCACCATGTTCCACACCGACAGCGACATGGAAAGCCGTGGCGATGTGAAGGGACAGGATCTGGCCTACTCCCAGCTGCTCAGCAACCACATGGCGGGTGCAACCTACAACACCAAACTGGGCGACAGCTGGCTGTCCATCAGCCCGATGGTGGGTAAGGGGTACGCAGACGGCAACCAGCTGGCGCAGCAGTCCAGCGCCGCGCTGGATACCGAAACCCTGGCCGTGAACGCGACCTTCAGCCTGAACAGCTTCTACGCCAGCGCGATGATGCAGCAGGTGGACTTCGATGCGCGCGTTCGCGGCAACGGTGCCGCGGGCAGCACTTCCGGTAAGGCCCACGGCTTCAGCCTGGAAGGTGGCTGGACCTACCTGCTGGAATCCGGCATCGCCATGACTTCCTTTGCACAGTGGGATGACGTCAAGGTTGAGCTGGATGCGTTCACCGCTTCCAATGCCAATTACGACTATGCCTACGACCTGGGCAACAGCAAGCGCGCCCGTGCCGGTGTGAGCCTGCGCAAGTCCTTCAAGCTCGCCGATGGCTTCGCGTCTCCCTACGCGACTTTCAGTGCGACCAACATCAACAACGCCAACAACCACGACCTGTACTCCAACGGTGTGCGTTTTGGCAGTGATGTGGCGGGTACCGGCTACGGCATCGATTTCGGTGTCGACGGCAAGTACAAGCTGTGGACCATCAAGAGCGGCCTCGGCGTACACACCGGTGATACCGACAAGAACGGCCTGAGCGGGCACTTCGCCATCTCTCGCAGCCTGTAAGTCGCACCGTTGCACTCGTTGCAAAATCGGGGGCGCGCGGCGCCCCCGGTACCGGGTAAGTCAAAGAATTCGCATGGGCTAGCGCCCACAGGAATTGAATATGTTTGAGAAAAAGAGACTCTCGCTTTGCGTGGCGGCTGTACTCGGGCTGGCCGCAGCCATGCCGCTGCACGCGCAAGAGGTTGCTGCCGATGAGCAGAAAACCGAACGCAAACAGGAAGAGAAAAAACAGCAGCGCTCCAATGACAAGGTTCAGGACGCCGATGAAGGCCTGATCGTGCGCGGCACTGACGCGATCGAAACCGTTGTAGTGACCGGCTCGCTGATTCCCCGCAATACCTTCGACGGTCCCGATCCTATGACCGTGATCGACGAAGAAGACATGAAGAAGCGCGGCCTCACCACCGTTGCCGACGTGATCGACTCCATGGCGGCCAACAACGGTTATACCGAGGGTGGCTCCGGCAACCTGCTGTCGGGCTTTACCGTAGGTGCCAGCGAGGCCAACCTGCGCGGCCTCGGTTCCGGCCGTACGCTGGTTCTGGTCAACGGTCGCCGCATCGCCGACTACCCGCTGCCGTTTGGCGGTGAGCAGAACGGCGCGGACCTGGGCACCATTCCCGGCACTGCCATGTCTCGCGTGGAAGTACTGACCGGCAGTGCGTCGGCAATTTACGGTTCCGACGCCGTGGGCGGCGTGATCAACGTGATCACCAAGCGCGATATGGAACAGACCCTGGTCACCGCCAATATGGGCGCGTTTGAAGACGGTTACGGCTTCAACAAGGATCTGTCCTTCGTTACCGGCAAGGCGTTTGAGCGCGGCTCTGTGACCCTGAGCCTGGAGCAGTTTTCTTCCAACGCCATTAATGCCGACGAAGTGGAATACCTGGACGACCGCCGTTTTCTGGTGACCGGTATCGGTGCCAATATCCAGGATTTCGAAAACGGCTATACCGGCCCGGTTTCCCCGCAGGGTTACAGCTGTGAAGATAACAACCTGATCACTACCGAAACCTTCAGCGAAGACGGTGCCACCCGCTGTAACTTCGATGCCTCCAAAGGCATTGCGATGAGTTCGGATCTGGATCGCACTTCCGCCTTCGTGGACGGCCGCTACCAGTTCACCGATAGTATCCGCGGCTTCGCCACGGTGCTGGCGTCCAAGCAGGACGTCGCCAGCTCGGTATCGGCGTCCAACTGGAGCGGACGGGTAATCAACGCCGACTTTACCAAGGCGGTGGATATTGCGCGCACCTTCTCCCACGACCTGGGCTTCACCAAGTCCACCTACGATCAGGAAATGTGGACCCTGATGGCAGGTCTTGAAGGTGAAGTGGAGCTGGGCGATACCGTGTGGAACTGGGATGTGGGTTACTCCAAGGCCCGCTACAACATGACCCAGCAATACGGTGCCATCCGTGAAGAGGTACTGCGCGACTGGTTCCTCGACGGCGCAGGTGAGGTCAATGAGCTGGCGCCCAACGTCTATCAGGTGGACAACAGCTTCTTCGACGGCCAGCTGGTCGACAATATTTTCCGCGATGCTTCGGTGGAGCGCGATGCGCTGATGGGCCAGGCCACCACCTTTGCCAGTTCCAGTGCCGACTCCCTTAGCCTGAAGGCGGTGGGCGAGCTGAGCGATTTCGGTGTGCTGTACAACCCGGTCACCGTGGCCATCGTCGCCGACTGGGCGAGCCAGTCTACCGAGATCAATCCGGATGAGCGCTCCCTGAATATCAATGGCAACGGCTGGCTCAACGTCGGCGCCATCGAAGCCGGCGGCAGCCGCGATCGCAAGGCCGTCGGTGCCGAGTTCCTGATCCCGGTAGTTGAGGATCTGGAGCTGACCTTCGCCACGCGCATGGATCGTTACGACGATTCCACTGCGATCGGCGGCCGCAACACCTCGTCGCTGAAGTTCCTGTACAGCCCGTTTGATTTGCTGAAGTTCCGCGGCAGCTACGCGCAGACCTTCCGCGCGCCGGATATGTTTAATATCTACGGTGAATCTACGGGCTACCAGGTGGTGGCCGACCTGCTGGGCGGTGACTGCTTTGACGGTGAGAACTTCACCGGCGACTGCCCGGCCTACAGCGTGGTTTCCACTCGCCGCGGTCGCCAGGACCTGAAAGAGGAAAGCGGGAAGGACATGGGTCTTGGCCTGGTGTTTACCCCGACCAATAACGTCAGCGTCGCGCTGGACTGGTACAAGGTACGTCTGAACGACCTGGTGGTGACCGAGAGTGCCTTCGGCCTGATGGAAAGCGAGTGGCGCTGTGCCACCGGCAGTCTGGCGAACAGCAGCCGTTTCTGTGAGGACGTGAACAACCGTGTAATCCGCGATGCCGCCGGCAATGTGGAAAACATCATCATCGAGCCGCAGAACCATGCCTACACCGAGTTGCAGGGCCTGGACGCGACCGTCAATGCCACCTTCGAATCTGTGCAGTACGGTAACTTCGGCGTGCAGATGAAGCATGTGAACACTCTGTCCTACGATTGGCTGCAGTTTGAAGGCGACGAGCCGATCGACATGCGCACCGGTCTGCCGGGCCAGTCCACGCCGGCCAGCCGCACCAACATGACGTTCAGCTGGAGCAATCCGCTGACGGCGTTCGAGGCGGTAGGGGCATCGCTGTTTATCCAGCGCCAGGGCCGTGTGGACAACTTCACCGGCACCAACGCGATGGAGCCGTTCTACACCGCGAACCTGAGTGGTTTTTACCAGGCGAGTGCGCGTCTGAATATGGGCCTGACGGTCAGGAACCTGACCAATGCCATGCCGATTACAGACAGCAGCAGCCCGCGCTGGCCTTACTACTGGAGTCACCTGCAGAGCCCGCTGGGGCGCAGCGTGAACTTTTCTTTCAGCTACTTCCTGAGTAACTGAGTTCCTGTTGAGGTGTCGGCCGGTGTCCGCAATGGCGCCGGCCACAGGAGTCTAGTGATGAAAAAATTAAAAAAAATTGCCGCCGCACTGGTAACCGGTATGGTCGCCTTTGCGGGCGCCCAGGGTGCGCTGGCAGAGGATAATAAAAACAAAAAGGAAGTCAGCAACTACGCCGCAAGTCTGGGTGAAATGCCGGTGCCGATGGAGGATCTGTTCCGCCCGGTGGCCTATACCAATATCCGTATTTCTCCGGATGGCAAGCATTTTGCCGCGGGCAAGACGCGCGAAGATGGCCTTACCGATGGGGTGATCATCGATCGCCGTACCATGGAGATAAAGTCCACTCTGGCGATGGACGGCTCCGTCGGCGTCAGTGCAATCCAGTGGGCGAACAAGGAGCGGGTACTGTTCAGTTTCAGTATGAAATCCGCTACCTCTGAGGGGGCCGGTTCCTCGTCCATCGCCGCGATGAACGTCGACGGTTCGCGTAAGGAAGTCATCTGGACCGGTACCAATGATTACGGCGGCAATGAGAGTGCCGGTCTGGCCGGAAAAATTGACAACAAGCACTACCGTGTTGTGGTCTATCCATCCGGTTCTGGGCTCAACTTTCCGCTGCAGTATATTTACAAGCTGAATATCTACACCGGTAAAAACACGCGCATCGCACGTTCACCGATTCGTCTGGCAAACCCGATTTTCAATAAAGACGGGGAGATTACCCACTGGGTCGGTCGCCTGCCGGACAGCTTCGATCACACCGTAGTTGCCACCAAAAAAGACGATGGTGACTGGGAAGAAAAGGTATTCCACAACGCCAAGGGTGTGTTTGCACCGGTCGCCTGGACCCGCGAAGACGACTGGATGTGGTACACCGATACCATCGAAGCGCCGACCAAGGGCCTGTACAAGGTCAACGTGAAAACCGGTGAAAAGGAGCTGGTTTACCGTCACCCGAAAGTGGACTACGACAAGGTCTTCAACGACGACGACGGTAACCCCTGGGGCGCACTGATTCAGTACGACTACCCCGAAGTGGTTTACATCGACGAAGACAATCACTACGCGAAGACTCACAAGCGACTGCAGGGCACCTTCCCCAACAAGGTGATCAACATCCTGAACCGCACCAGTGACGGCAATGAATGGGTGGTGCACGTGGGCGACGATCGTCACCCCGGCAGCTACTATGTGTACAACCAGTTCGATGGTGCACTGAAGTTCCTCGCCAATCAGGCGGAGTGGATCGATCCGACCAATATCCCGGCCACCCATCCGGTGCGTTTTAACGCGCGCGATGGTCTGGAGATCAATGGCTACATCACCCTGCCGGTGAACAAGCAGGCAAAAAATCTGCCGCTGATTATCCTGCCCCACGGCGGTCCACACGGCCCGCGTGATTACTGGGGCTACAACAAGGAGCGCGTGGTATTTGCCAACGCCGGCTATGCGGTAATGCATGTGAACTACCGCGGTTCCGGTGGTTATGGCCGCGAGTTCCTGTTCGGCGGTTACGGCAAGTGGGGCCGGGAAATGCAGGATGACCTGACCGACGCCACCTACTGGGCGATCCAGGCGGGTATTGCAGATCCGGATCGTGTCTGTATCTACGGTGCTTCCTACGGTGGCTACGCCGCAATGATGGGCATCACCAAGGAGCCTGATCTCTACCAGTGCGGTATCGGCTACGTGGGTGTCTACGACCTCAACATCTTTATGACCGAAGGCGATATCCCCCTGCGTGAAGCCGGTCGTACTTACCTGAAAGCTGCGGTGGGCACCGACGCCGAAGAGCGCGCACGCCGCTCGCCGGCCGCCAATACCGATCGCATCGAGGCGCCGGTGTTCCTGATTCAGGGGCAGCGCGATGTGCGTGTGCACTGGGCCCACTACGAAGCCATGCGCGATGCACTGGTGCAGCAGGAACACGCGCTGGAAACCCTGGTGGCACCGCGCGCGGCCCACGGTGCGCGCGAGAAGGATAGCCAGAAGGAAATCTACTGCCGCATGATCGATTTCTTCGATCGCCATATCGGCGACGGCAAGCCGACCGACCGACCAGCGAGCGACTGTGTACCGCAAGGCGCCCTCGGCCTCGAGTACAAGTACTACGAGGGGGTGAAGCGTGGTTAAGTCGCTGATTGCCGCTGCTTCCCTGTTCGCCGCCAGCCAGGCATTCAGCCTGGACTGGCAGCGTCCGGACTGCTCCGCGTTCGACAGCTTCAGTGAGTGCCGCAATGCGGAGGCCAACGATTACCGCCGCCAGAAGCAGCAGGAGCTGCGTGACAAGGGGCTGTCGTTCTGGTACTTCGAGCGCCCGGATTTCTCCGATAACGAAGATGTCGAAAAAGCGCTCGAAGAGAAGGTCGAAGGCGTCCTGTATGTCGCCTTCAGTGTGGCGCGCGACGGCAGTGTGTCGGAAGTTACCGTGAGAGATCAAAGCAGCGAAGCCGTATCGGTCTACGCCGCTCCAATTCTCGCAGCGATGAAAAACTGGCAGTTCGTGCCCTCGGAGAAATCCTGGCCGGACCAGGAATGGCGCTACCAGTTTTTCTTCGAGCCTGAAGAGTGCGATGAAGATTCGCAGGGCGAAGACTGTACCGCGGAGTCTGACTCAACAATCTGAAATTAAAAAACTCTCTTGGTCGAGATATAACGGCAGCCTCGGCTGCCGGACCCCCAACGTTTAGCCCGGGCCATTGTCCGGGCTTTTTTGTGCGGCGGGTGTATCGGGGAACGGTGCAATGAGGTGCACAGCAATACAGCGCAGCCGGGTGCGTTGCTTTTTGGCGAACAAATACTGATTGCGTCGAGAGTGCGGGAATGCACAAGACAAGAGAGAAAGATGGTGCCCAGGAGAAGACTTGAACTTCCACGACCGTAAGGCCACTAGCACCTGAAGCTAGCGCGTCTACCAATTCCGCCACCTGGGCAATCAGCGGACTGTGCCGCTGAGGAAGCGCACTATAGCGTTTTTCCTTGGAGAGTCAATTGTCAGTTGTGACCGTCGGGTGTCTTTACGGACATTTCCCCGCGGATGGTGGAAGAGTCGGAGGCGAGAGGCGCATTTTTGTAGTTTTATTACAAAAATCTAGGCTTCGATATCTCAACGGCGGTCAAAATATGTAAAAATACCGCGCACATTTGTTCCGGTAAGGGGGAGAAATTTCGTGGATCAAGACCAGAATGCACCGCTAAGGGAAGATGTTCGTCTGCTGGGCGAAGAGCTGGGAACCGTGTTGCGCACCCAGGCGGGTGACGACCTGTACGATACCGTGGAGACCATCCGCCAGGTGGCAGTCGAGAGCCGCAGCCATGGCGAAATGCCTGTAGGAAAACTACGGGAATTGCTGGACCCCCTCGACGACGAAACCCTGCTGGAAGTGGCCCGTGCCTTCAGCCAGTTCCTGAATCTGGCGAACCTGGCCGAGCAGCGCCACCGCGAGCGCCTGCGTCGCCAGCACGAACGTTTCCCGGGCGACCCGGATACCGACCGCGGTCTGCGCCAGGTACTGACGGAGCTGAAGAGCGCTGACGTGGGGCAGCAGCAGATCCTGGACGTGCTCTCCGAGCTGTCGGTGGAGCTGGTACTGACCGCGCACCCCACCGAGGTGACCCGCCGCACCCTGATTCGCAAATACGACCAGATTGCCGACCTGCTGGCGGGGCTGGATCGCCCGGACTGCACGCCGGAAGAGACTGAACACCTGCGTCGCCTGCTGCGCGAACAGATTCTCTCCGCCTGGAGCACCGACGAAATCCGCCGCGAGCGGCCTACGCCGGTGGACGAGGCCAAGTGGGGCTTTGCCACTATCGAGCAGTCCCTGTGGCAGGCGGTGCCTCAGGGTATGCGGGATATCGAGGACGAGCTGGCGCTCGCCGGCCTCGACCCGCTGCCGTCCGACTGGGTGCCCATCCGCTTCGCTTCCTGGATGGGCGGTGACCGCGACGGCAACCCCAATGTCACCGCAAAAGTGACCCGTCAGGTGCTGACCCTGGCGCGCTGGATGGCCGCCGACCTGTATCTGCGGGATGTGGAAAACCTGCTCGCGGACCTGTCCATGCACCGCGCCAGCGACGAGCTGTTGGCGCGCACTGGTGCCAGCCCGGAGCCTTACCGGGTACTGCTGCGCGAAGTACGCGATCGCCTGCGCAACACCCGCGCATTGATGGAAGCCCGGGTCAACGGCACCGCTGAGCCTGAAGGTGAGATCTATTCGAGCGGCAGCGAGCTGTACCAGGAGCTGAGCCTGATCGACCGCTCCCTGCGCGCGGTCGGCCTCGGTGCCATTGCCGATGGCCAGCTGAAGGACACCCTGCGCCGCCTGAACTGTTTCGGGATCACTCTGCTGCGCCTGGACATCCGCCAGGAGTCCACCCGTCACGCCAATGTGATCGATGCTATCACCCGCTTCCTTGAACTCGGCAGCTACGCCAGCTGGGGCGAGAAGGTGAAGCAGAAGTTCCTGATCAGTGAGCTGGAAAGCCGCCGCCCGCTGGTGAACGGTGCCTTCTTCGAGAGTGAATTCTGTACGGATGAAGTACGCGAGGTGCTCGACACCTGCAAGGTGATCGCCGAGCAGGGCCCGGAGGGGCTGGGTGCCTACGTCATCTCCATGGCGAGAACCTCGTCCGATGTGCTCGCGGTGATGCTGCTGCAGAAAATTGCCGGGGTGAAATCGCCCATGCGCGTAGTGCCCCTGTTCGAGACCCTCGACGATCTCAACAACGCCTACGACACCATGCGTGCACTCCTGGATATCCCCTTCTACCGCGAGCGGGTCAAGTCGGGCCAGGAAGTGATGATCGGCTACTCCGACTCTGCCAAGGACGCGGGCTTCCTCGGTGCCGCCTGGGCGCAGTTCCGCGCGCAGGAAGCGCTGACCGGTATCTTTAAAGAGCACGGAATTCCGCTGACGCTGTTCCACGGCCGCGGGGGGTCCATCTCCCGCGGTGGCTCGCCCACCCGCATGGCGCTGCTGTCGCAGCCGCCCGGTTCGGTGGCCGGCCGTATCCGCGTGACCGAGCAGGGGGAAATGATCCGGGTGAAATACGGTCGCCCGTCGGTGGCCGCCTATAACCTCGAGCAGTATGTGGCCGCAACCCTGGAGGCGACCCTATTGCCGCCGGCGGAACCGCGCCCGGAGTGGCGCGCGGAAATGGACCGCCTCACCCAGGCCTCGGTGCGCGCCTATCGCGAGGTGGTGCAGGATGACCCGGCGCTGGTGTCGTACCTGCGCACGGTGACACCGGAAACCGAACTGAGCCGCCTGGCTCTGGGGAGCCGCCCGGCGCGGCGCAAGCCCGGCGGCGGTGTGGAAACCCTGCGCGCGATCCCCTGGGTATTCGCCTGGACCCAGATGCGCCTGATGCTGCCCGCCTGGCTCGGCACCGGTGCCGCACTGGAAACCGGCCTGGAAAAGGCGCCGCAGACCCTGCGCGAGATGAGCGACCAGTGGCCCTTCTTCCAGACCGTCGTCGACATGCTGGAGATGGTACTGGCCAAGTCCGATACGCGCGTGGCGCTGTGGTACGAAGAGCGCCTCAGCGACGATCCGGAACAGCAGCGCCTGGGTGTCGAACTGCGCAGCCGTCTTGCGCGCACGGTGGCCGCACTGAGCGAGCTTACCGGTCGCGACAGCCTGCTGGACAATAACCCGGTCATGCGCTGGTCCATCCGCGTACGCGACCCCTACACCGACCCGCTGCACCTGCTGCAGGCGGAACTGATGGCGCGACTGCGCTCCCGCGAGGAAGACCCGGTGCTGGAAAGTGCGTTGATGGTGACCATTGCCGGAATTGCCGCGGGGATGCGCAATACCGGTTAATTGGCAATACTCAAGCCCGGCCTGCGCCGGGCTTGAATATCGGCGACTGGGGCCGCACGGTGGGGCTCAGTCCTGCAGGCGGTGCATCGCGCAGATCTTGTTGCCGGAAGGGTCGCGAAGATAGGCTAGGTACAGTTTGATACCGGCACCCTCGCGGACTCCGGGGGGATCCTCGCAGGCAATACCGCCACTGGCGAGGCCTGCCGCATGCCACTGGTCGGCCTGCTCGGGGCTTGTCGCGGAAAAGCCGATGGTGCTGCCATTACCGCAGCTCGCTGCCTCCCCGTTAATCGGGTTTGTGAGTGCAAAAATACCGGTGTCGGTAAAGTAAAAGCAGCGGCCTTTCTGATCCATGACACCGGGCTTGTGACCCAGAGCGCCGAGGATCGCGTCATAGAAGGCTTTGGATGCCTGAATATCGTTGGCGCCGAGCATGATGTGACTGAACATGGTTTTCCCTCTGGTTCGTTAGGAGCCTGCGGTGAGTGTACACCGGTCGGTGGTCGCCTTTGCTAGGCGAATTGCGCCAGTCGGATTTGCGCTTTCGTATCGGCGCAAGTAATAAGAAACCCGGCATCTGGCCGGGTTTCTTTTTGCAGACATGCGAGAGAGTCGCCGACTAGTGCTTGGATTTTTCCGGCCGGAACACACCCACATTCCGATAACCCTCATCCAGCAGGTGCGACGCGTGCAGCTGGCTCATTACCCCGCGCTCGCAGTACAGCAGGTAGTGCTTTTCTTTTTCCAGTTTCTGGAATGCTGTGCTGAGGCGATAGAACGGAATCGTTTCCACCTCGACACCGTCGAGCTCCAGCGGGTTCACCTCCTCTTCGGTGGGGTGACGGATATCGATGACGGTGGCGCTGCCGGGTTCGGTCACGATGTCCACCGGCGGCGTATCTTCGCCCAGGTCTTGCATCACCTCGTCGATGTTCTGCATCACCCGGTTGCCAATAGCGCGGTCGAGTACGGTGAAATCGAAACGGGTTTCCTCGTGTTCGACTTTTTCCATTTTTGCGCGGGTGGTGGGTTTTACCGAGATTACACCGCAGTACTCCGGCATGTTCGCGGCGAACTCCTCGGTGCCGATTTCCCGCGCGGTGCGGATGATGTCGGTTTTGTCGGAAGTAATCAGCGGGCGCAGTACCAGGGTGTCGGTGACGCTGTCGATTACCGACAGGTTTTTCAGGGTCTGGCTGGAGACCTGGGCAATGGCCTCGCCTGTGACCACGGCATCCACTTCCAGCTCTTTGGCCACCGCAGACGCGGCGCGCAGCATCATGCGCTTCAGGGTCACGCCCATGTAGGAATCGTCCACCTGTTCGAGAATTTCCGCCACCACTTCGTCGAACGGCACGGTGATGAACTTCACCCGGTGGGAGGCGCCGTACTTGTTCCACAGGTAGAAGGCGACCTCCTTTACTCCCAGCTCGTGCTGGCGGCCGCCGAGATTGAAGAACAGGAAGTGGGTGCGAATACCGCGCTTCATGGTCAGGTAGCTGGCAACGATGGAGTCGAAACCACCGGAGACCAGTGACAGTACCGGGTCCTGGGTGCCCAGCGGAAAGCCGCCGAGGCCCTGATGGAGTTCTTCGATCACGTTCAGCTTGTCGTGACGGATTTCCAGCTTCACCGTGACATCCGGGTTTTTCAGTTTCACGCCGGCGGCTTGGGTATTAGTGTTGAGGCCACCGCCCACGTACTGCTCCACGTCCAGGGACTGGAAGTCGTGCTTGCCGGTGCGCTTGACCCGCACGCAGAAGGTCTTGCCGGCGAGCTGCGGGCCCCAGATGGGGAGGGTCTTCTGGTAGATGTCATCCAGGTCGCCCAGTGGGAACTGCTGCACGCGGGCAAAATTGGCAATGCCGGGAGTGTGCGCCAGTACCTCTTCAATGCGCTCGGAAAGGTGGGATACTGCATCGGGTGCGATGACCTCGATCTTTTCCCAGTCCTTCTGCACCTTGATGCGGTCGTCCAGTTGCCGCAACAGCTTGCGCAGGTTGTCCGCCAGCTGACGCGACATGCGTTTGCGCACGGGGTTGCTCTTGATGGTGATCTCTGGGAAAAATTTGACGACGAAGTGCATGAGAATGTGCCGGAACCGCGGTTGAATGTGAGGCCGGGACAGGTCAGGGCGGAGCGAGACCGCTTCCCGGAAAAGGTGGCGAATTATAAACTCGCTATCGGGATTTTGCTTGCGGCACCGTTTTGGTGCTTTAGGTGACCGGGTGGCCCCAGATTGGTGCAATATGGCCTGTGGGGGCACCATTTTTGTGACTATCGTGGGTGTCCGTTAGCGGCAGGTGACCGGAAACCGGGGCTTGCCGCTGGATTCAGCACCCCGAATACCACCTGCCGCCAGTTTGCCCCAATTTGGCACACTCCTTGCTTCGTCTGTTGCCACAAGATAAAGCGAATTGGCGCAACACATAACTTTTCATTCTTGGAGGACTGAAATGTCAAAGACGCTCGACCTGATCAAAGAGAGCGAAGCGAAGTGGGTAGACCTGCGCTTCACCGATACCAAAGGCAAGGAACAACACGTTTCCATTCCTTCTAAGGAAGTTGACGGCGAGTTCTTTGAAGAAGGCAAGATGTTCGACGGCTCCTCCATTGCGGGCTGGAAGGGCATTAACGAATCCGACATGATCCTGATGCCGGACGACGAGACCTCCTTCCTCGACCCCTTCACCGACGAAGCGACTGTCATCATTCGCTGTAACATCGTCGACCCGATCACCGGCCAGGGCTACGAGCGCGACCCGCGTTCCATCGCACTGCGCGCCGAGGAATACCTGAAGTCCACCGGTTACGGCGACACCGCGCTGTTCGGCCCGGAGCCCGAGTTCTTCGTATTCGACGACATCACCTGGGGTGCCGAAATGGGCGGCGCTTTCTACAAAATCAACTCTGAAGAAGCGGCCTGGTCCTCCGGCGCCTCTTTCGCAGAGGGCAACATGGGCCACCGCCCGGGCGTGAAAGGCGGCTACTTCCCGGTTCCGCCGGTCGACTCCCTGCACGACGTGCGCGCCGCCATGTGTTCCGCCATGGAAGCCATGGGCCTGGAAATCGAAGTGCACCACCATGAAGTGGGTACTGCCGGCCAGTGTGAAATCGGTGTTGGCGCCAACACCCTGACCAAGAAAGCGGACGAAGTTCAGATCCTGAAGTACGCGGTACACAACGTAGCCCACGCTTACGGCAAAACCGCCACCTTCATGCCCAAGCCGCTGGTAGGTGACAACGGTTCCGGTATGCACGTGCACCAGTCCTTCAGCAAGGACGGCGTAAACCAGTTCGCGGGCGATGCCTACGCTGGCCTGTCTGAAACTGCCCTGTTCTACATTGGCGGTATCATCAAGCACGCGCGCGCCCTGAACGCGATCTGTAACTCTTCCACCAACTCCTACAAGCGTCTGGTTCCGGGCTTCGAAGCGCCGGTTATCCTGGCTTACTCTGCGCGCAACCGCTCTGCGTCCATCCGCATTCCGTTCGTGCCGAGCCCGAAAGGCAAGCGTATCGAGACCCGCTTCCCGGATCCGACCGCCAACCCGTACCTGGCCTTCGCAGCCCTGCTGATGGCTGGCCTCGACGGCGTGAAGAACAAGATCCACCCCGGCGACGCCGCGGACAAGGACCTGTACGACCTGCCGGCGGAAGAGCTGGCCGAGTACCCGACCGTTGCTTCCAGCCTGGAACAGGCCCTGGACGCACTGGATCAGGACCGCGCCTTCCTGACCGAAGGTGGCGTATTCACCGACGACGCCATCGATGCCTTCATCAGCCTGAAGCGCGAAGAAGTTCAGCGTGTGAACATGACCACTCACCCGGTCGAGTTTGAGCTGTACTACTCCTGCTAAATCGCAGGTATCATCACTGCGCCGCCGCCGGACTCTGTTTATCGAGAGCTCTGGTGAGAACGGCGCAAAGATGACGAGAAAGCCCGCACCCGCAAGGTGTGGGCTTTTTTTATGCGGGTAGCGGCGAGAGGAGTACACTAGCCTTCTACTATGCATCCATAAAACGATGTGCACCCAGAAACAGAACGTGAGAGGCAGGAAAGCCCATGATCAGGTGGATTGCACTGCTGGCGATGTTGCCGGTGATGTTGCTGGCCGCGCCGGTGCTGGCGCAACAGGATCCGGAGACCGGTAGCAGCAAGTCCGGCGGCTCTTCTGGCAGCGTGTACAAGATTGTCGGCCCGGATGGCCGGGTGACCTTCAGCGACACCGCGCCCGCCGGCCAGAAAGCGGAAAAGGTGGAAATCGGCCCCATCAACGTGCAGCCGATCGCGCCGAAAGGGGCGCTGCCCACGCGGCGGCTGTCCCCTCGCGATGAGCGCAGGGACGAGGAGCAGGGACCGGTGGACTTCGCCATCGTCAGCCCTGCCAATGACGCCACCATTCCGCCGGGTCAGCGTTTTATTGTGCTGCAGGTGGCGCTCAACCCGGTGCCCAAGGACGGCTACGAGTTCTTCGCGGTCATCGACGGGCAGCGCTGGTCCGGCACTTCCTCCGGTACCAGCCTGGATATCTCGGCGCTGGAGCGGGGAACCCACACGATTCAGGCGGTATTACTGGGCGCGGGCGGCAGACCGCTGGCGCAATCCCAGACCATCCAGGTGCATGTGAAGCGTCCCGGTGGTCAGGTGCCCGACTTCCCGGCGCAGCAGGCGCCGCAGATGCCGAAGCTGCCCCAGGCGCCCGGTGTTGCCAGGCCGCCCAAGCCGCAGCCGCGCTGATAGCGGCGCCCGCCAGCAGCGGCAATCGGCGCCGGAGCACCCGGCGCCGCCCTCTCCCTCTTCCCGGCCCTTTTCGTACCGCTTCTCCCTTCGCGCCCTGTTCTGAGCAACGCGGCTGTCTGTTTTTTGCTCTGCGCACAGTTTTGGTGCATTATTCTGGGCGGTCGGCAGCCAACGCCCCCTAAACCTGATCCCGCACGCCACAGTCCTGTTTTTTGCGCCATTTTGGTTTGCTTTTTGCACTGCCATTAGGCGAACCGAAGAAACGAACGACCTCGGAAGCCCGAATGCTCAACGATCGCCAGCTACGCCTGCTTTTGGACACCCTGACCTCGGCCGTTTTGGTGCTCGATGAAAACCTGTCCCTCTGCTACCTGAACTCGGCGGCGGAGGACCTGGTAGCGGCGTCCAGTGCTCGCTCCATCGGTCTGCCGCTGGAAGACGTGGTGCGAGAGTCCCGCTCCGCCGAGCAGGCCCTGCGTTCGGCGCTGGCGACCGGCGAGAAGTACACCGTGCGTCGCGCCCTGTGGCTGCTGCACAACCTGGAAGAGTGCACCGTGGACTACTCGGTGACACCGCTCACCGAGCTGGGCCTGCTGTTGCTGGAAGTCCAGTCCATGGACCGGCTGCTGCGGATCGCGCGCGAGGATGCCCTGATTTCCGCGCAGGAGACCACCCGCAACCTGGTCCGCGGTATGGCCCACGAAGTGAAAAATCCACTGGGCGGTATTCGCGGAGCGGCACAGTTGCTGCAAAGGGAATTGAAAGACCTGGCGCAGCCGGAGGGCGAGGATCTGGCGGAGTACACCCAGATCATCATCGAGGAGGCGGATCGCCTGCGCAATCTGGTGGACCGGATGTTGGGGCCGCGTCAGCCAGTAAAGCTGCTACCGGTCAATGTGCACTCGATCACCGAGCGGGTGGCGCAGCTGGTGGAAGCGGAGTGCGACGGGGCGCTGGAGATCAAGCGGGATTACGACCCGTCGATCCCGGAGATTCCCGCCGACAGCGAGCAGCTGATACAGGCGGTACTGAATATCGCGCGCAATGCCATGCAGGCCATTGCGGAAAATGTCGGCCTGGAAGAGGGGAGCCTGACCATCCGCACCCGGGTGCAGCGCCAGTTCACCATCGGCCGCCGACACTGTGCGCTGGTGTGCCGGATCGACATCGTCGACAACGGCCCGGGCATCCCGGAAGACATCCGTGAACGTATTTTTTATCCGATGATATCCGGGCGCGCCGAAGGCTCCGGGCTGGGACTCTCCATTTCCCAGCACATCATCAACCAGCACCGGGGGCTCATCAAATGCGAGAGCCAGCCGGGGCAGACGGAATTTCAGATTTACCTGCCGCTGGCCAGTGACTGAGGCGCGGCGGCAACACACAGAATTATTAGAACGTAATCGCAGAGCCGGAAAATTATTATGAACAATCGCGTTTGGATCATTGATGACGACCGCTCCATCCGCTGGGTGCTGGAGCGCGCCCTTTCCCGCGCGGGTATCGACACCACCTGCTACGAAAATGGCGACCGCGCCCTCGACGATTTTTACAGCGAATCGCCGGACGTGGTCATCAGCGATATCCGCATGCCGGGATCCGATGGCTTCAAACTGCTGCAGCGCTTTCAGGCCGAGCGCCCGTCGCTGCCAATCATCATCATGACCGCCCACTCGGACCTCGACAGTGCGGTGGCCGCCTATCAGGGCGGTGCCTTCGAATACCTGCCCAAGCCGTTCGATGTGGACGAGGCGGTTGCGGTGACCCGCCGTGCCCTGGCGCACGCCAACGAACAGCAGCCGGAAGAGCCGGTGGTGATCGAAAATGGCACCGGCAACAAGGAAATCATCGGCGAGGCGCCGGCGATGCAGGAAGTGTTCCGGGCGATCGGACGCCTGTCCCACTCCAATATTACGGTACTGATCAATGGCGAATCCGGTACTGGTAAAGAGCTGGTGGCGGCGGCACTGCACAATCACAGCCCGCGCAAGAACCAGCCGTTTATTGCTCTCAACATGGCGGCGATCCCCAAGGACCTGATGGAGTCCGAACTGTTCGGCCATGAGAAAGGCGCATTTACCGGCGCCAGCGCGCAGCGTGCCGGGCGCTTCGAGCAGGCCAATGGCGGTACCCTGTTCCTGGACGAGATCGGGGATATGCCCGCGGAGACGCAGACCCGTCTGCTGCGGGTGCTGGCAGACGGGGAGTTTTATCGGGTGGGCGGACACACCCCGGTAAAAGTCGACGTACGCATCATTGCCGCCACCCACCAGGACCTGGAACGCCTGGTCGAAGAACACAAATTCCGCGAAGACCTGTTCCATCGCCTCAACGTCATCCGCATTCACATCCCCCGCCTCGCCGACCGCCGCGAGGACATTCCCCGCCTGGTGCGCCACTTCTTTGTCAGTGCGGCCAAGGACCTGGGAGTAGAGCCGAAAATCCTGCTCAAAGAAACCGAAGAATATCTCTCCGGCCTCGACTGGCCCGGCAACGTGCGCCAGCTGGAAAACACCTGCCGCTGGATTACCGTGATGGCTTCCGGCCGCGAAGTGCTGATCGACGATCTGCCACCGGAACTGCATCACCAGAGTGCCACCAGCGAAGCGCCGCAGGACTGGCAGAAAGCGCTGCGGCTGTGGGCCGACCAGGCGCTCGCCACCGGCCAGCGGGAAATCCTCAGCGAAGCGGTGCCCGCGTTCGAGCGCGCGCTGATCGAAATTGCGCTGAAACACACCGCCGGTCGCAAACGCGACGCCGCAGAGCTGCTCGGGTGGGGGCGCAACACCCTCACCCGCAAGCTCAAAGAGTTGGGAATGAACGGCGACGACGACTGAAGCAGTTTCAGGCCGCGCCGGCCAACTCGGGCAACCTGCGGGCTACCCGAATTGCCCTCAGTGCCAGTCGAGCTATACCTACGAAGACGGCGACCTGTTTGTGTGTCCGGCATCTAGTCTCGATTGGTCGGGTAGTGATGCGGCTAAATTCGACGACACTCTCAAAATTGACACGGGATTTCAAGGATGAAAGACGTGGCACTGATCACCCTGCACGGTATGGGCAAGGTGGATTGGGAATACCATCGCGAACTGGAAAACTGGTTGCGGGACGACCTCGGCTCCGCCTGGGACCGGGTCTCGTTCAAGGTGGTGCACTACGGCTACTTCCTGCAGCAGCCCCAGGACCTGCTGTGGGAGCGGATGCTGCGGGATACCGACAACGAACTCGACGCGACCCGGCTGCGTAAATTCCTGTTGTTCGGTTTCGGCGACGCCGCCGCCCTCGAGTACAGCGCGCGCCAGCCGGGTCCGAATACCAAATATCTGCAGGTGCAGCGCGAGATACAGGCGGTATTGCGCCAGGCCTACCTGGAACTGGGGCGCGATCACCGCAAACCGGTGGTGATTATCGCCCAGTCCCTCGGCTGTCAGGTGATTTCCAGTTACCTGTGGGACGCCGGTACCGGGAAATATATTTTTGATCAGATGGCCGGTATCGGCGCCGATGAGCGCGAGTTTCTCAGGCTGCGTTCGCTGCGCAACCTGTACACCACCGGCTGCAACATACCCATTTTCGCTTCGGGACTGGATCGTCCCACCTGTTTTGATCGCCCCAACGCCCTGTTTCAGTGGAACAATTACTACGACGCGGACGACGTGCTCGGGTGGCCGATCAACCAGCTGGGTGACACCTATCACTTTGTGCGGGATCACCCGATCAACGCCGGCAACCTGCTCACTTCCTGGAATCCCCTCAGCCACACCGGTTACTGGAGCGACCGGGACCTGCTGCGCCCGCTCGCCGATACCCTGCGCCAGCTGATCAACACCAGCCCCTGAGCGGCGTTATTCCGTTGAGAAACTTCCAGTCTGGGCCAGACTTAGTGACAGGCTCTGGAGTTTACGATGTTTGCCGACAATTTCTTTCACACGGTGCCGCTGGCGACAATTTACCTGTTCACCGTGCTTTTTGTGGTTGCCGCCCTCGCGGCAGGACTGTGGCTGGGAAAGCGCTATATCCGCTTGCAGCGCTCCGAGAAAGAGCCGTCCCTCGGCAGCGCGGTAACGGCAACCCTGGGGCTGCTCGCCTTCCTGCTGGCCTTTACCTTCAATATGACCGCGGACCGCTACAACAAGCGAAAAGCGCTATTGCTGGATGAGGTGAATGCAATCCACACCGGCTACCTGCATGCGGATTTTCTCGAGCCGGCGGCGGCCCGCAAGGCGCAGGGTTTGCTACTTGAATATGCTGCACTGCGTCATTTCAACCCACGCAAGGACGAGATCACGCCGGAGGGACTTGCCAAGAGCGTGGCGATTCAGAATCAGCTCTGGGCACTGGTGGAGGCGCATGTGGCGGCGGAGTATCCGGGAGCCTATTTGCGACAGTTCGTGGAACCGGTCACACAGATCATCAACTCGCACAATTCGCGGATTGTGATCGGGCTCGAGTACCGCATCCCCGGTCCGATCTGGTTGGCGCTGTACTTTCTGACCGCCCTGGCGATGCTCGCGATCGGGTTTCAGTTCGGGGTGAGTCGCAGTGGATCCCGGCAGCTGGCGGTAACCCTCGCGCTCACCTTTGCCACGGTGATCCTGCTGATTGCCGATCTGGATCGGGCGACAGAAGGCGTTATCATCGTGGACCAGACCCCGATGGCGGAAATGGCGCGCATTCTGCAGGATGCCGAAAGCCGCCGTTAGCCCGCCGCAGTGGTCAATCGGGTTGCTTGATGATCGTGAGCTGGATTTCCCCCACATTGAAGCCCCATTTGCTGAGATCGGACTCCGCGATCAGAATATGGGGCGCCACCAGAATCATCTGGTCATCCACACTGATGTCGAGCGTGCGCCCGCGAAATGGCACTTGCAGCACATACTCCATGAACACCGCATCGCCCACCACCGACATGGTGGAGGTGCCGACCACATCCTCCGCGGTGGCACTGTACTGACGGTAACCTTGAGCCGCGGCGGAAGACGAAAGCGGTGCGAGCTGCCAGTTCCGGTACTGGATCTCGCCGTCGTCAAACTCGAACTTCTCCCGCAACAGACCCCGCCCGTTTTCCCAGCTACCGTTCAGTTCCGCGACAAACTTGCGGGTTACGTTTCCCCCCCGGTCCTTGACGATGCCATAGGCCATCATCGGGCCCGAGAAGAATTCCTCCGCGACAAATTTCGGCTTGCGGTCTGCATGGCGTTCGATGCCGGGTCCGCTGCATGCGGTACTCAGGACGGCGGTCAATAGTAGAAAAATCAGTGGTTTGTACATGGTGTCACGATGCGGGCGCTGAAAAGGGAACATTGCTAGTGGTACGCAATGTTGGCTGGTTTGGATGAGTGTAGGTGACGACAGGATGAATACACGGTGAGAATAGGATGCGAACTCGGACCCGCCGCGATCGGGCGGGCCGGTAGGGAGCAGTGCGCCCTCGCTGCTCACTGCGAGCAGGGAGTGTCCTGGTCAGGCGCCGGACGAGTCTGCGGGGTCGGATTGGTCGGTTAACTCGAGCGGCGACTCTTCCCCGGGGGGGAGTATCGGTTTGCCCTCGGTAATGAATTCGCGCATGAAAATTTCCCAGAACGCCATAAACAGCGCCGCCAGCAGCGGGCCTATGGCAAAACCGCTGATGCCGAACATCAGCAGGCCGCCGACCGTGGAAAACAGCACGATGTAGTCGGGCAGTTTGGTGTCGCGGCCGACAAGGATCGGGCGCAGGATATTGTCCACCAGGCTGATGACCGCCACACCATAGATCATCAGTACCGTGGCCTTGACGGTGTCACCGGTGGCGTAAAGGTAAAGGCCGGCGGGAAACCAGATGATCGCCGCACCCACGGCCGGCAGCAGTGACAGTACCGTCATTACCACCCCCCACAGCAGCGGCGCGGGCAGGCCCAGTATCCAGAAGATGATGCCGCCGAGGGTGCCCTGGGTGACCGCCACTACCAGGTTGCCCTTGATGGTGGCGCGAGTGACCTCGGCAAATTTTGCCAGCAGCAGTCTTTCGCGCTCGTCGCCCAGGGGCAGCGCGCGGATCAGCAGCGCAACCAGGGAATTGCCGTCGCGGATCAGGAAGAAGGTCAGGTACAGCATCAGGCCGAGGCTGACAAAGAAATTGAGCGTATTCTGCCCGAGCGCCAGCGCATTTTTGGCAATCAGGCTGCCCGCGGTCATCAGGCCGCCGAGCAGGCGCTCCTTCAGCCCGTCGAAGTCCAGCCCCACCCGTTCCAGTGCCGCGTTGATACCGGGAAAGGCGGCGCGCACCTGCTCCACCTTGGCACCGAGATTGATCTCTCCCGACTGCACTTTCTGGTACAGGTTGGCCACCTCGCTGACGAATGAACTCGCCACCGCCAGCACCGGGATGACCACCACCACGATGCACAGCAGCAGGGTCGCCAGCGCGGTCAGGTTGGGCCAGGCAGGAAAGCGGTGCAGCAGGTAGCGATACAGGGGGTGGAAGATGAGTGCCACCGCACAGGCCCAGAAAATGGCCGTGAAAAAGGGTTTGAGCAGGAAACCGAAGGCGATGGTCACCAGCAGCAGTGTGAAAATAAACGAGCGTCTTTCCAGTCTTTCCTGCACCGGAGCGTCCTTGGTTGTTGTTATGCGACGGAGTGTGTCGGGTCAGCGGCTATGAAAACAGATAGACGGGGCCTTTACCAGCGGCGGTAACCGCAGGTGTCCACATGAAAGCGGATACCGCTGTAGATACCGAGCCCCATGTTCCACTGACGCCCGTGCTTCCGGTGAATGCGCCGCAGTTTTGGCAACAGTTGTTTGCGGGTGTATTCATCTTCCGGGATCATGTCCAGGCCACAGAAATGCATATGCTTGCTGGTGCGCGCGCCGCCGGCCTTGGCGTTGTAGCTGGAGGTGCGCCAACCGGACAGTACGTGCACCGGGCCGATGACGGGAATGATGTAATCGCGCAGCACTTTTAGGGTGTCCACCATGGACTCCCAGTTTTCTTCCGGAGGAATGGCGAATGGCGGTTCACCGATTTTCTGCCAGTCGGTGCCCTGGCGCATCAGTTCGTACGACGGCACCACATCGGCCACGTCGTTGATTTTCAGGAAGTGTTCCAGCTTGTCGAAGTGCGCACGGTTGTCGCCCTCGTCGAGGAACTTTTCAAACGCGATGGCGCTGGCAGCGGTATAGCCCTTGATCTTGTAGATCAATGGGACGTCGGGGTCGAGCGGCTCCGGTACCGGCTCGATATATTCCACCGGGCTGACGATACGCTCCGCCAGTTCGCGCACCTTGTCCACGGTGAGCACGATCAGCACCAGGCTGAGTATGAGCAGCAGGGCGATGATCCAGATCACGCGCCGCCGCTCGATATGGATATCGATATACTCGTGGTCTTCGCTTTCCTTGATATCCATACCGCTGACTACCCAAACATCTCAAACTGCTACCAGCGGCGAAACCCGCAGGTATCCACGTGAAAGCGCACACCACTGTAGATGCCCAGCCCCATATGGCTGTCCGGCCCCAGCCGCGCATGCAGGTTGCGAAGCTCCTCGATCAGTTCCTTGCGGCTAATGTTCGAGCGCGGTACCAGGTCCAGCCCGCAGAAGGTCTTGTGCTTGCTCTTCCTCGAGCCCCCCGCTTTGCGGTTGTAGCCGTCGGTGCGGAAGGCGGACACCACATCCACCGGTCCGACTGTGGGCACCAGCTCATCGCGGATCAGCTTGAGGGTGGCGACCATATTCGGCCAGTAGTCCCGCGGTGGAATTGCAAAGGGCGGCTCGTCGATGTCGAGCCAGTCGGAGCCCTGCCGCAGCAGGTTTTCCGGCTCCACCGCATCCGCCACGCCCGCCTCTTTCAGGTAGTCCGCCAGCTGGCCGAACTCGCGCCGGTTGCGCCGCTCGCGCAGGAACTGATTGAGGCTGGCTTCGGTGGCCACACGGTAGCCTTTCAGTTCGTCGTAGGGCTTTTCCAGCGCCTTGAAGTACAGATACAGCCACAACAGGAGCAGCAGAATCAGCAGCAACAGCGCGACACCCACCACCACCCACCAGTTGGTCTGCTGGTTCGGGGAGAGATGTTCGTAGCGCCGTTTTGCTCTGCTGAATGGGTTGCCCAATGGCATGCCTGCAACCTGTTTGCCTTTGCTGGGTTACTGGATAGCTGGATGTCTAGTTACGCCCCCCGAAGGGAAGGGCACTCTTATGACTATAGCCAGCACAGACGCGAGTGACGGGCACAAAAAAGGCGATCCGGAGATCGCCTTTGGGTTGTGGTGTTGCCACCACTGGGGGGGCAATGCATCAGGCCTTGGGGCCGGCAGCCTTGATCTCGTCGCTGACCGCGAACTTCTCGATATTGTCGGCGAACAGCGCGGCCAGCTTGCTGGCGGCGGCGTCGTAGGCAGCGGTGTCGGCCCAGGCATCGCGCGGATTCAGGTAGGACTTGTCCACACCCGGTACTTCCACCGGAATGTCCAGGTTCATGGTGTCCAGGTGTACGGTCTCGGCATTTTCCAGGGCGCCGCTCTGGATGGCCGCAACCACCGCGCGGGTGACCGGGATCGGGAAGCGCTTGCCCTGTTCACCGGAACCGCCGGTCCAGCCGGTGTTGACCAGGTAGACCCTGGAGCCGAAGTCGTCGATACGCTTCATCAGCAGATCGGCGTACTCGCGCGGTGCACGCGGCATGAACGGCGCGCCGAAGCAGGTGGAAAAGGTCGGGTGAATACCCGCTTCCGCGCCCAGCTCGGTGGAGCCCACACGGGCGGTGTAGCCGGACAGGAAGTGGTAGGCCGCCGCTTCCTTGGACAGCACGGATACCGGAGGCAGGACGCCGGTCACGTCGCAGGTCAGGAAGATCACGTTCTTCGGCTCGCCGGCACGGTTCTCCAGCTGGCGCATTTCCACGTGCTCCAGCGGGTAGGAACAGCGGCCGTTCTCGGTCAGGCTGGTGTCGTCGTAGTCCGGCACGCCGGATTCGTCGGTCACCACGTTTTCCACGATGGCGCCGAAGCGGATGGCGTCCCAGATCACCGGCTCGTTTTTCTGGCTCAGGTTGATGGTCTTGGCGTAGCAGCCGCCTTCCATATTGAACACGCCGCCCTTGGCCCAGCCGTGCTCGTCGTCGCCGATCAGGTA